>Ga0209211_10004667_pt1 | contig 21093 bp, 20 predicted proteins | sample RifGroA2_FD_183992 | JGI IMG/M metagenome (GOLD analysis project Ga0209211, IMG submission 183992) | Groundwater microbial communities from Rifle, Colorado, USA - Groundwater A2 (SPAdes) (version 2) | ecosystem: Environmental > Aquatic > Deep subsurface > Groundwater | place: Rifle, Colorado...
GGGCGGGTTCGTTACGGTGAGCAGACCCGGGTCTATTTCAGTGAGCGACGCCAGGCGGGTCAATTCTTGTTAGCAGGGGTGGGTCAAAATTCGTTAGCGGCGAAGCCACCCCTGAGGACTGCTACGGTTTTTGCTACGGTCGGCCGCTATGTTGGGCAACATTCGGCCACATCGGGCAACAATTGAGCGGCGACGGCCTAACGTTGGGCAACGTCGGCCGAAACAGCCCTTACTTCGGGCTCATCGGCCCCGGAACGACGGGGTTGTTTTTGCCGAAGAGTTCGAGCACGACGGGGTCTTCGGCGGCTTCGAGAGGAAACCGCGGATTTCCTCGGGTACCAGCTCAGGCTTCTGGTACACCGGGTGCTCATGGTTGAGTTGGCTATCAAGCGAGGTCTGGTCACCGGCCACGGTCGGGGTCGGCACCATCCTGATTGTATCCCACGGACAGTCAATCCTCGTCGAGGACGCCCTCCGTTTGCTACGGTTTTTGCTACGGTCCGGCTGAAATCCCATTTTTATCCCTCCACGAGGCCGATTTCTTCCACTTCTATCAGGCATCCTTCCGCCAAGTTGTTCTCAAAGACGACTAGGTTGACTCCGCTGCCAGTGGCCGAAGGGACCAGAAGCCCCTGGAAACCGGCCTTTCTGGCCTGATGGCTGACGGCTTGAGTTATGGAGCAGTCCGGCGAAACCAACGCCTCTTTCGAAAGGCCCAGCTTGGCCAGGACGGCCGCCTGAGTCAGATCGAGCACCTTCTGGAGCTTGACCTTGATCTTGCCAGCGGCCAAGCCCCCTTGCAGGTTGGCGCGCGCGGCATGCCGGCCCAGTTCCCGGATCGCCAGGTCCCGCTCAAGAGACGTGTAGAGAATTCCTGTCTCTCCGGCGATATGGTAGCGGCCGGGGTAATAGCGGTTCCCCTCGGTTGACAGGATTTTGTCGCGTAATGCCCCGGGGACGACCCGGTAGACCGAATCCGAAAAGGATACCGAGCCAAGGGCGGCAATTGCTGCGAGGTTAGGGCGGCCCGGCATTTAGGAGTAGATTCCCCACTCCAACATGCCCAGGACGTTGCGCACCTGGTCCAGCTCGCCGCGGCTCAATAGGTCCGCCGGACGCTCGCCCCCCAAGGTCTCATTAGGAGCCTGAAACCAAGGCTTCAGGGCATCCTTCTTGAGCAGCCGCGCCGCCAGCTGATAAATGGTCTCCAACTTCTCGAGGGCACGCAGGCCGCCCTCGTTGGGCTGGGCGCTACCCTCTTGCCAGCGTTGGATAGTCTTGGGATTCACAGCCAGGCAGGAGGCCAGTATATTCGAGTCGAGACCGAGCGCCTCACAATGCTTTAGGATCTGCTTGGGTTCCGTTCTTTCTAGGACTTTGGCCATATACCCTCCGCTTGCCTCAGTGTAGCAGGCCAATGGACATTTGTCAAGACAAATGTCCAAAGTGGCTCACTATCGGCTCCTGGTCCGTTTCGTAAGTCTGGAGTGAATAACTCCATTTTACATGGATATATGGAGTCCTACCGCCGATTCTCAGAGAGAGCGTTAGCGATGAACTTCGATAATCGCTTATAGCGCCCGAAGCTGATCATGTCGCGGGGCGAAACATTGCCGAGCATTGGATTGGGGAGCGTCACCCAAAGCACCGTCTTCTGAACATTCCCCTCGAAGAATTCCGCGACCAGATTGAGCAGATTGGCCCACTCGCGAAAACGCTCCTTTACTTCCGCTGGCATCCGGACGTCCCAGCGCACCGAGGCCAGAGGAACTCCAACAGCTCTGGCGACATCCTGCTTCTTAAACTCGAGAAAGCGCATGACATCTTGGCACTTGGGCTGCTCGCCGTCGAATAGGTGCAAATAATCTTGCTTCGCAACAGTTGAGAATATTGCAGGGTTCATGGTCATCATGGGAGCCTTCAGCCTCTCCACATCAATGCCACTATATTGCCATGATTATGCCACGCCGTCAAGGCCGCATCGGTCGGAGTGCCTTTTTATCTTGATCGCAAATTTTAACGAATTTCGTTATTTTCTGCGATCGAAGTTTTTGAGGTTGGCACAGCCGTCGCATGTCACTTTGTTTTCTTTGGGCGCTTCTTTTTCGCGTCAGGAAGTTTTTTGCGTTCGGCCTCCAGCGTCTTAGCCGATGTCCGCAGATCGTCCAGATACTGCGTCTCGGCCGCGGCTTCCGCCTCCAACCGCCGCCTGTCGGCAAAGGCGTCGTACTGCGTGTTCGCCCAGGAGAGCGCCTCGTCGTGCGTCACCGTGCCGGCGTCGGCCAACACGGGCAACTCCGTGTCCCGGAGGAACTTGTCGAGGAATGCGGTCCAATCCCCCATCTTTATGTCCTGACGACGCTGGGAGCGAAAATCGGCCTGATCCAAGAACATAACCACGATCCGGTTGAGCGTGTCGATCTCCTTCTCAGCCAGATAATTCTTCGCGGTCGTCACGTCACGCTTGAGCACCCGACTGCCGGTCCAGGTTGTCAGACCCATGTTGGCCTTCTTCGCGTCGGCCCGCCGCCGGACGATTTCCGCGGCCGTCATGCCGGCGGCCGCGTAGTGCATCTTGTTCTGCATCGTAGCGAAGAAAACCTGCGTCTCCTGCTGGCCCTCGACATAGTCGGTGGCAAGCGCGAATATCTCCCGGATGCGTTGGTAGACACGGGCCTCGCTGGCCCGAATCTCGCGGATGCGGGCAAGCAGTTCATCAAAATGGTCGGCCAGTCTGTCGTGGCCTTTAAGGCGCTCGTCGTCCAGGGTGAACCCTTTGATCAGGTACTCGCGAAGGCGCTCGGTCGCCCACTGGCGGAACTGTACCCCGCGCGGCGAACGCACTCGATAACCGACGGCCAGGATCATATCGAGGTTATAGAGCTTGATCTGACGCCGGACAGCGCGGCTGCCCTCCTGGCGAACTTGTAAGTGTTCCTTACAAGTTGCCGCTTCTGGAAGCTCGCCGTCCTTGTAGATTTCTCCAATATGGATGGTGATGTTCTGTGGCGTCGTCAGGAATAGCTCCGCCATGAGCGCCTGGGAGAGCCAGACCGTGCCACCTTCCAGCCGGACCTGGATGCGGCTCTGTCCATCATCGGCCTGATAAAGGATGATTTCTGATTTTCTGCCTGGCTGATCCTTTCGATTGTTTATCATTCCAGTCTGTCCTTCTTAACGATATTCCGAATCTCCTGAGGTATCTCGGCTTTGGAGCTACTGAATAGCTGCCGCGCACTTTCAAGAGCGCCGGCCACATCGACCTCCCTTGAGGCGAAGGACTTGTCGAGGAGAGCAACGGGAAGCAATCCGTCCCACTTTTCGCGAAGTTTATTCTGCACGGCCTCGACGAGTTCATGCGCCGTTGGGGCCGGTTCATTCGAAATGTCGTAGAAGGCGTCGAGCACCCGATCACATTCAGAATCGAGAACTACAAGGCAGATCCCCTCGTTGATGGCGCGTAATCCTCGGCGAGAAAGCATCAGCGCCAGAGTATCGTTGATCCGGTCGCCCCTCCATGTGAACAGGCACGTCTCGGAACCAGTCTGGACCGCCGCCTTCCGGGCCAGATCGAATTGGGCATAGGCCCCACGGGCTTCCTCGAGCTGGGCGGCCGCAGTCTCATCTAGGAATGGCACAGGCAATGATTCAGCCAGGATTGATCGCATCTCCGCGCGCACCCCATCATGGACCTTGCCGCCCATCCCATCGAAGATCGGGGGCTTTCCGTCTTTGGCGGGAGTCACGTCGATGAGTCTTTCTTGCGGCAGACAAGCCAAGACCTGCCATCGGCGGCCAGCAAAGATGACGAAGCTGCCTGGTTCTACCGGGCGCGACAGGGGGAGGGTCCCGAGCGTCTTTCCCGCAGAGACCACGCGGAATTCTTCATCCGCGGAGAAAGCGGCCAGGAAACTGTAATGATTGACGAGGCGCTCGCCTACTCGGCCATGCAAGAGCAGGCCGGATGAATCCTGCATCAAAATCTCTTTCTCGCCCAGACCTCGAAGGAGATCGGTGAATTCGCCCTCGCTGATTCCCCGGAAAGTGCCGCTCTCGCAAAGCACGGACCACGCCTGGGCGGCGTAAACTCCGCCATTCTGCGCGATGATGGAAAGTAACTGCTGAACAAGTGTCGAAAGATGCAGCCCATCAGCCTGAGGCGGCTCATACCAGCCCTTTACGAGAAGCCGAATTTGAGCCGCAGTCTGGAGAAGGCCCTCTCTCAACCGGTCGGAAAGATGTGTCTTGGAAGTCGTCTCCGCCTCTATGCAGTAGCAACGAAGTATGGCCGGTTCGCCGCGCCGGCGACCGGAGCGCCCCAGGCGCTGGCGGAGGCTTGCGACGGATGGCGCCGATCCAATCTGAGCGACACTTTTGACCGCACCGATATCGATGCCCAGTTCAAGGGTGGTGGTCGCGATGGCCGTGGCCGGCCGATCTCCGGCCTTGAGGGCCTTTTCCGTTTCCTGCCGGATGTCCTTCGCGAGACTTCCATGATGGGGCCAGAACTCATTCGGGACAGCATTCATTTCGCAAAGCCGGCGCAAACGGTCCGAATAGACTTCCACCAAGGATCGACTGTTGGGGAATACCAGGTTGTTTGATCCCCGGAGAGTCTTGTAAAGATGTTCGTTGATGGCCTCGATCTCCGATGGAAGGCCGTCATCCTTTGCCGCGGACTCGCGGGAATAATAACCCTTGACGACGACTTTTAGCTCCTGCCCCGCATCGTTGCTTTGAATAATCTGCACCTTCTCGCCCGAGCCTGGGCGAAGAAATTCTGCCGCGAGCCGCATCTCCCCTAGAGTGGCCGAAAGGCCGATCCGGACGACCCGACGTTTCAGCGCGGTATCAATCCGATACATTAGCGACTGGAGTTGCTTTCCACGCTCGGTGCCGATGAAGGCGTGCAGTTCATCGATGACAACGTAGACCAACGCCCCAAACGGCCCCTGGATGGCGTGGCCGTGGCGCATGAGCAGGCCTTCGAGAGACTCGGGAGTGATGAGGAGGCAGCCCTCAGGTTTCTTGAGGAATTGTCTTTTCCGCGACTCTGAGATATCGCCGTGCCAAGCGACCACCGGAATCTCCAGGGACTGGCAGAGCTGTTCCAGTCGGCCCCATTGGTCGTTGATGAGCGCCTTGAGCGGACTAATATACAGCACGCAGGCAGGTGTTTTTGAAGCGAGTAGGCTGGTAAGAATCGGGAAGAAGGCCGCTTCGGTCTTTCCGGAAGCAGTAGCTGCTGCTATGATCAGGTCATCTGCCCCACTCAAGATGAGGGGAATCGCCCGCTCCTGGGCGTCTTTGAGTTCGGTCCACCCCGCCTGCCAAATCCAGCGCTGGATTCGCTCATCTAGAAGATGAAAGCTGGACGACGACTGTTCAGAGCTTGAAACTTCTGAGCTCATCCGTCCCCTCTTCGCCGTTCGTCTCAATCGGACGTGCCTCTTCGGCTGGGCCCTGATCCTTCTCAACGGCGACATGCCCTAGCAGTTCCTGCCAGTTCGCCGCGGGGTTCTGCTCAAGCACAGCCAAGAGGTTGATGAAGGCCGTTATCGTGGTGCGGGGAGTACGAAAGTAGGCCTCCCCAATCCGCTTATGGCAATGCTCCATGAAAGCCGGAAGAGCTGGGTCCGGGAGAAGATATTTCGCCGCATCGCCACCGGCATAAACGTGGCGAAGCTTCTGGAGCAAGACGAAGAAGTTCTCCGGAGAGAGGCTTGCGAGTCTCAGGACCGGGCCCGTAAGATCGACAAGACCACTCTTGGCAAAGGTGTTTTCAGCCAAGCGAGACTGAAGCGCCTGGTAGCTGTAGAGTCCGCGGCGTGGATCAAGAACAAATTCCGGCGTGCCACCGAACAGGAATCCGAGTCCGTCCGCCGAACCCTGCAAAGAGTCGTTTAGTATGCGGAGAATCTGTTCGTAGTTCGAGTTGCGTGCCTGCGTATTTGAGAGCTTGTAGAGATTGACAAGCTCGTCCAGGCACACAAGCAATCCAGAGTAGCCGGCGAGTCGGACGAAGCGCGCCATGATCTTCAACTGGTCGTAAAACGACGCGTCATCGATGATGCCGCGCACGCCCAGCGCCTCGCGCGCCTCAGTCTTGGTGCCGAATTCGCCTCTGAGCCAGCGCACGGCATTGGCCTTGAGTTGATCATCGCCGGACTCGAACCCTTTCCAGTAAGCGGCGATTACGGCCGCAAAGTCATAGCCGTTTACCATCTCCGAGAGATGCTCAAGCTTCCGATGAATCAGCGCATCCGGCGACTCATTCGACGCCTTGGCCTCCGTAATCGCGGCAGATACGAACTTTTCCACAATCCCGGGCAAGGCTCCGCCATCCGGCTTGGTGCGGGTCGCGATGTTCCGCATCAGCTCCGCATAGAGCGAGCGCGCCTGACCGCCGGTTGCGTGAAGTCGACGGTCGGGATTGAGGTCGGCCGCTGCAACCACGAGCTTCCTTTCCAGACCGACGGCGCGCACTAAGTTAAGAAAGAACGTCTTTCCTGCGCCGTACTCGCCGATGATGAGCCGGAAAGCGGCACCTCCTTCTGCGATGCGGTCTATATCCTTGACGAGCGTTTCCAGTTCGCGGGAGCGGCCAACCTGGATGTGGTGTTGCCCGAGCCGAGGGACGACCCCGGCCCTCAGCGACTGGATAACCGCGTCGCGCTCACGCGGCTTGATGGTCGACATGGGAAATCTCCTTCAGGACTTCAGGGTTGAGCTCGATATCGCCGTCACCCTCGAAGAACGGCTTGCCGAACTTTTCAAATGCGGCGTCATTGATGTGTTCCATCGTTCCGTCCAGCGGGAGTTCGCGATCCCTCGCGATTTCCTCCAGCTCGGAACGCGACCAGTGCGTTCGCGCCATCAAGACCCGCACGAAACCGGAATGGTCGGGGTCGAGGCTGAGGAGAGACGGCTCGCTAGGCTCATCGGCATGCTCCACTTCCTGGGACTTGGGTAGCGCGGCCGCAGGAATATTCTCCTCGACAAAGATCGTTCCAAGAATGGCCGCGACACGTTCCGAGTCAGCCTTGAGCTCCTCCACCTTCGCTGCATCGAGCTTGAAGGCTGCTGTCCCCCGTTCAGGCCGCTTAGGGACGGCAAAGCCGGAAGCGGTGGTTTCGGCAGGCCGAACGGTAATCGGCTCGGCGGCGGCTTCATGTACGGCTGAGTATACGCTCTTGGAATCCAGCCCAAGGAGCTTGAAGATTTTCTCCAGCGTCTTTACTTCAGCGGGAGACACCTCCGCGTCCGCCTGGGCGACGAGAGCGAGAAAGTTTCCCAACGATTCTCGCGCCGATTTATCCAGGGCCGCGATCCGCTTCGTAAGCCCGGTCAGCTTTGGTGGGACGCTTAGAAAGCGGTGAAGATGCGCTTGCAGGCGTCGTCGCTCCCCTTCTGCGAGATGCAGCCATTGCTCCAGTTGCTTGAGGAGCAACCCCCTCTCGGCGTCGGATATCCCGTTGTCGGTCGAGGCCACGGCCGCCGCTAAATGGAGGGTCAATGCGGCTGCCGAATAGCGAGCACTCGCGCTCTGCTCCGGACCATCCGAACCAAGCGCGAACAGCACTACTGGCGCATCGCCATCCGGCACGGCTCCGCCAAAGCGGGGGTCCGGTTCCATACCGACACCCGCTTCTCCAAGTGCCCGACAAAAGGCTTCGAGCTGGCCACGGTCGGCATCCTGCCATCCGTCGAACCAGGATCGCAACTCTGCGAAGGCGATGGAAGCAACTCCCTCACCCTTCGAGGACAAGGCCTGAGCCCGCATGACGGGTTCTCGAAAGTTTTCTGGCCACAATGCGAAGGGAAGCTCCATGGTCGCCGAAAATGTCCCGGCAAGAGCCTTCTCCTTCCCAATAAAACGGCTGTATCCCTCCAGTTCAGAAGAAGAGCTTTCGGCTATGGCCTGTAACTTCTTAATCGGGCTCGACAACGCGCTGATATCGGGCAGGTCGAGCTGAATTTCCAGATCGGACCTTGACTGTAAGAAGCCCGGGCTCGCTGGCCTGTACTCCAGCTTCAATCGAGTCTTGTTTTGGGGCAGGACCATTCCATCCCCATGAAGCTTCTGGTACTTGTGAATGAAGAGTCTCTTGAACTCCTCGGGGCAACGGGTCGCGGGAGTGCGCCGCCGTGTATTTGGGTCCCCCGCAAGCCAAGCGTAGGCCCATTCTGCGGGCAACGGGCGGCCATCCGCCGCACATTGGGCGAGGCCCAGACGGTGCGAGAAATCCAAATAGCGGCCTAGAGACAGTGGCGGAGGCGGACCTTCGTAAAGTCGCCCGGCAGTGTTGCGGGCGCGGAGAAAATCGACGAAGGAACCGGCGTAACCCTGAAACGAACGGTTGCTATAGAGCGCAAGAAGGCGTTCGACCTCGCGTTGGATCGCTGGAATTTCGCCCTTCGCTCGCTCGCTAGACTTCGCGTCATGCAACGCTCGGCGTTCCAGGCCATAGAAATAGAGAAACACATAGCCGAGATCGGCCTCGGGGTCCTTGCAGCCCGTCGCCAGCCATCGGAGGTATGCCGCACGAGCCTCGGGAGAGGCCCCACTGTAGGACGGCCAGTACGAAAGCCGCCGCATCGTACAGTCATCGACATCCCCGGCAACTCGAAGCTCCGGATCGATAAGGGCCGGCTCCGCGCCATCGCCCCCAATCGCGCCCAAGCCCGAACCGACATACACCATGCCTCCGATGTCAAAACCGGAAACTTTTGAGAATTGCCCCGCCGCCCTCCAAAAACTGTCTCCGTCCCGGCTCGTGACGCGATAGTCATAGTCCGAGGAACCGGTCGATATGGTGACGCGAACTTCAGGGGAGCTTTCATCTTCAGAGTCCGCAGGCTCCGCCACGGACTTTGAGGAGGAGAGAACCTTGTACAGAATCCAAGCGCCAAGAGCCAGGCCTCCAAGGATAAGAAGTTCCTTGCCGAACTGAGAGACTAGATAGGCGATCCCTCCGAAGATGACGAGGATGACGGTTCCTTGCGAAGAGTTCTTTCTAGCCACGGCTGTCATCGCTCCCATCCACAGTGTTGAGTGGGCATCGATTTGGAGGGACCTTGCCCTTGCGGATGACATTGTGGCCACCCTTTGTGAGCAGTTTCTTAGTTTGCGCCATATTCACCCTCTCTGGTGCTTCATATCCTTAACCTTTACGACCTCACCGCGAAGGAAAAGCCAAGACGCGCCGCCGACTTTCATCCAGGGTTTCACTCTACCTCGCTCCATCCAGGCATAAAGCGTCTGCCGAGTAATCTCGAGCAGGTCGCAAACCTGTGGCGTGGTCAAAACTTCTTTCGGATCGAGTCGCTGCGTTTTCATGGAAACATATCCTGCCATACTTTTACAGCGCTGTCAAAAAATTGACGCAACGATGTCATCCTCCCACAACACGTCAAGGTCCAGAATATCTATTGACATGGGTAAGTATATGCTTTATACTTTACCCAAGTATGAACAAGCCTAACCACTCAGCAATCGACGTCCGCACCTGGATCAAGGTGAAATTGGCGAATTTCCAAGAGACTCCGCGCAGCGGCGTTCCCCGTGGAGATGAGCTCCCGATCCCGCGGCACAAATATCACGCGGCTCTCCTGATGCTCTCCTACGGGAGCAAGCACTGCCCCGATCTTCTCAAGATCGCCCAGGAAAGCGGCGTGACTTATACCCTGCTCGGAAAATGGCGATCGGAACGCAAATTCCAGAAGCTGATCCAGAAGCTCGCGACTGAATACCTCGCGAAATGGTTCGAGTTTTTCATTTGGCTGTCCAATGAGATAGATGCGCACCGGGGCACCAAGGACGAGGCTGAGCACAAAGAGTTGCTCGCTCATATCCAGGCCCTGTGCCACGCGACATGGGGAGAGCATTTACAAGCTGCCTTCTCCGATCGTTTCAGCGAGTTCATGGGGAAAAGCACGGCGGCGTCCCCCGCCCAAGGCCGGCTGCTTGAAATCATGGAAACCTGGATCTGGAGCGACCTGAGCGCGAAAAAGAAAAATCTGATCGTCGATCTCAAGAAAGAGACGATTCAGAAAGCTTTCGAACAGCTACAGGCGTTGGCCGTGAAGGCGGTGGAAGATTCCGACAAGAAAGGGGCTCTCCAAATCATCGGAATGATGCGACAAAGCGCCGTCAACCTCGGTGACAACTATTGGGAACTGGTCCGCTCCACGGCTGTCTCGAAGAAGGTGCCGGGGTGAATATTTTTTTCTCAATATGGGTAAAGTCTCGTGTAACGCTTTACCAATATCAGGGCGTTTATAACGGGACAGCGAATGTAACGCCTTCCCCACATTTGGGCATCTACTAACAGAATATGAGCCAGCGACCAGTCGACGAATTTCTCTCTCGCCTCCAAGGCGTCAAGCAAAGCGGCAAGGGCTGGACCGCCCGCTGCCCTTCCCACGAGGATAAACAAAGCAGCCTCTCCATTCGTGAAGGCAACGATGCGAAGGTCCTGCTCAGGTGTTTTGCGGGATGCAAAACCCCAGCCATCGTCGAAACGCTTGGTTTGCGCATGCGCGATCTCTTCTCTCAAGACAAGGAGTATCAGGGACGCGGTTCCAAGAAATCCTTGAGCGTGGCCGCCCTGGCAGCCGACAAGAAGCTCCCGGAATCCTTTCTCAAAGAGCTGGGGGTCCGTGGCCTCATAGACCTTTTCGGCAACGAATCCGTTCAGATCACATATCTGCTGGCCGACGGCGTAATGGCGCAACGCCAGCGTACTCGGACCGCCTTGAGGGCAAAAGAGGGAAGCCGCTGGAGCAAGGGCTCCGCCGAACTTGTCCCCTATGGCCTCTGGAAGCTGAAGGAGGCCCAGGCGGCCGGCTACTGCGTCATGGTTGAAGGCGAATCCGACTGCTGGACCTCGTGGTTCCATGGATTCCCAGCCTTGGGCATTCCAGGGGCGGACCTCACCAAGACAATTCTGGCCGAGCATCTGGAGGGCATCCAGCGCCTCTACGTGATCCGCGAGCCGGACAAGGGCGGCGAGACGTTCGCGGCCGGAATGGCCAACAGGCTGCGGGATATCGGCTGGAGCGGAGAAGCACTCGTGGTCGCGCTCATCGGAGCCAAGGACCCCAACGATCTTCACTGCAAAGACGCCGAGGGCTTCAAGGCGCTCTTTCAAAAAGCCCTGGATGGCGCAGTCCCATTGCCTGAGCCTCCACCGCCGCCGCCCGAAGAGGTCTTGCACCAGCCCGAGCCGGTCGAGGAGAAGGAATACCATAAGCTCCCCTCGATCCGCACCGACGACGGCGTGCTCAAGCGCGTAACGGCCTCGGCGTGGGCGGCGCTGCGCGCGGCCAACGACCCGGCGATCTATTTCCGCTACGGAGGGATCGGTGTCCGCATCGAGGAGGACGACGAACGCATTCCGGTCATCCGTGAACTCAGCAATGACCGCTTGCGCCATACCCTGGCCCGTGTCGCCTTTTGGTACCGCGAAAATAAAAAAGGTGAGATCACGCCAGATTTCCCGCCGATGGACATCGTGCGGGACATGCAGGCAACCCCCAATCTCCCGCTCCCCATCGTCACGCGGATCGTCGAGGCTCCGGTCTTCGCGCCGGATGGCCAGCTCCAGACCAACCCGGGCTATCACTCCGGCAGCCGCACCTACTACGTCCCGGCAGCGGGTTTCGTCGTACCTGAAGTCCCGAACAACCCTTCGGCGGCAGACATTGAAAAAGCCAAGGGGCTCCTTGAGGAATTGCTCTGCGATTTCCCTTTTGTCGATGATGCCGAAAGGGCTCATGCGGTCGCCCTTCTTCTTCTGCATCACGCCCGAGAACTCATCACCGGCCCAACGCCATTGCACATGATCGAGGCTCCGTCTCCAGGCACGGGCAAGGGGCTTCTCACGGACGTGCTGACCTATCCCGCCATGGGACGCGCGGCCCCGACCCTGACCGAGGGCCGCGATGAAGATGAGTGGCGGAAAAGAATCACCGCCAAGCTGATGACCGGCCCCTCCACGATTCTCATCGACAATGTCCGTTCCCGGCTGGACTCGGCCGCCTTATCCGCGGCTCTCACCTCGCCGGCGTGGGAGGACCGCATCCTGGGCCAGTCCAAGGTGGTTTGTCTCTCAGTGCGCTGCGCGTGGATCGCCACGGGCAACAATCCTGGCCTATCCACCGAAATGTCCAGGCGCACCCTGCGCATCCGCATTGATTCAAAGCAGGACCGCCCCTGGCTTCGAAAGGAATTCCGCCATCCCAACCTGAAGGCCTGGGCGCGTGAGCATCGCGGCGAGCTGGTCTGGGCCGCGCTGACCCTGATCCAGGCCTGGCTAGCCGCGGGCCGCCCTCTGTTCACGGAAGTCTGCCTGGGCATGTTTGAGTCCTGGTCTACCGTGATGGGCGGCATCCTTAAATTCGCCGGATTCAAAGGATTTCTCGGGAACCTCCAGCAGCTCTACGAGGACTCCGACGCGGAAGGGACTCTTTGGCGCGGCTTCGTGAGAGTTTGGTGGGATAAGTTTGCGGGCGAACCCGTGGGCGTCTCCCAGCTTTTCGAACTCGTCAACGGCCTCGATCAGCCCTTGGAGCTGGGTCGGGGTTCCGAGAAAAGCCAGAAGACGCGTCTCGGCCAGGAGCTGGTCAAGATGCGAGACCGCCAGCTCGACGGAATTCGCATCGTCTTGGCCGGGGAGCGTCAGAGGGCCAAACAGTGGAAGCTCGTCCCGACCGATAAGCGAGCCGGTGAACCTGTGAACCCAGGTGAACTATTCCCGCCCCAATCCAATCCCCCATCTATTACGGATAACGAGAAGGAAGAAAAAACTCACGCATTTGGCTTGCCTGAAAATGGTTCACCAACGTTCACGGGTTCACTCTCGGAGATCGACCCTGGCGAGTCCTTGCCCCGCGAGTCAGAAATGGGCCTGCCTTCGAGCCGGACGGACTGGCCAGTCTATTGGCGGGACCTTTTCGAGGAGAGAGCCGGCATCTTGGAGTTTGATGAAGGCCTAGCCCGTGCTGCCGCCGAGAAACGGGCAGAAGAGCTTCTCCGAGACGAATACGCCCGACAGGAGAATCGCAGCCTCAGCGGCATGGGAGGCCACCCATGAGGCGCGCAGGTCACTCGAAGTACACCCACGAGGATATCGAGCGGGCCATGGCCAAGCTCAAGGCTGGCCAGAGCCTCAGCGCGATCGCCCGAGACATGGGCATGTCCAAGGCCGGGCTCAGCTACCGGCTCTCCCGCCTCTCTGCGACCGCCTCCGTCAGCGCCCCCTTGGACGCCAACCGCTGGCAGGGAGCCTTCGCGCAGGCCTGTTGGAACAATCTCTCCCGCGTCAACCGAAAGCTCGCCAAAAAGATGGATGAAGCATCCTTCTCTGAGCTGGTGCGCCTCTTCGAAAGCCTCTCCACGGTCATGATCAAGCTCGCTCCGACCGTTTCGCTCCAAATCCAGGCCAAGGTACGGCCGGAAATGGAGTCCACGATCGAGACCCGACGCATCGTGGAGAAATACCTTCAAAAAGAACAAGGGAAAGGTGACCTGGGCGGCCCGCCCCTCGAACAAGAAAAAAAGGATGGCGGCGGCGATGCGTAAGGATCGTCATCCATGAGCATTCAACCATCGTCGAGAGCCCTGCCGCGGTGCTACGGTTCTTGCTACGGTCGGGTAGCAATTCACCCTTTTCTCGACGGAGAGAGGGGGTCGAAGGCGTCCGAAAATTTGCGGAAAAAATCGGCCCCAAACCCCGCACACTCCCCCCTTACTCTTATTTCGAACGCCAAAAGGGTGATGCGTCATATTTTTTTGTGTTCGAAGTCCTCGTCGGAGCCGGCTGTTGAACAACCATTGAACGGGGCATCGAACGGCATAGAACGGACTTGCTTTCCTGGGGCACCGAAGGTATGAATGTCCAGGGCGGCCTGCTCACCGTGGAGGACGTCGCCCGAAGGCTCAGGCTCGCGCCGTTTACGATCCGCAAGTGGGTCAGGCTGGGCAAGTTGCCGGCGGTGCGGCTTGGGGAACGCAGAATCCGATTTATGGCCGAGGCCGTCGATCGGTGGATTCGGGAACAGAGGATATAGATGGCGGTTCTGGTAAAACGCGGCAACGTTTGGCATGCCCGCTGGTGGGAGGGCAAGAAGCAGCGCTGGAAGACGCTCTCCACCAACAAGCTGGCGGCCCAGGAGAAGCTCCTGGCGCTCGAGAAGTCCATTCGAAGCCGGCGCTACAACGATCCTCTTGAACCCAGCCAGATCAATTGGACGGAGTACACCGAGAAGTTCCTGACCTACTGCAAAGGCAATCTCGCCCCCGCCACTCATGAGCGCAACCGTATCGTATTTTCAAACTTCGACAAGGTCATCAGCATCAACCGCCTTTCGGAGCTCACGGCCGAGGTCCTTGAGGAGTTCAAGGCCGCGCGCAAAGAGAACGGGACCATGCCGGCCACGATCAACCGGGAGGTCTCCATCCTGCGCCGAGCGGCCGCCGTGGGCAAGCAACGGGGCTACATCGCCGCCGACCTGGGCTCGGTCGCCAAGCTGCCCGTTGCGAAGAAACGACCGATCTTTTTCTCCGAGGCCGAAATCCAGATCATGTTTGAGAAGTCCGACCCGTTTTGGCGGACAGTAGTCCACCTGGGCCCCGGGCGCTAACGAAAACTGACCCACCTTCGCTAATGGAAAATGAGCCAGTCGTTGCGGCAGGATTTTCGGCAGCCGACGGCGCTTAAGCCGGGGCCGCGGCCAGGACGGGCGGCTTGGGGGCGGAACTGGGCAGGCCGAGCTTCGGGTTTCTCAGATTGACGGCATCCTTGGGGAAGTCGATCGTCTTGGATTTCTGAAGCAGCCGGCTGATGAGGGCGGCGGCAAGCGGGCCGTTGCTGATGAACTTGCCCCATTCGTCGAATCCCAAGTTCGTCGTGATGATCGTGCTCTTGCGATTACAGCGATCGTCCATGAGGCGGAAGAAGTCGTTGATCTGTTGCGGCTCGGGCGTGTTCAGATAACCGAGCTCGTCGATCAGCAGGGCGTCCAAGCGCGACAGGCGCTGAAAGAAGTGTCGCGTGGTCCGGTCGTAATGGCTCTCTTTCATCGCCGCGAGAAGATTCTGCGCCGTGACGGCAAAACAGCGCTTGCCCGCGTAGAGGGCCTTGAGCACGATCCCCGAGGCCAGCCCGCTCTTGCCGACCCCGGGCTGGCCGACGAACACGAGCGACTCGCCGCGGGCGATGAAATCCAGCTCGGCCAGTTCGTAGATCAGGCGTTTGTTGACGCACTTCTGGATGTGGAACGGGAAGGTATCCAGGGACCAGAACTCGCGCAGACCGGAACGCCTGATGCGGCTGGCGGTGGCGCGGTTGCGCTGGCCTTCGTGCTCGCGGCGCAGCAGGTCCAGCAAGAACGTGCTGTAACTCGGCTTGTTTTTCTGGGCGAGCTTGAGCGTTTCGTCTATGGCCGCTCGCGCGTCGCGAAGCTTGAGTTCTTCGAGCAGTTGGTGGATGTCAGTGATCATTTTTGTCTTCCTCGGGGTCCGGGATGTACTCGCTCATATTCGGCTCCGGCGTCACGGCTCCTCGTCGATACCCGGGCAGGTCCTCGAAATCGGCGGCCTCAAAACCCAGCGGCAGTTGATAGTCGCTTTGCGCGACGTTTTGAAGCAGGATCGTCTCGATGCGGTTGACGTCGAACATGCCGTGCTCGCGAGCTCGGATCACCGCGGACAGAAGATCGGCGTCGCGGTACTGGCACAACAGCCGCCACAGTTTGCGCACGCTCCAGAAGTAACGGGGGCCGCGGGCGGCCTTGAGCGCCGCCAAGTACTCCGTCATCGCCGCACCCATCGCCTTGAGCTTGCCTTCCTCGGCCAGTTGGGCCGACTTCTGCCGCCGTGGCGCCGCCGGATGGGGGATCGCCGCCTGCGGGCTGCCTTCGATTTTCTTGGGATGGGCGGCCAGCTCTTGATGACCGTCCAGCAGGATCACGCGATCCTTTGTTTCGCGCACGAGAATGTCCTTGCCGATATAGGCGGCCGGCGCCGGGTATTTGTAGCCGTGCACGCTCACGCAGCCATAGGGGTCCACGGTCCGCGGCCACAGCCGATAGACTTCCGGGACGTAAACGGGCAGAGGCACAAGCCGCGGTTTCTCGGCCGCGAACAACTCCACGGGGCTCGCCTTGAACTCGCGCAGCCGCCGGCGATTGGCCTTCTCGAGCCACGCCAGAAGCTGACGGTTCAAGTCCGCGTCGTCAATGAACGACCGCCCGATCAGGAAATTCCTCTCGATGAAATGATGCGGCCGTTCTACCTTCCCTTTCCGGTCGCTGTGCCACAGCTCATGGGCCATGAAATGGAAACCAAACCGTTTCTCGAAGGCTTCGACCTCAGTCGACATCTGAGCGTTCTTGCCCGCGCCGCAGGCCAGCGCCACGCTCGTGTTGTCGATCACGCATCGACGGCACACGCCATCGAAATATTGGAACGCTTCCGTCAGGAATACCTTCATCTGGAATCGGTCGAACCGCGGATAGTATTGGGCGTAAAGCATCCGCGAATTACCAAGCACCAGGCTTGCACACTGTCGAGTGACTTTCTTGCCGCTCAACTCTATGGTGTGGGGCGAGGTGTCGTGCTGCGACTCCTCGCCCGGCTCCGTCACGATATGCCTCGCCGCGACTTTCACCTCGACCCCGATGCCATGATGCCGGCAGAACCATGTCAGCGTCGAATACGACGCCTCAAGCCGCTTGCCCGCCTCCTCCACATGATCTCGCAGCTTTTCCCAGACCCGCACCATGTTCACCTGCCCGTCTTGGTGTCGGCACAGCGCATGCAGCCTGCGAATCTCGTCGAGATATCCGTCAAGCTGGCTGCCGCGTTCCCGCGCCTTCGGCTGCGCGTCTCCCTGCTCCAGCACCGCCTTCACGCTGTTGCGGCTGACCCCCACCGCCCGCGAGATCTCCCGGATCTTCCGGCCCTTGGCCGCCAACGTCAGAATCGCCGTTCGTAGCTCACGATCAAGCATGCGCCGTCTCCTTGTCCGCCGTTCTTGCCTCCGCGGCCGGATCAAAAACGACCGACGCCGTCTTGACCAGCTCCGTCCACCGCCGCCGCGCTCGCTCCCACGCCGGCCGCAACCGCTCGCGCGCCTCCGTCGCCGTCTCGCTGGCCAGCGCCGTCGGCAGGCTGCGCGCCAATCCCAGCGAGACGTTCCCGATCAGCTCCAGATTCTTCAGGCAGCGTGCTTCTTCCGAGCTCATGTTTGCTCCGTCCTTGTGCTTGGCCGCCTCCAACGCCTTCAAGAACCGCCCCGGGTCCTCAAGCATCCGTCGCCTGCCTTCAAGCCCCGCCGCCGCGTAGTAGCGGCACAGCGTCTCGACTTCCCGGCTGCGAAATCCGTTTTCAATGATCTTCACAGCCAGGCTCTCGCAGTCCTTGGCGTTTGCGCGCGCAAACGGCAGCAGATGCCTCGTCGCCGTGTACGCGCCGATCTTTCCCGACCGCACGCCCTCCTGCACCGCCTCCGGCAGGCTTTCCACCAGGCCCAGTCGTCCGCTCACCCACGCCTTGCTGCGTTCAAGACGCCGCCCCGCCTCCGACGCGCTCAGCCCCGCGCTGCGCACAAGTTCCCAGACAAGCCACGCTTCTTCCAGCGCGTTCCAGCCCGTCCCGTCTTGCAGCTGATATGCCGCCACCAGCGCCTGCGCCGCGGGCATCTCCCATATCGCCGCCTTCACCACGTCCGATTTCAGCCGCCGCAGCGCCCGCACCCGCTTTCTCCCTTCGATCAGCACGTAGCGTCCGGGCTCCGCGCCGGCGACCACGATCACCGGGCTCTGCTGTCCGATTTCCTCCAGCGATACGATCAGGCGCTTTTCCGCCTGAGGGTGACGCCTTCGTAGCCGCGCGTAGCGCAGGTCCAGGCAATCCAAGGCCAGTTCCACAACCTTCATGTTCGACTTTATACCGTCCCTCCGGCCTGCCAGTCAGCCCCCTTCCGTGTTGCAAACCGCTCCTGCGCCCGCGCGTATCTCCACAGCCCGACGGCCAGGCCGTTCGCCAGTTCCTGTGTTGCAAACATCGTCGACCGTCGGCCCTCTCCTCGTCGAGAAACGCCCTCCGCCAGTTCCCGTGTTGCAAACAGCCCCTCCGCAGGACCACGCAGCTCATCCAAATACCTCGCCGGGTCCGCCAGAACTTCAGCGGCCTCCTTGCGTCCCGCCCTCATCGCGCGCATGCGCTCGCGCGTCTGCTCGCGGTTGCGCTCGACGTACTCAGGATTGTTCGCTCGCCACGCGTCTGCGTAGCCTTGCTCCCGCCGGCGGTCGCTCACCTTCTTGTTCCGTATTTTCCGGTCCTGCGGATTTCGCTCAAGCCATCGCCGGTTCAATGCCTGCTTATGTCGCGCCCGACAAGTCGTCTCTCCACAGGTCTGCTGGCGCCCGCCCTTCCAGCCCCCGGGCTTGAACCACCGACCGCAATACGGGCATCGTGACGCAGCCATGATCGGCCTCCGCACTCTATGACAAGGAGGATAGCCCCAGGATCGCAACGGCATTTCAACGGATCGGCGCCTCGAGGCGCCGGGGTTTTCATCCCGCCAACGGCGGCGGGCTGAAAACCTCGAACAACGGCGGGGGTTATGCGGCGGGCGGGTTCGTTACGGTGAGCAGACCCGGGTCTATTTCAGTGAGCGACGCCAGGCGGGTCAATTCTTGTTAGCAGGGGTGGGTCAAAATTCGTTAGCGGCGAAGTCCTGGCCGACTCCCGCTGAGATAGGTCTGCCGGTCCTACCCGGGATAGGACCAACGACCCTCGAAACTCACGGCCTTCTCGGTTACCCTCATGATAGTCCTGAAGTAACCCCTCAAACCTGTGTAGCCCAGGGGATTGGCCCTGGGGTATCCACGACTCGACCGTAATCGAGTGAGGCCACGGGAAACGAATAAAATCGTTTCCCTTTTTTTATTGGCCCGGAGCGCGTCTCCTGGCGGTAAGAAGCGGGAACGTGGAGAGGTTACCATGAGCAAGACATGTGATGCGTCAGGATTGCAGGCCCCGCCCAGGGAGACTTCGGCGGGCAGGCAGGTGCTGGATGACCGCGGTACGGCGGCGAGCCGCTTCAACCGCGGTCTGAAGAGGGTCGGGTCGCCTGTTCTCGTTGAGAAGGAGAGCGACCCGTGGCGGTATCTGTTGCGGCTGGTCGCGGCGGAATATCCTTACTGCACCATGTACGGCGTGAACATCGTGGGCGGGAACATCGTCTCCTGCGAAAACATCCAGAGGAGCCTCCTCTTCGGCCCGGAAGGGGGGAGGAGCGCCTCTGAGCCCGCGTTCGACGAGTATTGGGAGGCGCTCAAGGAGCTTTGCGGCAAGGTCAAGGCCGGGACTCTCATTGAGCTTCATTTCAACCAGAGCCGGCCGGTGAGTGCTCGCAAGAGCGAGGGCGGACGCCGATTCAGGCGGTTACTTCAGCAATGAGAAGGTCAAGCTTGCGATGTGCGAGCACTCCCATGGCGGGCAAGGAAGGCTTCAATGGATTCGAGGTATGCCGCGGGCTCCTCGATCATGGCCATGTGGGCGCTCCTTTCAAAGACAATGAACTCTGAGTCCGGCACAAGTGAGTGGTAGTGGCGCGTGGACTCGGGAGTCGCCTCATCGTATCGCCCGCAGGTGAACAGCGTAGGGACGCGGATTCGGCCCAGCTCGCGCGTCCGGTCATAATCCTTGAGGTTGCCCGTCGGATGGAATTCGCTCGGGCCCCACATATGGATGTAGACCTGCATGTTGGCGTCGGCGAACGCATCGAGAACGTCTTGAGGGAGAGGGTTGATCCTACAGGCAAACCGCTTGACGTACTCCATGACCGCTTCCTGGTATTCCTTGCTTTCCGTCGTCCCTTCGGCTTCGTGTCGGAGCAAGATGGCCTGCACGTTCCCCGGCAGTTCCAGGCGCAGCCGGTCGGCATCTTCCTTCCACATCCGAGCGCTCAAGCACGGACTAGAAAGGATCAACGCCTCGACGCCGACGGGATTTGTCAGCATGTAATCGACAGCCAACATCGTTCCCCAGGAAGCGCCGAGCAGGATCACGCGATCAAGATGGAGCGCCTGGCGGACTTGCGCCAGCTCGCGGACGAAGCGGGCCGCGTTCCAAAGAGAGAGGTTGTCGGGGCGATCGGATTTCCCGGAGCCGAGCTGGTCGTAGAAGATCACTTGCCGGTCGCGTGCCAGATCTCGGATCGGCAATAGGAGTGTATGGCTGAAGCCCGGCCCTCCGTGGAGGACTAGAATCGGCGTCTTTGAGCCGCTGCCGAATGTCCGGACGTAAACCCGGCCTCCTTCGACCGCGACGTAGGTCTCGTGAGCGGTGGTCACTCTTCTTGGCTCCAGGGTGGTTCTTTGCCGACCACCCCGCGCAGATGCTTGTAAGCGGCGAACCTCGCCGCTTCATGCCCCGTCGCCAAGTGGATATCCTGGAAGCCCAGGTCGCGAACGCTGAGCGACTCCTGGGCGCCGTTCACGCCGTCCGCCAGATCGGCATCGATGTAGATGGGGGTTTCATGGCTGATCGCGGGAGCTTCTTTGAAGAACTCCGCCACCGTGGAGAAGGACTGGAACTTCTTGCCGGATCGCGTGGCCGCCATCGTCCATGTCATCCGCGTCAGGGGATCGTCGTCGATCAGAACGGCGTCGAGGCGCTCAGGAACTTCATCTTTCTTGATACGAATCGGCACGAAGCCGGCCAACGATTTCGGGATGAGCCTTGCCTTGAGCCTCAGAGAATCGGCCAACACGCCCTTCTCTTCGTAGCGGCTCGTCACGAGGATGGTGCGGGCGCCGATGCCGAGTTCCTCGGCGAGGCTGAGCCCCGTGTCGCGATAGCCCACCAGTTCGTAGTCCAGCAGATAGAGCGGGTCCTTGGCCGCTCGCGCGTCCGTCCGGGCCCAGGAGCGCAGTTCGGCGGGCGTCGAGAAGTGCAGGACCTCGACGCCGTGATCTTTGACGTGCACCGACTCGAAGCGCCCTTGCCAGACTTGGTGGATGCTCGCGTCGTCGTCGAGGACGACGATCGGGGCGCCGGGAGACAGGACGAGGCCCGAG
>Ga0209211_10004668_pt1 | contig 21091 bp, 17 predicted proteins | sample RifGroA2_FD_183992 | JGI IMG/M metagenome (GOLD analysis project Ga0209211, IMG submission 183992) | Groundwater microbial communities from Rifle, Colorado, USA - Groundwater A2 (SPAdes) (version 2) | ecosystem: Environmental > Aquatic > Deep subsurface > Groundwater | place: Rifle, Colorado...
AACGCCTTACGGAAGCCAGGCCGTGCCCTCTTCCCTTTTCTGCATATCGTGACGCCCCGTGAATCAGCGCCTTTTCAATAGCCTCCAGATCGTTCTTTAATGAAAATCTCTCTGATAGTGACATCCTGAAACCAATCCCAATGTCCATAACGGCGATTTTGACAACATTTTTATTCATGCTCTGAAAATGGTATTTCTGGATGCCTACAAACCCCTTGGTCTCGCTATGCTCGATGATATTCTGACATACCTCTGAAAGCGCTACGATAAAGCCATTGATTGCCCTTTCGTCATAATGGAGATGCTTTGCGAGGATTGCGTGGGCACGTTCTTTAACCTTCCCGACAATGAAATGAATATCGTCTGACTTTTCTATGGGTGTTATTTCAAGTAAGACATCCGAACTTTGATTTCGTAAATATTTTTCTGATATTTGAGGTTGGGAAGGTTTTAAGGTAAAATATCCATCGGCAAATCTGAAGAAATCCATTCTTTCGAGGTACTTAAGGACTTCTTCGGATTCCGGTAGATACAAGATTTTCTGAACACCCTGTGATTTAAGAAGCTCTCCAATCTCAAGCAGACCGACCATGCCGTAAGGGTCTATAAAGGTTACACCATGAAGGTCGATTTCCTGCGCTTCTCTAAAGACGTGCAGCGCCTGTTCGGAGGTATCTTCAGTTATCTGGACGTTTAAGCATTTCAAAGTAGCCATAAAGTTACGAAAACACTAAGTATTTCTTGTTCTAATCCTAAGCGCCGCTTTTCAATTGCATATCATTTTCAAAAATTTTATGATAATGGTACATTGTAATCCTCTATCATATAATCGCAAGTGGAAATTACAGCTTTGCAGGGGCTGAAGATTTTCTGCCCCTACCACTAAATTGTTACAAATATTGTAAATTATTGGTTGAAAAATTTTCTTTATGTGCTTTGAAGCAATTCTTTTTGATCTTGACGGCACGCTGCTTGATACGCTTGAGGATCTGGGTAATGCGGCGAATCGTGTACTCGAAAAATATGGCTATCCAACTCACACAATGGATAATTATCGCTATTTTGTGGGGGATGGGGTTGTCACACTTATGAACCGTGCGCTCCCAGAGGATAAAAGAAATAACGACACTGTCCAGGTATGCGTCAAGACATTTCGGGAAGAATATGGTAAAGGCTGGAACGTCAAAACAAGGCCTTACGATGGCGTGGCAGAGATGCTTGACGCATTGACGGCAGGTGGCCTGAAAATGGCGGTTCTTTCCAATAAACCTGACGAATTCACAAAACGGTGTGTAACCGAATTTCTTCCGAAGTGGAACTTTGATATGGTTCTGGGTCAGCGCAACTCACTGCCTCTAAAGCCAGACCCGGCAGGTGCAATGGAAATAGCCAGATGTCTGAATGTTATTCCTTCGCATTTCATTTACCTTGGAGATACTGCTATTGACATGAAGACGGCCGTAACGGCTGGTATGTATCCGGTGGGAGCGCTCTGGGGTTTTCGGACGAAAAAGGAGCTGCTGGAAAATGGCGCTCAGGCGCTGATCAAAAGGCCGCAGGAGATTCTAAATCTCCTGAATTTGACGCATAGGAATTTCAAACCATCTGTTCCTCCCCCTTGACTTCGTCGTGAGCTCAGTCGAACGATGGGGGAGGCAAAGGTGGGGGTGAAGAATAAAGGCTGATCACCCTCCCTTATTCCCTCCCATCAAGGGAGGGATTGTTTTATTCGAGTTGTCACGACGGTGACCTAATTTATCCAGTCGCTTAACAAACGAATAAAACAACCGGGCAGGACATCAAAACCTCACCCAATGTGGAAACTTCTCAAGATCGAAATGACCTCTTCATCTTCAAGGTCATACCAGTTCTCATATGCATCAGCCACGGCAAAGGTAAATCCACTTCTCACATTGAGACAAACAAGCTCGTCAACCCGGGGTAGAATCAAATCAACCGTTCCTTTCGGCGCGGTTGGAACGGCAATAACAACCCTTCCCGGTTTATGTCTTTTTATGAAATCTACGGCGGCGAGCATTGTGTATCCCGATGCCAACCCGTCATCCACAATAATAACAACCTTATCTTTAAGCAAAGGGAATTGCCGTCCTTTCCGGAAAAGCTCGTTGCGCCTTTTGATTGTATCTACCGTTATCTGTATTTGTCTTTCGACCTCTTCCTCTGTGAGATGGAGTTGACTGATAAGGTTCGTATTCAATGATACCTCACCATCGGGCCCGACTGCGCCAAATCCAGCCTCCGTGTTATCAGGTAACTGAATTTTTCTCACGATGATTACATCGAGGGAAAGCCCAAGGACTTTCGCTATCTCGGCGGCAACAGGAACTCCGCCGGATGGGATGGCAAGCACTATGCCATTAACGTCTTTGTATCCTAAAAGTCTCTGGGCAAGAAGCCTTCCGGCTTCCTTTCTGTCTTTGAAAACACACATCTTATCTCTGAGAGACCTATCTTCAATGAGGTTTGGCATGATCCTTTTAAAGAAATTAAATAGCCGCAGAGCACACTGAGGACACAGATGAAAATATTTTCTGTGACCTCTTTGGCTAGATATTCAGGAATTTTAAGGTTAAGTTTTCAATCACTTTGCCGGTTTATTCGTCCTCGATTGAACCGAAATGTTTTAGTCCATGTTGTAAGGCTGAATCAGCATAGAATGGAGAAACGCAGAGAAACTGTCCAAAAAATTGAATTGTAGGAAACGTTATCCCAAATTTCCCAATAGTAATCATTAAAATAGGTTTTTTCTTAGACATATTTTTATATCACCCAACTTAATGCCTTATTCAAAAGAGGTATTTTTGTTTGGCTGTTGTTTCAAAGTGTTGACCCCAGTTAATGCCGCACAGCGGTTCTTCTGTGATATCGGGATTTTTACAGCCGCACACATAGGCATAAATCCCAAAGGTTTTTGCCAATTCTGAAATTTGTTCGTATGACTGTTTTCTGTATTCCACATCAAGGGCAATTACACGGGATTGCTCTGCCAGTAAATGAATAGACTTGGCGTTCTGATAATGCTCAAGGATTTTTGGTAAGAAAGGCGTTTTCCCAAGCGCCTTATATAGGTTTTTCTTTATTTGCGGTCTCAAGAATAGATAATTGATACCCATTGAATTTATCCCAAATCCCTGAAGCACCCGAAATAAGGCCGTTAAATTAGACTGTGTATCTGTCAGTCCTGGAATCAACGGGTCTAATTTTACTTCCGACGTAATGCCTCTTGAGCATAACTGCTCAATATTCCGCATTCTTTCCTGTGGCGTTGCTGCAAATGGCTCTGTCTTTTTCTGAATATCTCGATTTAATGTAGTAATACCAATCTGGATATGTATCAATTCTCTGTATTGCTTAAACAACTGCAAAAATTTCGATGGAATCCTGCCTTTGGTAAGCAGGTTTATACCAACACCGTATTCCAGTAATATCCTCAGCAATTCATATGTGCTATTGAGTACTTGCGGGATAGGCTGCAGGACATCGCAGGTTGGACTAAAAAATACATAGGCAGGTAACTTCTTACGACGGGACAATTCTTTTTTTAATTTTTCAGGCATGTTTCCATAAACAAGCACCTTGCCATCGCCGGGATAGATCGAATAACCCCTTGCATAGCAATAAGCACATTGATGGATACATCCCAGAGTCGGATTAATCGAGGCCACCTGACTGAGGCATTTTAACGTGGACCTGGTAAGAACGTTTCCTTTACGTTCGACAAAACCTATCTGCATAATTATTTAAAAGTTTATTTCACCGCAAAGGCGCAGAGTACGCAAAGAAGGGAGGCAGAAGTTGAGAATATGAGAAGTTGGGAAGCTGAGAAAATCTCAACCTCTCAACCTCTCAACTTCCCAATCTCTCTCTTTTCGTCCTTTGCGTCTCTGCGGTAATTATGGTTATTTATTTAATATGAGCCCCCCATTCGCTCGATACAATAACAGATTTTCTTGTAGAGTATCGCGGAAAATATCGCGGTTGCCCTGATTGTCAATTAACATTCCAATGCCGATAATGTCTTCTGTTTTTGAAGGAGATGAAAAACCCTGACTGTTGTCATTCGCATGATAGCTATCGTTACCGCAAAAATCGGCCAGAATGCCCATACCCTTTTCCAACCCGATACCTTGCGAAGAAGTTGCGCTGCGATAAGAGTCGTTCCCACTATAATCAACCAGAAATCCAATACCGGTATCATGTCCGCATCCCTGTGAAACACCAAAAGAGCACTCGTATGTGTCGTCTCCTGACTTATCTTCCAATAGTCCGATGGCTGAATGGATACCAGCACCCTGGGCATAACGACCTGCATAATATTTATCGATGCCCTCATGGTCATACAATAATCCAAAGGAATAATAATAGCCACTGCCCTGCGAAAAATAGTCTCCATAATATTGATCGTTTCCTTTTTGATCGATGAGGATACCAACCCCTCCTGATGCACCAATAATTGTTTCTTCCGGTCTGATGCCCATGCCCGTTCCCTGAGACATGGATTGAAATGATTTTTCTGGGTCTCTGAAATCGGGATACTTACCTCCCGCGAAGTAGAAATCATTTCCACGAGCATCTATCAATGCACCAAACCCTTTTGTAAACCCAACGCCCTGGGCATATTCTCCGCTAAAATAGGCATCGTTGCCCTTAAGGTCGTTCAGCAGTCCTGCCCCAAAAAAACCAACTCCCTGATTTAATACATGACCGCTATAAAAATCATCTCCGTCGTTATCTACTAGCAACCCAACGCCAAATAGGCACGATCCTTGTGAAAAATTTTGTCCCAAATACTTATCATCTCCGTCAAAATCCATGAGGAGTCCTATACCGAATCTTCCTGTACCCTGGGAGAAAGAATTTGCGGCGTTGTAAACATCATTTCCTGAAAAATCAATACACATAGAGACGGGGATGCCTTTGTTGGATGCACCTGCATTATTGAAATAATAATCATCGCCTCCGAGGTCGATAATTACTGCCGCATCGGCATAATAATAAGAAGCTCCTGTCCCACCAACTACGATTTTCCCAATGTTTGTATCCTGAACAAACAAGATATCTCCGGCAAAATCCTTTGCATCTTTACCATTACTACATAAATTGTTTTGTGTATTTTGACATCGAATAGATTCTGGCAAGTTAAATGGTAATATTTTAGTTTGTGTTTCGTTTAAAGGAGTTTTTGCATCTGTATTCTGTTCGAAATTTATGTGAACGAGTTTGCTCAACAATAACGATGTTGCTTCAAACAATTTTGAAAGGTCAACCTTTTGAGATAACGACAATAACCTCGCAAGGTCTCTCGGCGTTATCTTCTCATCGGGCAGCCAAACTTTCTGGGCATTTTGATACAAAAATTCAACCTCTTCCTGAGATAAGTTGTGGAATGCCTCTTTCATGAGAGAAACACAGGGCGCTAAACCATCGACAGCAAGCTGGAGTTGTTCCTGCAATAAGCCAGCCGCAACAATTTGTTCTCTTTTAAGTGGAAATCCAAGATCTAATAATTTTGTCGCAAATTCCACTTGAGTACCTATATCTTTATCTACCGCGTTGTCGTGGATGTCCTGGCCAATCTGGGGGGTATTAAATGGATGGAGTATTAAATAATCTACGATAGACAGACGGAATGGATTTACATCGCTATTTTCCTGAAAACCTTCCCGTACATATATTTCCTCGCCAATCCGTTGGATTGCCATTTCGAGTTTATTTTTGAATGGCTCATTTCGAATAGCAAAATTGATGAAAGATCGTTCGGGTTTTTGTGGCGAATCTGTCATGGTTTTTTCTTTCAACCATGGTAATGATGGGGCGGGTGCGTGGATATTTTTAAGAAGTTTTGCAATTAATTTGGGTTTGCATACGGTTTCTGTGCCATCTCTGCAAATCGTTAATTCAGGCATGCCGCCTGCCCCTAATGTTTCTATTGTTTTCTTAAATCGGATCAAATTAAGGCCGTCCTTATCTATGGTAGTTTCATTATTAATCTTCGTAATAATATCGCCTATCTTCAAACCAGCTTCATCGGCAGGCGATCCCGTGGTAATCTCTTTTACCAAAATGCCCTTTCCTTCAGCGTTTTCCATAAAGATTCCCAGCCATCCTTTATTAAAATCGACCTTATCCATCCGAAATCCCTTTTCTTTCAGATAAAAGAAATTTTCGATATCAAACCTCTGGTCATCGACAGACACCTGTACGCCATCTTCAGCAGAAATATCCATACACACTATGAATATTACAAGAATACACAAAAAAGAAATGCAAGATAAAATTTTATTGAACATGATTCTGGTCTGTTTTGTGATTATTAACCACATGTTAAGGCTCAGATTTGAGAGGAGACAACTCTTGTAATAACGTTGCAACTTTCTTCACGTATAAGAAGATTATTTCATAGTTTAAAAAGACAAACCAAAGCCAAGAATAATAGAAGCACTTTCTAAAAGCAATGGGAAAATTTATAAAGGTAAACTGTTTGAATAATTTTAACTTATTAAGAATTCGAAAGAAAATTTGATTAGTTCATTCCCTTTCGTGAAAGGGATTACCTTATGGTGTTTTTCTCAGAATTAAAGCTGTTGATATTTATCTGCCTATTTGGTAATTTATTATTACAATTATTACAAAATATCGTATTTTAGCCTTTAAATATTTGGAAAGGGAGACGTATAATGAATTTATCCGAAGCAATTGACATGGTGGCGAAAGATGAACGTGAACTGCAAGAAAAATACCTGAAAATGGCGGATCAGGAGACAGACCCCTTCGTAAAGGCATTCTTTAACAGAATCGTTAAAGATGCTGCAAAACATGAAAAGAAATTGCGTAAGAAATATGAAAAGATTCTGGCATCATTAAATAAGAAGACATTTTAGATTCTTATGCAGCGTTAAGGACTAAGAAATAAAAAAGCCCCAATATCCTTTACAGATATTGGGGCTCTGATGTCGCAATTATAATTAAGTGACAACTCCCTATTTTTACACGCCAGTCGACTATAATCGATTATGCTATATAATATAAGAGTGCTCTTTTTAATAAAAATTTATAATTTGCGTACTTTTGTGGCCTTGTAGCCCTTCTGGTCCTTTATGACCTCGAATTCGACCTTATCTCCTTCTGCAAGGGTTCTAAACCCTTCGGATTCGATAGAGGTTTGATGTACAAAAACATCTTCTCCATTATCCTGGGAAATAAAACCAAATCCCTTTTTGTCATTGAACCACTTCACGGTTCCCGTTGCCATTTCAAAATCACCCCCTCTCAATAAATATTTAGAAAAGATTATAAAATAAAAAAGGCTACGAGGTACTAGCCTGCGTAGCCTTAAACATTACTATAGTTATAATACAACTTTACAATACGACCAAACCACATGCGCAAATAATATCAAACGATAAATGTTAAAGCAAGAGAAAAAATAAGATTATTGTGAAAATTGTAATAATAAAATTTAGTTGAATTTATAATGCATGCTTGTTAAACTTAGGTATTAAAAGTTATCAAAATCAACACCTTTGATACCTTGTATTTTTTGAGGCGTGGGAGGATAATAAAATGGCAACTGCTATTGCGGAGATTGATCTTGATAAGCTATTGGAAGCAGAAACAATATCAAGAGAAACGGTTTCACATATAAAAGCACAAGTACACAGTTCTAAGGAAAATAGGGAAAAACTAGATGAAAAAATTGAAGCGCTAAAGGTTGATATAAAGAAGGAACATAATGGGGCCAGATCTAAGGATTTAACTCTCTTATTGGGTATATGTAAATGGATAGTAGGAAGAATAAAAGAGGCAGTTGAGCTATTAAAGGAAGTAAAATCAAGAAAGTTAGGGGCTTATTTTTTGGGAAAATGTTACCAGGAATTAGGCGATTATAATCAGGCCTTGGAATGTTTTGAACATGCAAAAAAAACAGATGCAGAAGAATTTGATATCATTATGGATATTGCTGAGACAAAAAGAATGTTAGGCAATATCGATGATGCATTAAAAATTATTAAAAGTTTTTCACATTCACACGCAAACAGTGCCGAATTATATTATCAATGGGGACATTGTCTGGATGATATGGGAGAGTATCAGGAGGCTTTCAATAAATACGAGCAATCGCTTAAAATTGATCCTGACCATGCAAAGACTCTTTTCCGAATGGCATTTAACTACGATATGGGGGGCGAAGACGAAAAGGCCGTAGAATATTACGAAAAGTGTACAAAGTTACACCCTACGTATAAGAATGTGTTTATCAATTTGGGAATACTGTATGAAGATAAAGGCAAATATGATGATGCGATATATTGTTTTGAGGCAATTTTAGATACCGAACCAACCAACGTTAGGGCTGCGTTGTTTTTAAAAGATGCAAAAGCCGCAATGGCGATGTATTATGATGAGGAAGTGTCGAAAAAACAAGGGAAAGAAAGCGAAGTATTGAATATTCCCATTTCCGATTTTGAGCTTTCTGTGAGAAGCAAAAATTGTTTGGAAAAGATGAACATTCTAACATTGAAAGACCTTACCAAAATTACAGAAGCCGATTTGCTTTCTTTTAAAAATTTTGGAGAAACCTCACTCAATGAGATTAAAGCTATTTTGTCCCAAAAGGGATTGCGGTTAGGGCAGGCATTAGAAGGTTATAATGAAGCCGATTTGTTTAGTAAAATAAATAAAGACCAAGATAAGGATTCTATTGAAACTGTTTCAGAACTCGGGCTTTCTATCCGTTGTAGAAATGCCCTTAGCAAGGCAGGCGTTGAAAAAATTACAGACCTTAAAGAAAAAACTGAAGAAGAGTTGATTCTGGAAGGTGTTAAAGAGAATTACCTAGATGAGTTAAAAGAAGCTCTCTCTAAAGTTGGTCTGAGTTTAAAAACGAACGATGATTGTGAGGCAGATTTGGGAAAGAACGCGTCGGAGTAAGATATTTAAAGTTTTTTTCAGATGGTTTAATTACAATATGCTGGGGACGATGCATACATGTTAGATTACATCCGAGGACGGGTGATTAGCAAATCTCCAACCCGACTAATCTTGGAAGTAGCGGGCATCGGTTATTTATTACACATTCCACTATCTACCTTCGAGAAAATCCACAAACATGGTGAAGTTACAATTCTCACCCAGTTATTTATAAGGGAAGATCAGATAAAGATTTTTGGATTTGCAACGGGGGAAGAAAGGGACTTATTTCAGTTATTGTTGTCGGTAAACGGCATAGGACCTAATACGGCAATTATGATACTATCCGGGAGTACTGTAGATGATATTAAACGTGCTGTAATCAATGAAGACGCAAAGGCATTGGAAAGAATCAAAGGAGTGGGGAAAAAGACTGCTGAGCGAATTATCCTGGAACTTAAGGAAACTATAAAAGAAATTACAACATCGATATCCACGGGTATGGATGTCCAACAAAAGGCGTTTGTATCAGATGCAGTCATGGCGTTGATTTCTCTGGGTTATGGGAGGTCAATTGCTGAAAAGGCAGTAAGCGATGCAGCAAAAAAATTGCAAACAATCAATAATATTGAGGTGCTTGTTAGGGAAGCGCTGAAATATAAGGTCTGATACCCGTGTAAGATTCCTAACCATATTATAGGATTCAAGTATGTTAAAAGAAGATATTTTATCCTCTGCGATAATCGTTGAGGATAAAAATCTAGACCTTACGCTTAGGCCGAAACGTTTTAGCGATTTTATTGGACAGGATCGTATAAAAGAAAATCTGTTCATTTACATAGAAGCTGCAAAAAAAAGGGGAGAACCACTTGACCACATCTTGTTTTCTGGCCCTCCTGGCTTAGGGAAAACAACGTTATCGCAAATTATTGCCAACGAAATTAATACAGCAATTAAAACTACGTCAGGTCCTATCCTGGATAAACCCGTGGACCTTGCGGGTATCCTGTCAAACTTGCAGCAGGGAGACATCCTTTTTATCGACGAAATTCACAGGATGAATACAACGGTTGAAGAGTATTTGTATTCAGCAATGGAAGATTTTTCCATTGATATTATTATCGACCAGGGACCTAAGGCAAGGTCTGTCAAAATCAATTTGCCAAAGTTTACGCTCATTGGATCGACGACACGCGAAGGGTTGCTTACCGCTCCCCTTCGTTCCCGTTTTGGCGTGCTGGAGAAACTGGAGTTCTATCCATGGACTGATCTTTACAAAATAGTGAATAATTCTGCCCGCATTCTCTCCATTCAAATAAACGAGAAAGGCGCGGAAATTATTGCAAAACGGTCACGTGGTACTCCGAGAATAGCTAATAGATTTTTAAGACGTATTCGGGATGTTGCACAGGTGCGTGGAAACGATATTATTACCGAAGAAGTGTCCAGAATTGGGTTGGAAATGTTGGGTGTGGATGAGAATGGTTTGGGAGATATGGACCGTAAAATACTGGAAACCGTGATCCGGTATGGTGGCGGTCCTGTAGGCTTGAAGACCATTGCTGTTTCGGTAAGCGAAGAAGAGGATACCATTGAGGAGGTGTACGAATCGTTTCTGATTCAGGGGGGATACCTGGATAAAACACCTCGTGGAAGGATTGCCACAAAGCTGGCATATGAACATCTCGGATATAATACAGAAACAGGACTCCAAAAAAGACTCTTTTAAAGGAGTCAGTATATGAATCTATTGTTACATATATGCTGTGCATGTTGTCTATGCGCACCATTAAATGAGCTGAGAAAAGAAGGTTTTGAAGTTACCGGGCTCTTTTACAATCCAAATATACATCCATTCCTTGAATTCAGGCGAAGATTGAAGGCTTTGCGTGTATTTCAGGAAAGCGATCCCATTCCCGTCATTTACTATGAGGAGTATGGTATAAGGGAATATTTGAAGAATGTTGATTATGAAGGGGATGATCGCTGTGCCGATTGTTACGCTTTACGGCTCAAATTTACTGCGGATTACGCAAAGGAAAATGGATTTGATGCCTTCACGTCCACGATGTTGTTTAGCGTCTATCAGAATCACGAACAATTGAAAATGATTTCAGAAAATTTATCAAGAGAACATGAGGTTAATTTTGTCTATCGTGATTATCGTCACTTGTCTGAATGCAGCCATGATATAGCCAGAAAAAAAATGATTTACAGGCAGGGCTATTGTGGATGCGTCTTCAGTGAATATGAAAGATACAAAGATACCACCCGAGAGTTATACAAAGGCAACAGCCCCTATAATAAAGAAAACTCTCGTAAGATTTTAGGTACCGAAAAGGAATTGCAGAGGTGCGACTGTTTTGGATAGATGCGATTGATTGAATGTGAATTCCTTACTATATTTGCGCCAATGACTCTGGCTAGATTGTAAATTTATTTATCAGCAGCACGAAAGTACAGAAAAAAGGACTGTTATATTGACTTCTATAACCGCAAGCACAAGATGACATGGGTAGGGCATTGCTCTTAATGGTTGCTACAATATTACCAGCTATGTCTGTAGGAACACCTCTTTCTTGCCAGAGAGGTACTACTGTAGTTCATGATTACGGACATATCTTAGATAAAATACCCGTCATGCGTGTGCTTCTCATAAATGACACTCGAGAAGCTCAATTATCTATCAACGGCAGCTATCAAATTACTGGCAGTTTAACGAATATTATAGACCAAGGACAAGGACTGCAAAAGTCTAAAATATCTGTATCGAATGGCGGTATCAATATTGGAAATAAGCACTATGATAATAGTGAAATACGGATTACGGGTCTGCGCGATGGATCAATTGAATTAAATAATATACGATATCGTGGTGAAATCAGGATAGTACAGCAATTTAACCATAAATTCTCAGTAATTGAGGAAGTAGATTTAGAATGTTTTATTTCAGGTGTTCTTGGCAGTGAAATGCTACCAACTTGGGATGAAGAGGCTTTGCGTGCCCAAGCAGTAACAGCAAGAACCTATGCGATGTATAAGAAGAAGGTAAGACGGAATGAAGTCTACCATCTTGATATGTTGGATCTTGCATATCGGGGTATGTCTTCTGAATCGCCACGGCTCAACAAAATCGTCCAGGATACAAAAGGCGTAGTTATGGTTTACGATTGGAATATCTTCCCTGCCTATTTTCATAGTACGTGCGGCGGGCATACAGAAGAGGTTGGCAGTGTATTCGGAAAAGATAGTATGCCACCCTTAAGTGGAGTGGTATGTAATTACTGTAATAATTCAAAATATTCAAGATGGAGTAAGAATATTAGGAAGTCAGAAATTGAAAGAAGATTGAGGGAAGCGAAGGTATATGTTTCGAATATTTCCACGGTAAAGGCTATATATCCAGGAGCCGGCAAGCACGGTTCGAGGGTGGAAATTGTGTCTGCAAACGGAAGCAAAGAAATGAATGCAAATGATTTCCGATTGATGGTTGGCCCTAATTATTTGTACAGCACGGCCTTTGATTCAAAAAATAATGGGAAAAGTATTACTTTTTCAGGGAGAGGTTGGGGACATGGTGTGGGACTTTGTCAGTACGGTGCTCAAGCCATGGCTGAAAAGGGTTTTCAGTGGTCTGCTATTTTAAAATATTACTATCCAAAAATAGAGTTGGTTCGAATATATTAATGCCTCTATACGGAGGTGTTGTTGGATTTTAAAGTCCTGGCGGTTGATAAGCAGACAAAGGCTCGGTGTGGTGAGATTCAATTGGTTAATGGTAAAATTCCCACACCCGTTTTTATGCCGGTCGGTACACAAGGTACAATCAAAACTTTAACGCCAGAGTATCTAAAAGAGACCAATACAAAGATTATCTTATGTAATGCGTATCATCTCTGCCTGAGACCCGGCGAGAAAATTATTAGGCAACTGGGTGGTCTTCATAAATTTATGGGGTGGGGTGGCGCAATTATTACCGATAGCGGTGGATACCAGGTTTTCTCGCTTACCGGCCTGATAAAGGTTTCTGATAACGGGGTAGAATTCCAGTCACCAATAGATGGGACAAGGTTATTCCTTACCCCGGAAAGAATGACGCAAATACAAAATGATATCGGTGCAGATATCATCATGTCATTTGATGAGTGCGTCCCGTATCCGTGCGAACAGGATAGGGCGAGCGTGGCCGTAAAAAGAACGCTCGATTGGGCAGAACGGTGTTTACGTGCACACACGAATAAAGAACAAACGCTCTTTGGTATCGTGCAGGGGAGTGTATTCAAGGAACTTCGCATCGAATGTGCCAGAAACCTCGTAGCAATGGATTTTGAGGGATATGCAATTGGTGGTTTAAGTGTGGGAGAAGGCAGTTTTTTGATGAACGAAGTGCTGGACTATACGGTAGAATATTTACCAAATGACAGGCCTCGATATCTGATGGGTGTTGGGTTTCCTACGGATATCCTGGATGCCGTGGAACGTGGAATTGATATGTTTGATTGTGTGGTTCCGACCCGCAATGGAAGAAACGGATGCGCCTTTACGAGTGCAGGGAAGGTAAAGATACTGAACAGTCAATACAAAGAAGACGCAAAACCCCTTGATGAAATGTGCGGTTGTTATACATGTCAGAATTTTACACGGGCGTATTTGCGACATCTTTTTATGGCAAACGAGATACTGGGATTAACCTTGATGTCATTGCATAATATATATTATTTTCAAAATCTGATGCAGGAAACAAGAGAAGCCATCAAGAAAGGTGAATTCAAAGATTTTAAAACTAACTTTTTATTAAAACAGTCAGAAACTAATAAGAATTAATTCGCTATCTATATTTTGAGTAAAATTTTTCAATACGGGTAAGGAGGAATATTATGTTTTTTTTATTACAAACGGCTGCAAAACAATCATCGCCAGGTGGCATGCTGTCCATGCTACTTCCTTTTATACTAATGTTTGTTGTTATGTACTTTCTAATACTAAGACCGCAGAAAAGAAAGGAAAGAGACCGCAAGGCGCTGATATCCAGAGTTAAAAAGAACGATAGAGTCGTAACTGCCGGCGGAGTCCATGGAACGATTACATCCGTACGAGAGAATGAGATAATCCTCCGAATCGACGATGCTAAAGATGTGAAGGTCAAGCTTGATAGAAGCGCAATTGCCACAGTATTAGAAGTTTCTCACGATGACGAAGAGACAGAAGAAACAAAATAACTTTTAGTATTATTTATGAATCAGCTATTTATTACAAACCGCGGAAAGGGAGCCTGTTGAGGAGAAATAAATGATTAAAAATTTAAGGTGGAAAATACCTCTCATTGTTGTGGTTATCGCTATCGGTATAATGATTTTATATCCACCGGCAGAAAAAGTTTTAAAGAGGGAGAGCGTTAAAGAAATCGACGGCAAGGTCGTTGAGCGGACTACGCTGGAAAAATCATGGACAAATTTCTTCATAACAAATCCCGTTATACGCGAGACGATTGTCAGTGAAGAAACAGATACAGACGGAAAGCAAGTACGCAACAAGACCGTTGAATATACGTCAAAGGGTAAAATAAAGCTTGGATTAGACCTCAAGGGCGGCTCCGAATTACTTTATAAGGTACGGGTCGATGAAAGAGAAGATCATCCGGGTATTACAAAAGAAATTATTGAGGTGTTAAAGAAGAGAATAGACCCACAAGGAGTTATAGAATACAGGATTCAAGAACAAGGCAGTCATCGGATACTTATCCAGGTTCCTGGCGCAACAAAGACAGAAATAGAAGCGCTGAAGAATCGAATTACGCGTCTTGGCAAGCTTGAATTCAAGCTGGCAGCCAGCAGCGATAGCCCTGAATATAAAGATGCGATGGAAGAAAAACAAGTTCCAGGTTTTTATAAACACTGGTTAAGAAAGAAAAAGGGAGAAGAAGGGGAAGCGGGTAAATGGCACCTTATCCGAAACAAAACTGAGATCTCTGGAGAACATCTAGCCAGAATATATGCCGACCGCAAGGGGATTGAACCCGTAGTCGGCTTTGAATTTGATGCTATTGGTAAATCCAAATTTGGACAACTCACCGAGAGAAATATTGGTAAGCCTTTGGCAATTATCCTGGATGGTACGCTTTACTCGGCGCCTGTCATACGTGACCGCATTCCGGGAACAGGTATTATTGAAGGGAATTTTACACAGGATGAGGTTAATGAGCTCATTGCCATCATGCGGGCAGGAAGTCTCCCTGCAGACCTTGAACTCGAAATGGAGACCATGGTTGGGCCAAGCTTGGGCAGAGATTCGATTAATAGAGGATTGATGGCAGGCGCTATAGGGGGTGCTTTTGCTATCCTTTTCATCGGAATCTATTATATGGGCGTAGGGTGGGTTGCTAACAGTGCAAACGCATTAAATATCTTCCTGATAGTTGGGGCAATGGCACTGCTCGATGCTACTACGACACTTCCCGGTATAGCAGGTTTGGTACTTATGATCGGTATGGGAATTGACGCCAACGTGCTCATTTTTGAAAGGATTCGTGAAGAAAAGGCCAAAGGGAAACCGGTCCGTGCGGCAGTTAAAGCAGGCTATGAAAAGGCGTTTTCTGCTATATTCGATTCCAACGTCACAACCTTGATTACAGGGGTAATACTTGCTGCCGTGGGTACAGGTCCTGTGAAAGGATTTGCATGGACATTGATCCTGGGTTTAATTATTAACCTGTTTACTGCCATTTTTGTAACGAGAGTCATATATGAATTGTTTATGGATTTGACCTGGATCAAGAATTTCTCCATGTTTAAACTTGTTGGCATTCCCAGCATCAGATTTATTAATTATCGCTTTATTCTGGTTGCAGTTTCTGGCGCATGTATCATCGGTGGTCTGACAACGTTTGCCCTCCGTGGAAACAAAAAATATGATATTGATTTCACTGGTGGTACTCTGGTTCATTTACACCTGAAAAATTCAACTCCGGCAGGATTTATAAGGAATGCGCTTGGCGAAACGGATTACGAAGAAGCCGAGGTGCAGAGTATTTTATCTGGAGAAAATCTGGCACAGTTTTCGTCTACCTCAAATGAATTTGGCATCCGAATAAAAGAACTAAACGAGAAAAAGGTAAAACAAAAATTAACAGAGGATATTAAAAGCGCTCTGGATAAAGCAGGTCTGACTGCCGAGATGGATTTTATTGAACCAACCGTTTTTAATCTCAGGCTGCAAAAACCAACAGATGAACTGATTATTCAAAAAAACCTAAAAGCGGCAGGCTATACTGAAGAGGATGTGGTATCGATAATGCCAATTAATCAGCCTGCAAACAAATATTTGGTGAGTGTTGCAGGTCTGGAAGACGTAACAAAACGCCAAAAATTAATGAATGCTATTGTTGATGGATTGAAAAATAACCTTGTATACCACGATATCAAAATAACAATGGGGGATATCGCCGAGGCATTACAAACACAGGATGTCAGTATGCAAGCCTCTAAGCCTTTCATAGACGTTGAATCCAGCGAACAGATAGACCCCCTTATCTTCAATCAAGAGTTAAATAGACAGGGATTTGGTAATATTTCTGTAACATCACAATCGAAAGATTCAGCAACAGCACGTGCAAGGAAATTGAGAATAGAAGGACCGAGAACAATCTTGCAGGACGTAAAGCAAACAGTAAAAGAAACGATTTCAATACCGAGTATTTATAATACCGGAGATACAGCAATCAATGTCGAGCTAAAAGAAAGTATAAGTAAGGGAAATTTTATAGCGATGATCAATGGAATCAAACCCATTAAAGATGCTGTTAAAAGTGTGTATGCGCTGAATGCTCCGGCACAATTATTTGCAATTTACGTGAAGCCTTTGAGCGCAGGAAAGGTACAAGAGAAAATCAAGGAAGACATCGTGAATACGTTTAAGGACAATCTATATGCAGAAAAAATAGGTGTCTCTTTTGAATTATTAAAAGATGTTTCTGCCCAGGAAAAGGAATCGAGTTCAGCACAATTTCGCATGGCATTGTCACAACCGCTGAAGAAAGAAGTTATCGAAGAGGCGCTGACTTCTGCGGGATATTCCAATATGCTTGAACAGGGGTTAGAGTCTGGAATGGAATATCAAACCGTTAAGATCGCTTTCAATTCACAACAAAATGAAGAAGCTATTAAAAGCGCCATTAAAAACGCATTTGAAATGCCCAATCCACTGAAAAGGGTTGTAAGTATTGGTGCCACTGTTGCAGGTGAGATGAAAGGCCGTGCCATTTTGGCTGTAATCTTCTCTTGTATTGCAACAATATTCTATGTGTGGTTCCGTTTCGGGGATTTTAAATTTGGTTCTGCTGCAATTATTGCGGTAATCCATGATATCCTGATTACCTTGGGCGCTGTGGCTGTTGCAGATTATTTGTTTGGAAATATGAAAATAGATAGCGCCATGGTTGCTGCGTTTCTGACTGTGATTGGTTATTCCCTGAATGATACCATCGTTATATTTGATAGGATCAGGGAAAACATGGGAGTACGGGGTAATGTTTTAACCCCACAATTGGTTAACGACAGCATCAACCAGACATTGAGCCGTACCATCCTTACAGGTATTACTACTATTGGTGTGCTGTGTGCGCTGTTTTTCCTGGGCGGTCCTGAGATTCATGGATTTGCGTTTGTCATGTTAGTAGGTATTATCGTCGGTACTTATTCTACAATATTTATTGCATGTCCCATGCTCCTTAAGTGGAAGGGACTTGATTCGGCAAGTCAGGCATTGCCCCGACAAAATTTCCCAATTCAAAGAAGGAGGGAAGTAGCTAAAAACACATAGAAACAGGGAATGTGTTATAAAATCAATTGCACGTGAAGTACGTTTGGAGGAGTGGGTATTTAATTCAGTTTTTTTCATTTCTATATAATCCTCGAAAGGACGAAAAACAATGAAAAGAGATGTGCAAGTTGGTGTAATTTTAGGGGTGATTATTCTGGCAATTATTGGTGTCTTCCTTAGCACGAGAACCGCCGTTAAAGAACCAACTATTCCTATTCCCGAGGCAGAGGAAGACACACAAGTAGGCGCGCTGGATATAAACGAACTGCCGCAAGCTCCTCCCAACACATCTCAGGATACTTTTAAAGAAATAACAGCTACCATACAGAACACAGAACAAAAGGTAGCGCCTGTTATAAATACAGTTAAAATTCTGGAACAACCGGCTGAACAAGAAGACAACGTAATTGAAGGGGTATGGAAGAAGGCAAAAGACGAGGCAATAAATGTATCCTCGCGTGTATCTGAAACCTCAGATCAGGAGATTTGGAAAGACATTTCTTCTGAAAGTGTAAAAAAATCTATCTCAAAATTTCAGGTACACAAGGTACGATCTAATGACGACCTTCATAAAATAGCCCAAAAATATTATGGGGATGTATCCAAGTGGTTGCTTATTTTTAATGCAAATCAGGATAAAATTAAGGACCGGAACAGTCTCAGGATCGGTACAGAACTTATTATACCGGAAGAACAACCATCATCACAAAAGACAAAAACAGAAACGACTACCCCTGCGCTTTCACAAGTGACTAAAGTGGAAGATGCCGTACAAACAGGTAAAAAGCACATAGTACAACAAGGTGATTCGCTTTACAAGCTAGCGCAGAAGTATTATAACGACGGTTCAAAATGGAATAAAATATTAGAAGCCAATAAAATAATTTTAAAAAACCGAAATACTTTGAAAGTTAGACAGGAACTGGTTATTCCAGACCTTTAATGCTTAAGAAGGAGCAAGATTAATGAAAGTTAAAAATGTTTTCTCAGATGTTAAAACTACCCTTCTTTGCTTAACTGCAAACGCACTCATAATATCTAGTATAATACCAACCTCTGACATCTATGCCCAAGATGTCGCTAACAGTTTTCCCATGTATAGGCATAACTTACAAAGGACAGGTCGGGTGCCATTTGCAGGTCCTTCCAACGATACCTTAAAATGGAGTATTTCTAGTTCTGGAGAAATATGGTCATCTCCTGTGGTGGATTCAGATGGGGTTATTTACGTAGGCAGCACGGATGGTAATTTGTTATCTATAACTTCGAAGGGAAAAGTTTTGTGGGTCTTTAAAACAGCCGACGAAATATTTGGTGCGCCAGCAATTGGTACTGACGGTATTGTGTATTTTGGTTCTGCCGATGGGAGGATTTATGCAATCAATCCTGATGGAAAGCTAAAGTGGAAGTTCCAGTCAGGCGGGGCTATTCATTCTTCGCCTGCTATTGGCGACAAAGGGACAGTGTATGTTGGTTCGTACGATGGTAAACTTTACGCTATTGCTGCCAACGGGAAACTCTTATGGAGCTATAAAACAGGGGCATCAATAATGACCTCATCTCCTTCTGTAGGGAAAGACAATACCATTTATATCGGTTCGTGGGATAAGCATCTGTATGCATTAAATGCAGATGGGAGTGCAAAGTGGAATTTTGAAACTGAAAGTAAAATAGACGCCTCTCCTGCCGTTGGCAATGACACTGTCTATATTACCGATATAAATGGCAAGCTATACGCCGTTAATCTTGATGGAACGTTAAAGTGGGGGTTTGATTTGGGTAGCCGAACACATTCTTCTCCAGCAATTGATACAGACGAAACAACCTATGTGGGAACACAAGAGGGCAACCTTTATGCAATAGGGAAAGATGGTGCACTGAAATGGAAATTTAAAACTGAAAATTCTATTACAGCATCCCCTACGGTTGATGCTAATGGTGTCATTTATATAGGTTCATGGGATGGTAAATTATATGCCGTTAATAATAATGGTACCCTTAAGTGGCGCACAACAATTGGCGAGCCATTACTTTCTTCACCGGCTATAGACTCAAAAAATACTCTGTATATTGGTTGTGTAAACTGGAAACTCTACGCCTTAGGGCAATGAGTTTTTAAAAGTTATAAAATATTTTTTACTTAATAACCATTTTTGGTTATAATGTTTCTAATGGTATCAGATTTTTAACTGTTGTTTATTTGGTCAGGAAATAACAGGTATCGTGGGGTTTATCCCCTCAATACTTAAAAGCATATGGGCCCTGTACAGGAGATGCAGTAACATGATTGGTATATCAAAGTTGTACTGTAGTACCGTAGAACCGTCCGACGCATTACGATATGGTAGAGAATCCAAAAAACTACCATCACATCTATTACAATTCTCTCAAGACAAAAAGCCAGTTGTAGTGTGGAATGTAGGACAACGTTGCAACTTAAAATGCATTCATTGCTACTCTCAATCAAAAGATATAGAGTACCCAAATGAGCTGACCACAAAAGAAGCAAAGGCTATGCTGGATGATCTGGCAGATTATGGATCCCCTGTGATTCTTTTTTCGGGTGGAGAACCGCTCATGAGACATGATCTCCTCGAATTAATCGGTTATGCCAAGCAGAAGGGTTTGAGAGCCGTTATTAGCACGAATGGTACTTTAATTACAAGAGATAAGGCAAATGAATTAAAAAAATTCGGACTCTCCTATGTGGGAATCAGTTTGGATGGTCTTAAAGAAACAAACGACCGTTTCCGGGGTATTCCAGGCGCATTTGATGCAGCTCTGGAAGGTATCAGAAATTGCATGTCTGTGGGTATTAAGGTAGGTCTGCGTTTTACGATCAACAAGAGAAATGCCCATGATATCGCTGGCATATTTCAACTCATTGAAAAAGAAAACATTCCAAGGGCCTGTTTTTATCACCTAGTATACTCAGGAAGGGGTTCTAACTTAATCGAAGAAGACCTTTCCCACAAAGAAACCCGTGAGGTGGTTGATCTTATTATTGATAAAACCAAAGAGGCGCACGACAAAGGTAAAAAAATAGAGGTGCTTACCGTAGATAATCATGCCGACGGTCCATATGTTTATTTAAGGCTGTTAAAGGAAAATCCCAAGAGGGCGAAAGAGGTATTGGAACTCCTCCAATGGAACGAGGGGAATAGTTCTGGTAAGGGACTTGCCTGTATAAGCTGGGATGGGGAGGTATATGCCGATCAGTTTTGGAGACAATACTCTTTCGGAAATGTCAAAAAAAGAAAGTTTAGCGAGATATGGGAAGACACTTCCAATGAGTTAATGGCTAAACTTAAGAATAAAAACCCTTATATTAAAGGGCGTTGTG
>Ga0209211_10004672_pt1 | contig 21086 bp, 21 predicted proteins | sample RifGroA2_FD_183992 | JGI IMG/M metagenome (GOLD analysis project Ga0209211, IMG submission 183992) | Groundwater microbial communities from Rifle, Colorado, USA - Groundwater A2 (SPAdes) (version 2) | ecosystem: Environmental > Aquatic > Deep subsurface > Groundwater | place: Rifle, Colorado...
TTGTGCACCTGCCAGGCGATCTCCCAGCCCTCGGCCTCGCTGCAGGCGATCGCCTTCTGGAGCTGGCGCACGACCTGCTCGAAGGTGTGGCACTCGCAGTTGTGGAGGATGGTCATCCAGGGTGGCGCGGCCGCGCCCTCAGTGACGTCCTCGACTCCGGGTTCCGGCAGGACCTGCTCGGCCATGGCGTCAGTCTAGCCCTTGATCTCCCTCAGGAGCTCGCGCGCGATCAGGAACTTCATGATCTCGTCCGAGCCCGCGCCGATCCGCATGAGGCGCGCGTTCCGGAAGATGGCCTGGACCGGGAAGTCGGTCGTGTAGCCGACGCCGCCGAGGACCTGCATGGCGTGGTCCACGATCTTCCAGACGGCGTCCGCGACGAAGAGCTTGGTCACGGCCGACTCGCGCTGGGCCGGCGCGCCCGCCTCGATCATCTTGGCCGTGCGGTAGGTGAGCTGGCGCGCGGCGTCGAGCCAGGCGTACATCTCGGCGAGCTTGAAGCTCACGCCCTCGAAGCTCGCGATCGGCTGCTTGAACTGGACGCGCTTGGTCGAGTACTCGGCGGCCACCTCGAGCGCGCGGCGCGCGCCGCCGAGCGACGACGCGCAGTAGGTGACGCGCTCGGTGTCGAGCTCGTCCATGAGGACGCGGTGGCCGCCGTGGAGCGGTCCGAGCAGGCTGTCCCTCGGGACGTCCACGTCGTGGAACTCGATCCACGCGTTGTCCATCCAGTCGGCCATGATGACCTCGTCGAGCTGCCGCGAGATGGTCACGCCTGGATGGTCCATCGGGACGATGAAGGCGGACATGCCCTTGTGGGGGTGGGTCGCCGTGTCGGTGATCGCGAACAGCGTCAGGTAGTCGGCGAGCCCGCCGCCCGTGATGAAGCGCTTCTGGCCGTTGATGACCCAGCGGTCGCCGTGGAGGACCGCCCGCGTCTGCATCCGCGACGTGTCGCTGCCGATCTGGGGCTCGGTGATGCCGATCCCCGACAGCTCCTCGCCGGCCAGGCGCGGCGGGATGTGCCGCCGCTTCTGCGCCTCGGTGCCGAAGCGCAGGACCGAGATCGTGCCGAGCGTGAGCGACACGGAGCGGATGACGTCGCCCGGGTGGCCCGCGGCCGCCAGCTCCTCGTCCACGATGCACTCGGCGACGACGCCGCGGCCGTTACCGCCGTACGCCTCGGGGAAGAGCGCGCCCGTGAGCCCGGCCTCGCCGATCAGCTTGAGGTAGGCGCGCGCGACCTCGCGCAGGAGACGGCGGCGCTCGGGCCCGGGCTCGTGCCCGGCCTTGATCGCCGCCACCCGCCGGTCGGCCTCCGCAGCCCTCGGCAGGATCTCCCGGTGGGCGAAGGCGCGCGCCTCGTGCATGAGCCGCTGCTCGGCCGGCGTGTAGAGGTGCACCTGGCCGCTCGACACCGACCAGCCGCCGGGCATCGTGAGGTCGTCGAGGGTGATCGCGCGGAAGCGCTCGGCGTCGTCGCTCACGGCAGCACCTCGTCGTCGGGCCGCCCGAACACGCCGGCGGCGCGCAGGGCGGCGATCCGTTCGGGAGTGTACTGCAAGACCTCGCGCAGGATCTCGTCGGTGTGCTGGCCGAGCCGGGGCGCCGGCCGGGGCCGCGTGACCGCGCCCGGCGTCCGCACCGGGGAGGCGACTTCCCGGAGCGTGCCGAACTCCGGGTGCTCGACCTCGAGGATCATCCCGCGGGCGCGCACCTGCTCGTCGGCCAGCGCCTCGGCGACCGTGTTGACGGGCGCGCACGGCACGCGGCCGCGCAGGCGGGCGAGCCAGTCCGCGGTCGTGCGCTCGGCGAACCGCGCCCGGAGGCGCTCGAGCAGCGCGTCCTTGTGCGCCAGGCGGTCGGGGAACGTCGCGAAGCGCGCGTCCCGCCCGAGCTCGGGGAGCCCGAGCGCGTCCACGAGCGCCTCCCAGAACTTGGGCTTGTTGCAGAACACGACGATCCAGCCGTCCTTTGTCGGGAAGTTCTGCGCCGGCACGATCGCCTGGTGGCCGGAGTCGGCGACGCGCGCCGGCTGCCAGTCGCGGTTGAGCGCCCAGATCGCGAAGTAGGAGAGCATGCTGACCGCGGTGTCGAGCAGCGAGACGTCGAGGTCGCGCCCGACGCCGGTCCGCTGCGCCTCCCAGAGCCCGGCCAGCAGCGCGGCCATCGAGGCGTAGCCGCCGGCGAAGTCGATCACCGAAACGCCGCACTTCTCCGGCGGCCCGCCGGGCTCGCCGGTGACCGCCATGTAGCCCGCGTAGCCCTGGATCAGGTAGTCGTACGCGGGCTCCGCGGCGCGCGGCCCCGTGGCGCCGAAGCCGGAGAGCGAGCAGCAGACGATGGCCGGGTTCACCCGGCCGAGCGTGGCGTAGGTGAGGCCGAGCTTCACCGGCAGGTCGCCGCGCAGGTTGTTGTAGACCGCGTGCGAGACCCGCACGAGGTCGTGCAGCACGGCGCGCGCCTCGGGGTGCCTGAGGTCGAGCGCCAGCGACTTCTTGCCGCGATTGAACGACTGGAAGTAGAGCGAGTCGCCCTCACCCGCGTAGGGCCCGACGCCGCGCGAGACGTCGCCGCCGACCGCCGGGTCCTCGATCTTGAGCACCTCCGCGCCCAGGTCGGCGAGGAGCTGGGTGCCGAAGGGGCCGGCGCCGAACTGCGACACCGCGACGACGCGCAGGCCCTCGAGCGGTGCCCGGCTCATGCGGGGAGCCGGCCTTCTGGATTTGCCGTCGGGGCGCCGCCGCGCCCGACGGTCGGCGAGTCAGACGGGAGCCGGCCCTCTGGATTTGCCGTCGGGGCGCCGCCGCGCCCGACGGTCGGCGAGTCAGACGGGAGCCGGCCCTCTCCCAGCGTGGCGTGGTTCCGCTTCGGGACGAGCGCCGTGCGGCGGAAGGTCATCACGACCTCGCCGCGCTGGTTCCGCACGCGCGTCTCGACGCTCACGGTGCCGCGGTCGCCCCGCTTCGACTCGCGGGTGGCGAGCACGGTGGACTCGGAGTAGAGCGTGTCGCCGATGAACGTCGGGCGGTCGTGGGTGATCCGCTCGATCTCGAGGTTCGCGATCGCCTTGCCCGAGACGTCGGCGACGGTCATGCCGATCCCGATCGAGAACACGAGCGGCCCGAGCACGAGCCGCTGCTTGTGCTGCGTGTACCGCTCGGCGTAGTGGGCGTCGGAGTGGACCGGGTGCTGGTTCATTGTCAGGAGCGCGAACCAGGTGCAGTCCGCCTCGCCGATCGTGCGTCCGGGCCAGTGCCGGATCACCTCGCCCACCGTGAACTCCTCGAAGTAGCGTCCGTAGGCCATCGGTCGTGGACCTCACGCGGGGTGGAGGAAGGCGTCGAGCGGGCTCGGGTGGGCGGCGCGCCAGGCGTCGGCGACCGCGCGGCCGAGCTCGGCGCGGTCCTCCTCGACCTCGGTCGGCGTCAGGAGGAGCTGCGCGGCGTCGCGGTAGCAGCGCTCGATCGGGAACTCGGCGATGTAGCCGTAGCCGCCGTGGATGCGCATGGCCTCCAGCGTGACGGCGATGGCGGTGTCGGCGGCGAAGACCCGCGCCATCAGGCTGGCCTCGCCGCGCTCCCGCTCGGCGGCGTCCTGGCAGAGCAGGCGCGCCGCGGTGATCGCGGTCCCCATGTCGGCGAGCTTGAGCTGCACGGCCTGGTGCTGCCAGAGCGGCTGGCCGAACGTGGTGCGCTGCTGGGAGTACCTGAGCGCCGCCTCGAACGCCGCCTGCGCGAGCCCGACGGTGACGGCGGCGAGGCCGAGCCGGGCCTGGTCGAGGGCGGTGAGCGCCAGCTCGCCGCCGCGCTTCGCGTCGCCGCCGAGGAGCGCGTCGGCGCCGAGCCGGGCGCCGTCGGTGAGCAGGAGCGCGCGCGCGAGGCCGCGGAGCCCGAGGTCCGGCGGCGCCGCGCGCACGGCGACCCCGGGGGCGTCGCGCGGGACGAGGAGCGCGGCCCCGCTCGCCTCGGCCCCGCCCCGGGCGAGGAAGAGGTCGGCCGCCGCGTGGCTCACGACGCACGGGACCTCGAGGACCCAGGCCTCGCTGTCCCGCCGGGCGTCGAGGCGCCCGCCGAAGGCCAGGCCGGCCACCCGCTCGCCGCGCGCGAGCGCGGGCAGCAGGCGCTCGCGCTGGCCCGGGGTGCCGAAGCGCGCGACGGCCCCGCAGGCGGCGAGGTGCACGGCGACGACCACGGCCAGCGTGGCGGAGCCGCGGCCGAGCTCCTCGAGCATCGTCGTCCACGTCGGCGCCTCGAGGCCGAGGCCGCCCCACTCCGGCGGGATCGTCGCGCCGAGGACGCCGAGCTCGGCGAGGCCGCGCAGCAGCTCGGCCGGGTAGCGGCCGGCGGCGTCGAGCGCGCCCGCGACGGGCACGACGGCCTTGTCCACGAACTGGCGGACGGCCAGCGCCATCTGGCGCCGCTCCTCGGGCTCGCCCTCGCGGGAGGTGAGGGCGCCGAGCGTCTCGCCGTGGCGGGCCACCAGGCTCCGGGCGATGAGCGTGCGCTGGATCTCGTTCGTACCCTCGCCGATGAGCATGAGCGGCGTGTCGCGGTAGTGGCGCTCGACCTCGAGCTCGGTCGAGGCGCCGCGCGCGCCGTGCCAGCGGAGCGCGGCGAGCGCGACCTCGTGGGCCGCCTCCGAGGCGAAGAGCTTCGCCATGCCCGCCTCGAGGTCGCAGCGCTCCCCGCGGTCCTTCATGCCCGCCGCCCAGTAGGTGAGCAGGCGCGCGGCGTGGACCCGGGTCGCCATGCCGGCGAGCGGCGTCGGCGCCTCGAAGGCCGCGTGCTCGAGGCTCGCGTCGAGCGCCGCCTGGGCGACGCCGACCGCTCGGGCGGCGATGTTGATGCGCCCGGCCTCGAGGCCCCGCATCACCTGCGCGAAGCCGCGCCCCTCGACGCCGCCCACGAGGTTCGCGGCCGGGACGACGACGCCCTCGAAGACGAGCTCCACCGTGTCCACGCCCTTGTAGCCGAGCTTCGCGAGTGACTTCATCACCCGGAAGCCCGGGGGCCCCTTCTCGACGATGAAGCAGGACATCCCGCGGTGGCGGGGCTGGGCGCGCGGGTCGGTGACGGCGAGGAGCGCGAAGGCCTGCCCCTCGCGGCCGTTGGTGATGAACATCTTGGTGCCGTCGAGCACGTAGTGGTCGCCCTCGCGGCGGGCCGCCGTGCGGATCGCCTGGACGTCGGAGCCCGCGTGGGGCTCGGTGAGGCAGAGTCCGCCGCGCGTCTCGCCGCTCGCGAAGCGCGGCAGGAAGCGCCGCCGCTGCTCCTCGGTGCCGTGGTGGAGGACGATGAGCGTCATCATCGTGTGGCTGTTGACGACGCCGGCGAGCGACATGAACCCGCGGCACAGCTCCTCGATGATCCGCGCGTAGGTCGTGACGTCGAGGCCGAGGCCCCCGTACGCGGTCGGGATCAGCGCGCCGAAGAGGCCCAGCTCCCGCATCCGCGCGACCAGCGCGTCCGGGTAGCGGTCGGCGTGCTCGAGCGCGGGCGCGGCGGGGCGTACCTCGTCCCGCACGAACGTCCGGACGGCGTCGAGCACCGGCTGGTCCATCGGCGATTCGATACTACAATAAAGACGGCGATGCCTCTCGACGACCTCGTCCTCGGCGTGCAGAACGTCCTCGACCGTCTCGTCCGCCGCGTGCGGCTCGGCCGCCCGCCCGCGGCCGACCGGAGGCGGCTCCTCGTCGTCCAGATCGACGGCCTCTCGCGCGCGGTGCTCGAGGAGGGGTTGGCCCTCGGCCGGGCACCGTTCCTCCGGCGGCTCCTCGAGCGGCGCGGCTTCCGGCTCGTCCCGCTCTCGGTCGGGCTGCCGAGCTCGACGCCGGCCTTCCAGCTCGCGGCGATGTACGGCGTACGCCCCGACATCCCGGGCTTCCACTACCGCGACAAGCGCCGCGGGGCGGACGTCTACTTCCCGCGCGGCGGCGACGCCGCGCTCGTCGAGCGGACGCAGACGGCCGGCCGGCGCGGCATCCTCGAGGGCGGCAGCGCCTACGGCTGCGTCTTCACGGGCGGCGCGGCGAACAGCCTGCTCACGTTCGCGATGATGTGGCGGCCGAGCGGAAGCGGCCTCCTGCGCCTCGTCTCGAAGCTCGTCGTCGTCGGGTGGGTCGCGGTGAAGGCGGGCACGCTCACGGCGCTCGAGCTGGTGCGCGCAATCCTGCGATTGCTCGCCGACCCGGTCGGGGAGACCGCGCGCGGCTGGCGCTGGCTCGCGATCAAGATCGCGATCTCGGTGTGGCTGCGCCAGCTCTTCACGCTCGCGGTCTCGCGCGACCTCTACGCCGGCGTGCCCGCGATCTACGTGAACTACCTCGACTACGACGTCTTCGCGCACGCCTACGGCCCGCGCCACCGGCGCGCGTTCCGGGCGCTGCGCCGGGTCGACGCCTCGATCCGGCAGCTCTGGAGCGTGCTGCGCCGCGTACCCGAGCACCGCTACGACCTCTGGATCCTCGCCGACCACGGCCAGGCGGCGTGCACGCCCTACCGGCGCCTGGCGCGGGGCACGCCGCTCGAGGACGCCCTGTTCGAGGAGTTCTTCGACGCGCCGGCCCGGGGGCCGGGCGCGGAGGCCGCGCGCCCGGCGCCGCGCCGGGCGGCCGCGCCGCGCGCGGCGGGCGCGCGCCGCGCGCCGGGCATGTTCCAGCGCTTCGTCAACTACCTCGAGCGCGACTTTCCGGCGGTCCTGGGCGGGATGCGCGGCGTGCGCGAGCACGACGGCATCCGGGTGATCGCCGCCGGCCCGAACGCCTTCGTCTACTTCGTGGACACGCCCGAGCCCGTGCCGCTCGAGGCGATCGAGCCGCGCTTCCCGGGTCTGCTCGAGGCGCTCTCGCGGCACCGCGGCGTCGGCCTCGTGCTGGTGCGCGCCGCGGCGGGGCCGCTCTGCTTCTGGCGCGGCAAGCCTTACCGGCTCCACGAGCTCGAGCGCGGGCCGTTCGCGGGTCGGGAGGACCTGCCGGAGGTCACTGCCGGCGTGAGCGACCTCATGGCGATGCCGAGCGCGGGCGACCTCGTCATCTACGGGATCGACGCGCCCGAGGGGCACGTGTCCTACGTGAACGAGGTGGGCGCGCACGCGGGCCCGGCGCGCGAGGAGCTGCACGCGTTCCTGCTCCGCCCGCCCGCCGCGGACGCCCCGCCGGCGATCGCGCACCCGATCGAGCTGTACCCGCTGTTCATGCGCTACCAGGGACGGGCGGCGTGATCCCCCTCACGGTGGCGAGCTACAATATCCACCGCGGCGTCGGGCTCGACCGGCGGCTCGACCTCGAGCGGATCGCCGACGTCATCGCCGAGATGGCGCCGGACGTGGTCGGCCTGCAGGAGGTGATTCGCGAGAACGGCCTGGCGCACGCCGACCAGGCGGCGTACCTCGCGGCGAGGCTCGGCATGACGGTCGTCATGGGCGCGACGCGCGCGCACGGCACGGGCGCCTACGGCAACGCCGTGCTCACGCGCCTGCCGGTGCTCGGCTCGGAGCGCTGTGACCTCTCGCGCGGCGCGCGCGAGCCGCGCGGCTGCTTGCGGGTGGACCTGGAGGCGCGGGGCACGCCGCTCCACGTCTTCAACTGCCACCTCGGGCTCGGGCTCGCCGAGCGCCGCGAGCAGGTCGAGCTGCTCGGCCGCTTCGTCCGCGCCTCCGAGCGCCTCGCCGGGCCGCGGGTGCTCGTGGGCGACTTCAACGAGTGGCACCGCGGGCCGGTCACGCGGGGGTTCCGGCGCGAGTTCTCCTCGCCGATGCGGCGGATGCGGCGCACGCACCCGGCGATGTTCCCGCTCTTCGCGCTCGACCGGATTTACTGGGACGTCGAGCTGGAGGGCCAGGAGTTCCACGTCCACCAGACCCGGCTCTCGCGCCTGGCCTCCGACCACCTGCCGGTGGTCGCGCGCCTGCGCCTGCGCCGCCGGCCGCCGCGCGTCACCCCGTACGTCACCGGCGACGCGCTCCCGCCCGCGGAGTAGCCCCTCAGGCGCGGCCGGCGAGGTCGAGCGCGGCGAGGAAGAGCGTGTTCGCGCCGTGCTCGACGTCGTCCATTGGCGTGAACTCCTCCTCGCAGTGGCTGCGCCCGCCGCGTGAGGGCACGAAGACCATCCCCGCCGGGCCGATCGCGGCCATGTACTGCGCGTCGTGCCCGGCGCCCGAGAGGATGCGCCGCCAGCGGGCGCCCGAGGCCTTCGCCGCGCGCTCGACGGCGGCCACCACGCCCGCGTCGAAGGGCGTCCGCGGCACCCGCCAGTAGTGCTCGAGCTCGTAGCTGACGCCCTCCCGCTCGCAGGCGGCCTGGACGACGGCGTCGAGCAGCGGCAGGGCGCGGTCGAGCGTGGCGTCCTGCGGGTCGCGCATGTCGATCGAGAGCGTGACGCGGCCCGGGATCGCGTTCACGATGTTCGGGCTCACGCCGAGGTTGCCCACGGTCGTCACGAGGTCGCCGCCGAGCTCCCGCGCGATCCGCCGGACGCCCGTGACCACCTCGGCGGCGGCGACCAGCGCGTCGTGGCGGATGCGCATCGGCGTCGGGCCCGCGTGGTCCTGGACGCCGTGGATGCTCAGGCGCGACCAGGAGATCGCGACGATGCCCTCGACGACGCCGACGGAGAGCTCCTCCTCCTCGAGCCGCGGCCCCTGCTCGATGTGCAGCTCGAGATAGGCGCGGAACGCGCGCGGCACGCAGGGCTCGGGGCCCAGGTACCCGATCCGCTCGAGCGCGTCCACCAGGCGGATCCCGTCCCTGTCGCGGGCGTTGTAGGCGTCCTCGAGCGCGAGCTTGCCCGCGAGCACGCCGCTCGCGATCATCGCCGGCTGGAAGCGCGCCCCCTCCTCGTTGGTGAAGATCACGAGCGTCACGGGGTGGCGCGTCCTGATCGCGTGGTCGTCGAGGCTCCGCAGCGTCTCGAGCGCGCACAGCACGCCGAGCTGGCCGTCGTACTTGCCGCCCGTGGGCACCGAGTCCACGTGCGAGCCCAGCAGGACGGGCGGCAGGGACTCGGCCCCCGCGCGCTCACCGAAGATGTTGCCCATCTGGTCGACGCTGACGGAGAGCCCGGCTTCGCGCATGCGCGAGACCATCCAGTCGCGCCCGCGCTTGTCCTCGTCGCTGAGCGCCAGGCGGGTGAGCCCGCCGCGGGGCGTCTCGCCGATGCGTCCCAGCTCCTCGATGGTCCCCTCGATCCTTCGCCGGTCGATCCTCATGACGCTATACTCTACACCGTGCACTCCGGGGCCTCGACCCGGCAGGGGGAGCGGATGAGACTGTGGAAGGCGTTCGGCGTCCCGACGACCATCCTGGCGCTCGCGGGCCTGGTGCTCGCGGCCCCCGCGCTCGCCCAGCAGCCCTCCGCGGAGCGGCCCACCTACGCCCTCGGCGACAAATGGATCCGTAACGACGGCGCCTTCGAGCTGGTCCGGATCGAGGGCGACGAGTACGTCTTCGCGGCGGGCCCGCGCCAGGAGGTGCGCCTGTCGCGGAACCTCGGGGTCTCCCGGGTCATGAGCGGACGCGGCACCGTCGAGTTCTCGCCGGCGCTCGACCTCGACTGGCCGCTCCGCGTCGGAGCCTCCGGGGCCGCGAAGGGGCAGTGGAGCACGCCGAGGTCGGAGGGCTGGCGCGGTATCAGGGTCGGCTGGCGCGTGGAGGCCTACGAGGACCTCTCGCTGCCGGCGGGCGCGATCAAGGCGTTCCGGATCGCCTACGCGCTGAGCCTTGGCGGCAGTCGGGGGCAGCGGAGCATCACCCTCTGGTACGCCCCCGAGGCGCACCGCTTTGTGAGGGCGTCGAGCCCGGACGTGGTCGGCTTCAACTACGTCGTGGTGAGCCTCGAGCGACCCGAGCCGCTCACGGTCGCCCTCGCGGCGCCGGGGGAGGGCGCGCGGACCGCCGCCGCCGAGGCGCCGCTCAGGGGCAAGGTCACCTCGGACAGCGGCGTCACGCGGGTCGTCGTGACGGTCAACGGCGTCGAGGTCCACCGGCAGGACGAGCGCGCGGCGCCGAAGGAGGTGCCGCTTGCCCTGGTCCTCAAGCTCCGGGAGGGTCGCAACGTCGTCCTCGTCAGCGCGACCGACGCCGGCGGCGAGACGCGGCAGGAGGCGCGCACCTTCGTCTACGAGCCACCGGTGGCCGCCGCCGCGCCGGCGCCGCCGGCGCCCGCCCCGCCGCCGGCCGCGGCGCCTCCCCCGCCGCCGTCGCGACCCGCCGTCGCGCGCCCCGCGCCGCCGCCGGCCGGCCCGCCCACGCCGCTCGCCGTGCAGCTCGCCTCGCCGGCGGACCAGCTTCGGGTCGAGTACGACACGATCGCGCTCGCCGGCGTGGTCACGAGCGGCAAGGGGGTCACGCGCGTGCTCGTGACGCTCAACGGCACCGAGGTCTCCCGCGCCGAGGAGGCCGTGCCACGCGCGCGCGTCGCGCTGAACGCCTCGCTCACGCTGCGGGAGGGCCGGAACACGCTCGTGGTCACGGCGGCGGAGGCCGACGGCACCGTCGCGCAGGAGGTGCGGAGCGTCAGCTACGCCAGGCGCGCGCCGCTGACGGTCGAGCTGCGCTATCCGGACGACGGCGCCAGGCTCGCCGAGGCGGCGACCGTCGTCGTGGGCGCGGCGGCCTCGGGCAAGGGGCTCACGAAGGTGAGCGTGACGCTCAACGGCGCCGAGGTCCTGCCGGCCGAGCAGGCGCCGCGCGCCGGCCAGACGTCGATCTCGCTGACCGTGCCGGTCACGCTGCGCGGCGGCGCCAACGTCATCGTCGTCAGCGCGACCGACGGCGAGGGGCAGGTCCGCCAGGTCGTGCGAAGCGTCGCCTACCAGCCGCCCGTCGTCGCCGCGGCGCCCGCGGTCCCGGCGGCGCCCGCGAAGCCCGAGCCCCAGCGCTGGGCGGTCGTCATCGGCGTCGGCCGCTACGAGAGCCCCGACGTCCCGCCGCTCACGTACGCGGTGGCCGACGCCGAGGCGATGTACCGGGTCCTCACCGGGCCGGGAGGATTCGCGAAGGACCGCGTCCTGCTCCTGACCGACAAGACCGAGAAGAAGCCGACGCTCCGCAACGTCAAGTGGGCCCTCGGGACGTTCCTCGCGCGCTCGGCGGGCAAGGACGACGTCGTGCTCATCTACTTCGCCGGGCACGGCGCGCCCGAGGTGGACCAGCGCGGCCTCGAGCGGGACGGGCTCGCGAAGTACCTGGTCCCGGCGGACGCGGACCCGGACGACCTGTTCTCGAGCGCGCTGCCGATGGACGACATCCAGACGATCTTCTCGCGCATCGAGGCCGAGCGCGTCGTGACGTTCATCGACGCCTGCTACAGCGGCGCCGCCGGGGGGCGCACGTTCGCGTCGAAGAAGACGCGGGCGACGAACCTGGACGACCTGTTCCTCGAGCGGCTCACGCGCGCCAAGGGCCGCGCGATCGTCACGGCCTCGCGCCCGTCGGAGGTCTCGATCGAGCTGCCCGAGCTCGGGCACGGCCTCTTCACGTACTACCTCGCGCGCGGGCTCGAGGGCGCCGGGGACCTGAACCGCGACGGGATCGTGACGCTCCAGGAGCTGTACGAGTACGTCGAGCAACAGGTGTCACGGAAGGCGCGCGCGGTCGGCGGCAAGCAGAACCCCGCCATGAAGGGCGAGCTCGAGGGCTCGCTGCCCCTCGTGAAGGTCGGCCGCTGACCGGGCATGGCTGGTTTACACTCGGGGCGTGAGCGACGATCACGGCCACCGCGTCCTCGCGCCGGGCACGATCCGCTTCTGCCCGCTGTGCGGCGCGCCGCTCGCGCCGGAGGCCGTGCCGCCCGATCAGCGGGAGCAGCAGGTCTGCACGCGCTGCCGCTTCGTCTTCTACCTGAACCCGAAGGTTGTGGCCGCGACGCTCCCGGTGCGGGACGGCACGGTGCTGCTTACCCGGCGGTCGATCAGCCCGGGCCGCGGGCTCTGGACGTTCCCCGGCGGCTTCGTGGACTACGGCGAGGCCGTGACGGACGCGGCGGTGCGGGAGACCCTCGAGGAGACGGGCCTCGAGGTGGACCTCACGGGCCTGCACAACGTCTACAGCTACCCCGGCGCGCCGGTGATCGTCGTGTACACGGCCCGGGTCGTCGGCGGCACGCTCACGCCCTGCGCGGAGAACGACGCGCTCGAGTGGGTGGCGCCTGAGGCGATCCCCTGGGACCGCCTGGCGTTCCCCTCCACGCGCGAGGCGCTGCGCGAGTGGGTCGCCGCCCGCGGGCGGATGCCGGGAGGCTAGCCCGGCTCGACCGCGACCTCGCTCAGGATCTCGAGCGAGCGGTCCTCGAACGGGTCCCGGCCGGGGTGGTTCGCGCGCCAGGCACGGAGCGCCGCCGCCTTCTCGTCCTGCAGCCGCTCGATCGCCGGCCTGAACGCCTCGAAGACGAGGTTCACGAAGCGGACGAGCCGAGGCTCGCCGCGCGTCTCGGCGAGCCGCCACTCGCGCGCCCAGCGCTTGAGCCGCGCGGGCGGCGCGTACGCGTCGCCGATTGCCCAGAGGTTGAGCGTGAAGAGGCGCTGCGGCCAGCCGCGCTCCGTCATCGAGATCGCCACGAGATGGGCCGTGCGGTCGTGGAACAGGCGCACCGTGTGGAAGTGGCCGGCCTCGTGCCGGGCGCCCGCGTGGGCGTGGTAGTAGAACTGGCAGCGGGTGGCCCGGTCGAACACGCCCGACTCGTCGGGATAGAGTGTCCACGGTGCCTGGGGGCGTCCCTGCCGCGCGAGCGCCATGACCGACGTGCCGGCGCGCTCGAGGTCCCGGAGCAGGCGCGCGAGCCGCGCCGCCGCGCTCACGGCGCGTGGACGCCGGTCGCCGGGTGGAACGCCGCCCACGCGAACCAGAACGCGTCCACGTGCTGGATCGGGCGCAGGCGCCGGCCCGCGAGCGGGCCGCGCAGCGCGTGACCAAGGAGGTTCCACGCGCTGCCGGTCTCGCGGTCGCTGAAGCCGTCGGCCGTCGGCGCGAAGGTGAGGACGCGGTCCCCGACGCGCCGGCTGAACACCGCCGTCGCGCCGACGGCGCGCGAGCGGTCGATGCGCGCGTCGTCGAGCGCGGAGAGCGCGCCGGGCCGGTAGAAGATCACGAGCGCCTCGCCGCCGAGCGCGTCGTGGAGGACGCCGCGCGCCGCGAGGACCGGCCAGGGGTAGGCCCGCGCGACGCCCCCGACGACGAGGCCGACCACGCGCTCCTTCGGCGGGCGGCGCGGGTCGGGCCGGCCGTCGTAGAGGAACGGGCGCGCGGCCGGCGCGTCGTACCCCTCGTAGGGATTCCGGCCGTAGCGCCGGCCGTGGCCCGTGTCGCGGGAGAGCACCCGCCCGCTGGGATACGCGGCCTTCCAGTCCGCGTACCCGAGCGTGTTGGCCGGCAGCGGCGCGAGTCGCGTGCCCGCGTGGGCGCCCACGATCGCCCGCCCCTCCATCTGCGCCCAGAGCGAGTGGGTCTGGCGGTCGTACATGACGAGGTCGCTCCGGTAGAGCTTGCCGGAGGTGCCGAAGTCGAGGGTGACGCCGCCCACCGTGCGGTCGAAGACGAGCCCGGAGCTGCAGAGCGGGCAGTACGTGACGGCGACGGGCCGTCCGCCGACGGTGTCGTTGACGATCTCGTGCCACACGAGGACCTGCAGGGGGTAGGCGCGCGCGTCGCCGGCGACCTCGAGGGCGAGGACCGGCTCCTGCGGGTGAAGCCACGCGTCCGCCGCCGCTGGCGTGACGAACGCGGGGCGGTCGAGCGCGGGGATGCCGTCGGGCGGCGGGCCGCCCGGGACGATCTCGCCGAGCGGCACGAGGGCCTTCGTCGTGTCGGTGCGGAGCCCCTGCGCGCCGGCGTTGACGGCCCCGAGCGCCAGGAGGATCACGACGAGCGCCGCGAGAAGGCGCTGCGGGTGCTGCCCGGCGAGCCCGGGGGGCAGGGATCGAGGGAACCCGTTCCCGCCGGGTGAGCTGCGGACCCCGCGCGCCCGGGTGGAGCCCAGCCGCAGCGGGGCAGCGGACGCGGGCCGCGTGGTCCCGCGATCCCTGCCCCCTGGGCTCGCCGGGCAGCGCACGCGTGCCGCGTGGTCCCGGGTCCCCTGCTGCCGCCCATGCCCGAGGACCACGGTCGTCGCCACGGTCGTGCGCACGGCGGCCTAGAGGCGCGTCTGGCGGGCGCGCTCGTCGCGCAGGCGGTCGGCGCACTCGAGCAGCGCCTCGTCGTCGAGCATCGAGACGAGGCCGAAGACGACGCCCCCCTCGGTCCACGCCACCGTGCGATAGCCCTTCTGCACGCGCGTGACGTACACCTGGCCACGGTAGGTGACGCGCGCGCCCACGAGGTCGCCCTCGCCCGACGCCGGCGCGACGAACACGGAGAGCAGCGTGCGGCCCTTCTCGTACAGGATGTACGCCGCGCGGCGGCCGCGGACGTCGGCGATCCGCGCGCCCACCAGGCGGATGCCGGCCGGCGAGTAGTCGGGCACGCTCACGCTGAGCCCGGCCCGCTCCAGGAACCACGCCCCGACCGCGCGGCGGTCCGCGGAGACGAACTCGGCGGGCCGCTCGAGCTGGGCGAACGCGATGTGCTTGTCCACCAGCTCGGCCACCACGCCCCGCGCCGGACGCTCCGTGAGCGGCAGCAGGGTGACGGCCAGCAGCGCGGCCACCGCGGCGGCCGCGGGCAGCGCGAGCCAGGGGCGCAGCGCGGCCGCGCGGGAGGAGCGCCGGATCCGTGTGACGATGCGGCGCCTGAGCTCGGGCGGCGCCGTCTCGCGCGGCTGGCTCCGGAGGAGCTGGCGGAAGGCGCGCTCGCGGGCCGTCACGCTCCGACACCGCGGGCACTCGGCCGCGTGCGTGTCCGCGGCGACCGTGTCGCTCACGCCGAGCTCGCCGTCGACGTAGGGGTGCATGCAGGCGAGAAACGTGTCGCAATTCATTCCGGTTCTCCCACGTAGCCGTGCTCGCGGGCGAAGTCGCCCAGCGCGCGGCGGAGCAGGCGGCGCCCGCGCGAGAGGCGCGACATGACCGTGCCGACGGGGCAGCCGAGGACCTCGGCGGCCTCGCGGTAGCTCAGGCCCTCGAGGTCGACGAGGACGATCGGCTCCCGGAACGCGAGCGGGAGCGCCCTGAGCGCCCGGTCCACGTCGCCGTGCAGGGCCGTCTCGAGGAACTGCTCCTCGGGGGTGGCCCCGCCGCCGGCGCGGTCGCTCGCGCGCTCGACCAGCGCGTCCCAGGCGCTTCCGGCGTCGCCCTCGTACAGCTCGCGCCCGGCGCCCCGGACGCGGTTCAGGAACGTGTTGCGGAGGATCGTGAACAGCCACGCGCGGCAGTTCGTGCCGGGGTTGAAGCGGTGGAAGCTCCGGAACGCGCGCAGGCAGGTGTCCTGCACGACGTCCTCGGCCTCGGCCCGGTTCCGCGTGAGCCTGAGCGCGCTCCGGTAGAGGGCGTCGAGGTGGACCAGCGCGACCTCCTCGAACTCCCGGCTCCGGTCCCGTCCGGGCCTCCAGCCGATCACCGGTCCTCCATGTCGTGTGTCAATCCTAAGCCTCTAAACCCGGACCGGGCCTGCGCTATTCCCCGGGGTCGGGAATGAGGGGGAGACCGCCGGGGTTCCACGGGAGGGAGGAGAACACCCATGCGCCGATTCCTGCTGCCGACGCTGGCCGCCCTTGTCTGGCTCGTCGCCGCGCCCGCCCGCGGCGAGGAGGGGCGGGTCGCCCTGGTGTCGAAGGCGCCGTTCGCCAGGGTCGCCCAGGCCCTCGAGCAGGCGATCGCCGACCACACGATGGGGCTGGTCTGCCACGCCAACGCGAAGCGCGGCGCCGCGGCCCGAGGCGTCAGCATCCGGGGCAACCAGGTGCTGATGGTCTTCCGGAACGACTACGCGGTTCGGCTGCTCGCCGCTGACCCGGCCGCGGGGTTCGAGGCGCCGATCCGCATCTACCTCTACGAGAACGTGGACGGCACCGCCACCCTCACGTACCTCCGGCCGTCGGCGGTCTTCGCGCCGTACGCCCATCCGGAGGTGCGCCGGGTGGCGGCCGAGCTCGATCCGATCTTTGCGGCGATCGTCGGCCAGGCGCTCGCCGCCCGCTGAGACTGGCTACTTCCTGGCGCCGCAGGGGTTCTTCGCCGCGCACGGGTTCTTCGCGGCGCACGGGTTCGTCGCCGCGGCGGCCGGCTTGAACTTCTTCTGCACCTCGGCCGTGTAGGCGGTCAGCGCGGCCAGCTCCCGCGAGTCCCAGGGCAGCGGCTTCGCGGCCATCGGCACCACCATGCAGATCTGGACCATCTCGTCCAGGCGGATCTGCTTCATCCCGGCCTTCTCGCTCACCATCGCGACCGCGTGGGGGTAGGGCTTGGCGAAGCTCGCCTGGAACGCGGCGTTGTTCTGGTGGCAGGTGCTGCACGAGAGGCCGTTGGTGCTGAGCTTCTTCTCGTTCCAGAGCTGCTCACCCTGCTTCAGGAGGTCGGCCGCCTTGCCCGCGGCGAGCTTGGTGCCGCGGGGCCGGGTGATGAGCTTCGGGTCGACCTTGCTGCTCGCGGCGCAGGGGTTCTTGGCCGCGCAGGGGTTCTTGGCCGCGCAGGGGTTCTTCGCCTGGGCGACGACGGTCTGCGGGGCCGTGACGGCGCCTCCGGCAACGGCGACCGAGAGGACCGCGCCGACCGCGATGACTCGGGCGAGTGGCGTCATTCCGTTCCTCCTGGGATGGGATGGCCCGGGGTCGCGCGGCCCCGGGCCGGTTCGCTCGTCGCGTCCCCTCCTACTTCTTCACGCCGCAGGGGTTCTTCGCCGCGCAGGGGTTCTTGGCCGCGCAGGGGTTCTTCGCGGCGCACGGGTTCTTCGCCGCACAGGGGTTCTTCGCCGCACAGGGGTTCTTGGCCGCGCACGGGTTGGCGGCCTTGGCGGCGCACGGGTTCTTCGCGGCGCACGGATTGGCCTTCTGGGCAAGAGCGGCCGGGGCCGCGCCCGCGCTCAGGACGGCAACGACAGAGAGGGCTCCCAGGGTCTTGCGGATCACACGATCACCTCCCTCGGGTCGCGGAATGGGGCAGTTGCCCTGGAAAACCCGGCGAAGTGCCTATCTATTCCCCGGGAGGAGGGGAGGAGGGGAGGGCGGTCAGGCGCGGGAGGGCAGGGAGAGCGTCGCCTTGCCGGTGACGACCTTCTCGCCCCGTTGGTTCTCCGCCCACACCTCGAGGTCGACGAGGTGCAGGTCGTCCTTCGACGACCGGGCGAGCACGCGGCCGCGGCACGTGACGACGTCCTTCGGCCTGACGAGCCCGGCGAACCTGACGCCGAGCTTGCGCACCGTGCCGGCGCCCGCCCAGTCGGTGAGGGCCTGGGCGACGAAGCCCATCGAGAGCATGCCGTGGGCGAACACGCCGCCCATGCCGGCGGCCTTCGCGAACTCGTCGTCCTGGTGGATCGGGTTGAAGTCTCCCGAGGCGCCGGCGTAGCGGGTCAGCTGGATTTGCTGGATGGGGCCCTTCACGAGCGGCGGCAGCTCGTCACCGACCGTCACGTCCTCGACGTAGACCCGCCCGTACCTCATCGTGTGCCCACGCTACAGCCGGATCACCGTGACGCCGCGCATCGTCACCACGATCTCGCCGGCCCCGTCGGTGACCGCCGTCTCGCGGACCACGAAGGCCATCGGCCCGCTCTTGCCCGTCTTCTCGTAGACGTCGGCGACCCGCGTCCGGCAGAGGTACGTCGCCCCCGGCGTGAGCTGGCGGTGGATCTCGAACTCCTGCTCACCGTGGAGCACGCGGGAGATGTCCACGCCGAGGTCGCGCAGGATCGCGCCGCTGTCGGCGCGCTCGTCACGGAAGCTCACGGGGAAGGTCGGCGGCGCGATGACGTCGCCCCACTCGGAGGCCGCGCCCACCTGGTCGTCCAGGTAGAAGGGGTTCGGGTCGCCGAGCGCGCGCGCGAAGTCCTTGATCCGTCCCCGCTCGACCGTCACGGGAAAGGGCGGGTACTCCCGGCCGACGATGCCCTTGGCGATCCGGATCGGCATCAGCCCCCGGCCTTCTTCATCGCCCGCGCGACCAGCTTTTGGAGGTCGGGCACGAGGAACCGCTCGTGGCGCCCCTCGGCGACCTTCTCCGCGTCGTCCCACGCCTCCACGCCGAACAGGAAGCGCTTGCCGTCCGTCTCGAGCAGCGTCGCCCTGGCGCGCACCGTCATGCCGACGGGCGTCGCCGCCAGGTGCTTCATCTCCACCATCGTGCCCACGCTGCCCGCCCCGGGCGGCAGGTGGGGCGCCAGCACGGCGTGCGAGGCGCTCTCGAGGAGGCCGACGAGGAACGGCGTCGCGAGGACGAGGACCCCCTTGTTGCCCATCGCGTCGGCCGTGCGGTCCGGCGTGACGGTCGTGCGCACTTCGGCGGTGGCTCCGGGCTCGATGTCCATGCGCGAGGTTGTACCGCGGAACGCGCGCGGCGCGCAAGCCGTGTCGTGCCATGATGAGCGGGTGCAGCGGTGGCTCCCGGCGGCCGGCGCGTTCGTCGTGTCGCTCGACTCGATGGTGAACATCGCGCTGCCGTCGATGGCCGCGACCTTCGCGGAGCCGCCGGAGCGCGTGCGCTGGATCATCATCGGCTACGTCGGCGCGTACGCGGTGACGTCGTTCCTCGGCGGCGCCGCGGCCGACCGGCTCGGCCACCTCGCAGTGTTCCGCGTGGGGCTCCTGCTGAGCGCGGCGGGCTTCCTCGCCGGCGCCACGGCGCCGGCCTTCGGCGTCCTCCTCGCCGGGCGCGCGCTGCAGGGCGTGGGCGGCGGTCTCGTCTACGGCACGGCCCCGGCGCTCGTGACCGCCGGCGCCGGGGCCGCCGAGCGCGGGCGGCGGATCGGCTTCCTCAACGGCGCGATCGGCCTCGGCTTCGCCACGGGCCCGCTCGTCGCGGGGGTCCTCGTGGACGGCTTGGGCTGGCGCGCGGTCTTCCACGCGCGCGTGCCGCTGGCGCTCGCCCTGCTCGCGTGGGCGCTCCGGCGGGGGCCCGCGGGCGCCGCCGCGGGCCACCGGCTCGTCGCCGCGCGCGACGTGCTGCGCGCCGCGGTGCTCGGGCCCGGCGCGCTGTCGTTCGTCGCCAACGCGTCCATCTTCGCGATCTGGCTCCTGACGCCGTTCTACCTCGTGAGCGCCCGGGGCCTCTCCGCGACGCTCGGCGGCCTCCTCTTCATGCTGACGCCGCTCGGCATGGCCGTGGCGGCGCCCGCGGCGGGGCGGCTCACGGGGCGCGTCGGGGCGTGGGCGCCGATGGTCGCGGGGCTCGCGCTCGAGGCCGCGGGGCTGCTCGGGCTCGGCCGGGCCGGCGATACCACGCCCCTCGGCCTGCTCGCGCTCGCGCTCTTCGCGGCGGGGCTCGGCCTCGGGCTCTTCCAGGTGCCGAACATGACGCTCGTGCTCGCGGCCTTCCCGCCTGGCCAGCAGGGCGCCGCCGGCGGCTTCACCTTCCTGGCCCGCACGCTCGGCGTCGTGGCGGGGGTGGCGACCTTCGCCGAGATCGTCGCCGCGCGGCGCGCGGCGGTCGGCTTCCAGACGGCGTACGCCGAGGCGTTCGCGCTCGCGACCCTCGCCGTGGCGGCAGCCGCGGCCGCGGCGCTCGCGGGCGGCCGCGCGCGGCGATGAGGGGCGCCCGGCGCCGGTGGGTGATCCTCGGCGTCTGCGTGGTCGCCTTCGTGCAGACGCACCTGCACCGGATGGCGTTCGCGCCGCTCATCCCGACGTTCGTGGCGGACCTCGGCCTCGGCTACGCCGCGGCGGGCACGATCCAGACGGCGTACTTCTGGACCTACACGCTCGCCCAGATCCCGATCGGCCTCGTCGCCGACCGCTGGGGCTCGCGCCGGGTGATGCTCGCGTGCGGGGCGCTGCTCGCGCTCGGCGCCGTGGCGTTTGCCGCGAGCGCCGGCTTCCTCGCCGCGATCGGCGCGCGGATGCTGGTCGGCCTCGGGGCGGCGGCAGTCTGGGTGCCGAGCATGCGGCTCGTGACCGAGTGGTTCCCGCCCTCCGAGCGCGGGCGCGCGACGGGTCTCCTCTCGGCGGGCGGCGGCGTCGGCGCCACGCTCGCGCTCGTGCTGATCCCCTGGGCGGCGTCGCGCCTCGGCTGGCGGCTCGCGTACGGCGCCACGCTGCTGCCGGCGCTCGCGGCGCTCGGGCTGATCGCGCTCCTCGTGCCCGGCCGCGCGGGCGGGGCGGGGCCGGCGGCGGGCCCGCGGGGGAGCCTCCGGCGGGTGCTCGCCACCCGAGCGCTCTGGCCGCTCAACCTCTCCGTCCTCTTCGCGTACGGCGGCTACTTCAGCTTCGTCACCTTCCTGCCCGCGTTCCTCGTGCAGAGCCTCGGGCTCGGCCAGGCGGAGGCGGGCGCGGTGACGAGCCTCATCACGGCCGGGACGATCGTCTCGTGGCCGCTCGCCGGCCTGATCTCCGACCGCCTCGGCCGGCGCAAGCCCGTCTACCTCGTCGGCCAGGCGGCGAGCGCCGCCGTGTGCTTCGTCTTCGCCCTCGCGGTGCCGGGCCTGGGCGCCGGGAGCGCCGCGGTGGCGGCGGCCGCGACGGGGCTCCTGGTCGGCGGCATGATCATCCCGTTCGCGATGATCGTCGAGATGTTCCCGGGCGAGCTGGCCGGCACCGCGGCGGGCGTGACCAACGCCTCGTGCTTCGTCGGCGGCACGATCTTCCCGATCGTGCTCGGCTGGATCGCGGACGCGACCGGCGGCTTCACGGCGTCGTTCCTCGTGGCGGGCGGCGTGCAGGCCGTGGCGCTCGGCTTCGCCTGCCTGACGCTCGAGACCGGGACCCGCGCGCGGCCGCGGGCGTGACGTCCCGGCCCGCCCGGGCGAGCGGTCCTCGCGCGGGACGCCGGCTTTGTCCGTGCGCGGGCCGGTCTGCTACCCTAGCGTGGACTATTCATGAGCGACGATCACGAGATCGGCGGGTGGCATCGGGGTGGCCCCCGGCCGGGCGGGCGGAGTGGGACCCCCTCGTCCCGTCCGCAGTTCGAAGAACTGCGCTCGGGCGAGCGGGTGACGGAGCCTGGCCGGCCGGGGCCACCCCGATGACAGGACCCGCCGGCGCGCCCGTTGGACGCTCATGAATAGT
>Ga0209211_10004674_pt1 | contig 21082 bp, 29 predicted proteins | sample RifGroA2_FD_183992 | JGI IMG/M metagenome (GOLD analysis project Ga0209211, IMG submission 183992) | Groundwater microbial communities from Rifle, Colorado, USA - Groundwater A2 (SPAdes) (version 2) | ecosystem: Environmental > Aquatic > Deep subsurface > Groundwater | place: Rifle, Colorado...
TACCAACTCGATAAAGAAGAACAAGAATTAGCGTTGTCTATCGAAAAGGGAGAGTGGAAGCCGGTTAAAAATATGGCGGCAGAGATTAAGAAATATGCCGAATATGCCAAAAATGCTTTGAAGAAGGATCAGAGGATTAGCATTCGTATGTCCAAGCAGGATTTCATTGGTATTCAAAGCAAAGCTGTAGATGAGGGTATTCTATATCAAACACTGATTACAAGTATAATACATAAGTATCTGAATGGTAAATTAGTATCAAAGACCTAAAAATTTCGGATGTGGGATAACTCGCTATAACTACAGTTTTTACCGCCAAAGGCAAAGGCGCCCCTAAGGCGGATTCAGACGCCGCTAATCTTAAGGTTTTTAAACCTAAAGACGCGTCAAAGCTCGATTTGGCCTTTAACTATAAGCAGGCTTGAGTATTCCGCTTTTGAGAAACCGCTCCGCCGCGGGGAGGGAGATAAAAAGAATATCTGTTGACAAAAGGCACACAAGATGTTATTCTTATAATAGAATGAAATTATTCGAATGGAATAGTGAAAAGAATGCTCAATTAAAAGAGGAGCGCGGGATATCCTTTGAGGATATTGTATTTTACATTGACAAGGGAGATGTGTTGGACATTGTTCCACACCCACAGCAAAATAAATATCCAGGGCAGAGAATGCTTATTATAAACATCGAGAACTACGCGTATTTAGTTCCTTTTATAGAAAGCCAAGAGGTAATCTTTTTAAAGACAATAATTCCAAGCCGTAAGGCAACAAAAAAATACCTGAAGGGGCGAGAGCTATGAAAATAAAAAAAGAGGAAAAAGAAATTCTTGAGGCTTATGAGCGGAGTACTTTTAAGTCCGTTCCAAACGTTAAAAAAGAAATCGCGCGGTATCGTGAATACGCAAAGTCTGCTTTGCGCAAGAATAAGAGAATAAATATTAGGATATCGGAAACAGATATAGTGCATATTCAACGTAAGGCGGTAGAAAGCGGGCTGCCTTACCAAACATTGATATCAAGCATACTGCATAAATACGCAAACGGAAATATCATCGAAAGCGCGGCGTAAATTCATTAAATGCCTCTGAAAAAAGATTAAGGATATTATGTGGTTGCTTGTCTGCTCATCAGACAAGTGTTTCCGGAAGACCTGGAAGAGACGGGGCAGAGATGTTGGTGAAAAGGTAATGATAAAGTCGTGTATGAACGAAGTAGTTCGGTTATGTTAAGTTAGGCGAAATCTATGTATTTGGGTGTGATATGGAGTGTGATTTTCGCATGGAAAGAGGGAAGGCATTCGAGTTGCAGGTGAAAGAATTGCTTGAAGCCGAATTGGCACAAGGTCGCTTGGGCATTTTCCAAGATGCAGCTAAGGTTTACTATCGCAAGTCATATTATTCCAGTGATCGAGGAAGTGAAATTGAAATCGACGTATCCATAGAAGTATTCCGTCTTAACGCGAATGAGCCTTTTCTTGTCTGGGCGTGGGAATGTAAAGACTATCACCACAGTGTTCCAGTCGGCGACATTGAAGAATTTCACTCTAAACTAGAACAAATAGGGCTTCACAAGACAAAAGGAACTGTGGTATGCAGACACGAATTTCAGAAAGGCGCGGTCAGTTTTGCAGAAGCCAAGGCTATCGGGTTGGCACGAATTATCCCGGACGGAAGCATCATTCGGTTGCGAGAAGCTGCCCAAACCGTTACTAAGAGTTTCATAGAGTTTGGTCTGATAGAACAGGATTCTGAGAAGCTGGAATCAATTTTCTACGGTCTCTCAAGTTCAGGGTACGGCTTTATAGATTTTAGCGAAATGATTTCTTTTGAGCTAAACGCTCATTGCAGGCAAGGGAGGAAGGACTAAATGATTAAAAATAGAGCCGTTCTATTTTTTACAGTAATTTTGTTAATTTTATCAGGGTGCGTAACCGTGGAATCATTAAGAAACCTTCCGGAAGAGAAATTAAAATATTATAGTGGCTTTTACGCAGAAAATTTGTACCGACAAGAGATAATAAGTCGTCATCCTGAATGGCCAGAAAAAGTTAAGCAAGCAATATTAAAAGGTAGTGTATCTATGGACATGACGAAACAACAAGCTAAGGCTGCCTGGGGAGAACCTTATAAAATAAATAGAACAGTAACTCAATCTGGAGTTCATGAGCAGTGGGTTTATAACCAAGTAGGTGCTTTATCATTTTTGTATTTTGACAACGACATACTTACTTCTTGGCAGAATTAAGTTGCAGAAGGTCTAGTTGATAAGAATAATCACTCATGTCTATCGTGCCAATTAGTCTATAAATAGCGACGATAAAACCATTTTGAGATTCCAAAATTGTCATACCCGCGAAAGCGGGTATCCAGGCTTTTTTATCTTCGTGGATTCCCGATTAAAGATTTCAAGAATGACATGTTAACGGCTAATTTGGACAGCTGTGAAGAATAAAACATATATGGATAAGTTAATGACCGAAAAAGATTTTCGGGAAAAGTTTGATCAGGAATACCAGAATCTTTGTATCGCGGAGCAGATTGCCCAGGCGCGTCATCAGGCGCATTTAACTCAATCCGAGCTGGCTAAACGAATCCATACCACTAAATCGGCTATCTCTCGTTATGAAAGCGCTGATTACGATAAATACGGGATTACGCTCTTAACTAAGATTGCCAAGGCCTGTGGAGCAGATTTAAAAATAATTTTTGTTACTTCTAAGCACACAAAGAATAACCCTCGTTTTACTGCCGCATAGAGTTGTTCTTGATAGGGCGAAATAATGAAAAAGAGAAGATTTAGGAGTAATTTTTCTAAAATCCGGCTTGACTTTACATACCAAATATGGTATATTAGTTAATAGGAGACAAGGTGATACCTCGATTCAATGCGGATGGATATCTGCCGGGACCAAAAACCTAAAGGGTTAGTGGAGGTGGTAGTATGATAAAGAGTGATCGCCAATATGAATATACAAAAGGAAAACTGCGTGAGCTTGAGAAAGACCTGAAAGCAACACGAAAAGAATATTCTTTTGATAAGAAGAAGGCGGCGTTGCTTAGCCAGGGATATATAGAACATATCGCTCAATTAAAAACTGAGATAGCGGAATATGAGAAGATGAAAGAGTCCCCTTTACCGAAGGTTCTTAAGATTCGCGATCTTGGCGAAATAAGCCGACAGATTGTCAGGTTAAGGCTGGCAAGAGGGTTTACTCAGGCAAAACTTGCCAGCTTGATAGGTTGCAAACAAGCTGATGTATCACGCCTGGAACGAGAGGATTATCAAGGTTACACCCTTAGTCAGTTAAAAAAAATAGCAGCCGGTCTTAACGCGGAGATAGAATTGGATTTGATTCCTGCTTAAAGATAATGTTTTATTTATAATCTTATTAGCTAGGTGAGGAATAATGAATTCCGAGCAAGGAATATCGAATGAAGAAGTAGTGGTCAGCGTCTGCTGACCTAAACATAACCTCGTGGTTCGACTGCGCTCACCACAAGTTGCCTTACGGCAACCGCTACTTCGAAATTCATCATTCTTTGTTCAATATTCAAGGAGAGATAATATGTTACGATATTTAACCGCGGGAGAGTCGCACGGGGAGGCCTTGATGGCTATTTTGGAGGGCTTGCCCGGCGGATTAAGGGTGGATAAGGAAAAAATTGACCGGGATTTAGCCCGCCGGCAGGCTGGTTACGGCCGGGGGGAGCGGATGCGCCTTGAAAGCGATAAGGCCGAGATAGTCTGCGGCTTGTATAAGGGTAAGACTATTGCCAGCCCGGTGGGGATTTTGATTAGAAATAAGGATTTTAGCTTAGATACGCAGGCCCAAATCCTTAATCCCCGCCCCGGGCACGCGGATTTGGCCGGGATATTAAAATATGGTTTTGAAGGGGCCAGGCCGGTTTTAGAAAGGGCCTCAGCCCGCTCAACTGCCGCGGTGGTGGCAGTGGGGGCGATAGGTAAAATCTTCTTAGCTGAATTTGCTATTGAGATTAGCTCCCGGGTTTTAAATATCGGCGGTAAAACTACTGAAAAGGAAACGCGTAAGGCAATTGATACGGCAAAAAGCAAGGGAGACAGCTTAGGCGGTGTATTTGAGTTGGTTATTAAGGGTGTGCCTTGCGGCTTAGGCAGTTATGTTCAGTTTGACCGGCGTTTGAATGCCCGCTTATCTTACGCATTGATGTCAATTCCCGGAATCAAGGCAATTGAATTCGGCCTGGGTTTTGGTTATGGCTATAAATCCGGTTCTCAGGCGCATGATGTAATCGGTTATTCTAAAGGCAAAGGCTATTACCGCAAAACCAATAATGCCGGAGGCATCGAAGGCGGGATCTCTAACGGTGAGGATATAGTTATCCGCTGTTGTATGAAGCCGATTGCTACCTTAGCTAAGCCCCTGGCCTCGGTAGATATAAAAACCAAAAAGGCCGTCTTGGCCTCTATCCAGCGCGCCGACACCTGCGCGGTGGAGGCCGCCGGGGTAGTGGCTGAGGCAGTTTCAGCCCTGGAAATAGCTGATTGCCTGTTGGAGAAATTCGGCGGGGATTGTTTATCGGATATTAAACAAGCCTTTAGTGCTTACCTTAAAAGAATTAGTCAATAGATGCGTCAATAAAGACAGATCCGCCTGGAGTGAATTTGTCCCGCGCTTTCGCCCCCTAGTCGAGAGATCTGTCCGCGTAAGGCTTACCCGCCATAATTTTTCCCACACTGCTGAGGATATAAAAGATATTACCCAGGGGATTTTTCTGGACATCTGGGAAAAGAACAAATTAGCCCTGGTTAAAGACGAAGATAAAATTACCGGCTGGCTTACCATTGTTTCCCAGAATGCCGCGATTGACTATATCCGCTCCCAGGCAAAATTTAACCGCCAGCGCTCGGTTTGCGCTGATGAAGATGGCGGAGTAAATGATATCTTGAATATTCTGCCCTCAGAAACCAACCTTTCCCGGGAATTAGCCAAAGAGGATTTAACTGAAACTGTAGATAAGCTGATTGAGGCTTTGGAGCCGAGAGAGAAGCTGATCCTAAGGCTGAATATCCAGCATAACCAGACTCATAAGGAAATCGCGATTTTTTTAAATATCCCTATTAACACCGTTTCCAGCATCCTGCGCCGGACAATGATTAGTTTTAGGGAGGACTTGAAGAAAAAGGGGTATATCTGAAAATATTTTTGCACGAAAACAGCTGGTTATTACGTCTTATAATGTAGAGAGAGCACGCTGTGCTGTCCCTGCGGAGGCGAAAGATATGGAAAAATTAGAAAAGATGATAAAAGAAGGCCTGAATAAAGGCTCACTTGATTTTAAGAAAACTCCATCCTGTCCGTCGGAGCTGGAGTTAGGTAAATATTTGGATAAGTCCGCCTCTGTCAGCCAGAAAGAGAGGATTGAAAGACATCTGGCTGACTGCGGCTATTGCTTAGATTTATTGGTTACGGCTAAAGAGGCGCTGAAAGATTTTCCCAAAAAGCCGAATGTCCTCCAGGCCCTAAAACAGCAGAAATGGTTTATCTTAAGTATGTTGAGCCTTGGAATGTCCTTTTTTATCAAAAGGTATTTCTTTCAATTCCTCACCCTTAGCCTCATCTTTGGTCTTAAATGGGCCCTTAGCGCCGAAGGCAGCCGGAACCTGGTAATGATTTTCCGCGGCCTGGGCCGCAAAGATACGGCGGATAGCGAAAAAGAAAAAATTTTTGCACGAAAATAGCCATTTCTTACGTCTATATAAGTAAGGACAGAAATTATGGCAGAGAAAGGCTGTAATTGGGATGTCCGAAACTTATCCCTCCGCTTTGCTTCGGAAAACGAAGCTGGGGGGTGCATTTGAGTAGGAGGTGGCAAGATGGTAGAGGCAAGCGATATTCAGGTGGCTCGGCTCTTTAGGGTCGAGAAGGAAGGCAGTAAGCTTAAGGCCTTTGTGGATTTAGCCATAGGCGGCTGTCTTATCGTCAAAGGGTTTAAGGTGGTGGAGGGCGAAGAAGGCCTGTTTGTGGGTATGCCCAGCGAGCCCGGAAAAGACGGCAAGTGGTATGAGGTGGCAACCCCGCTAACTAAAGAAAAAAGGCAGGAGATAAGCGAAGTTATCCTCTCGGCCTATAAGGAATAAGGAATAAACAACAGGTTGCTTTATTTTAGCGTTAGGGTAAAATAAACCATAAAGCAAGGATGGCTATAATATAAGCTATTCTTGCTTTATGGTTAAGAAAAATGGCAATATTAGTTGGATGGTGACCCTTGTCGTTTAGAGTTTTCCGCGATATAATTTAAGGTATTATGCGATGTAAAGCGCTTCACGGTGAGGCAATGGTTAAGTGGCAAGATTGTTAAAATAGCAATAAGATTGTGTTGCTGCAGGGGGGGGATTCAATGCTTATGGACAATCAAACTAAACAGAATATTCGTATTGTTTTAGAGTATCTTTGGCGTGACGAAGAACGGCACTATCTTGAGAGCCGGGAGCGCAAGAAGCATATTTTTCATATTTTAAAGCATTTAGCAAAAGTCGTTAAATATGAACCTTAATTTGGATAAGCGAGCAGTTGAGTCCTATAAAAGCTCTTCACAGAGGGCGAGAGTTTTAACTGAGGCGTGGGTTAATAAAGAGGCTTATTGCCCTAATTGCGGCAATGCGCGCCTTACTAAATATTCTAATAATAAGCCTGTTGCCGACTTTTTTTGTAGAAGTTGCAATGAGGATTTTGAACTTAAAAGCAAAAAGGATTCATTCGGAGCTAAGATTGTCGATGGGGATTATCAAGTAATGCTTAAGAGATTGGCTGATGTTCATAATCCGAATTTCTTTTTGTTAAATTACGATTTATTTTCATACCAGGTTTTAAATTTCTTTGTGATCCCAAAGCACTTTTTTGTTCCTGAAATCATTGAGGAGAGGAAACCCCTCTCAATTGACGCGGAGAGAGCGAGATGGATAGGGTGCAATATTTTATTAAGCAGAATGCCCGAAGCAGGCAGGATTTTCTTGGTTAAGGATGGACAGGTCAAACCAAAAGAAGATGTTCGCGCGGTTTGGCAAAAAACTCTATTTTTACGGGAAGAAAATAAGGTTGAATCGAGAGGCTGGATTTTGGATGTTATGCGCTGCATTGAAGTGACCCGTAAGAAGGAGTTTGCCCTTGCGGACATTTATAAATTTGAATCTATATTGGCTGAACAACATCCGAACAACAGGCATATAAAAGATAAAATTAGACAACAGCTTCAAATATTGCGAGACAAAGGCTATTTGGTATTTTTGGGAAAAGGCAGATATGGGTTAGCGTGATTAAAATTCAGCATAATTGTTCAACCGCGAGATACTGGGGCGCGAGAGAGAAAGACTTTTTGCTGATTATGCATGAACATCTTTTTATATTTAGAAAGGTAGGAATTGGGGAGGATAAAGCTATCTTTAAAGATAGCTTTATAAGCAATGAATAAAGGTTTAAAGAATAAAATCCTTAAGGTTATAAAGGGAAGCAAGTTGGCCAGCTTGGCTACTGTTGTTAATGGCAAGCCGTGGGTAAGATATGTGGTTGCCCGTAGTGAAGGGTTAACCATCTATATCTGCACCTTTAAGGATTCGCGCAAGGTTAAGCAGATTAAGAAAAACCCTAATGTGCATCTTACTATTGGCGGGAGCATGGAGAATATGGAGGCTCCCTATGTTCAGATTACGGCTTGTGCCAGGGCGCGCTCTGACGCGGGGATTAGAAAAAGACTCTGGATGCCGTTTATGAGAAAGTATTATACCGGCGTAGATGACCCTCAGTATGTGGTTATAGAGGTCCAGCCGGTATTGATAGAATATATGAGTACAGAAACCCATACGCCGCGGATATATAAGGTTAGCAGGAGGAAGTAGTGTTGGTATAGGCAGTGATTTAACCTATTGGCTATAAAAGAGTTATAAAAACCCGCCTCACCAAGGGGCGGGTTTTTATTTTGACAGACCTTCCTATATATGCTAAACTTATAAGGTTATGCGAAATATATACTTAACCGGCTTTATGGGGACGGGTAAGACTTCAGTTGGCCGTGAAATAGCTGGGATGTTGGGCTTAAAGTTTATAGATTTAGATGAGCTGATTGTTAAAAAAGAAGGCCGTAGCATAAATGATGTTTTTGCTTCATCCGGCGAGCCGTATTTTCGTAAAGTTGAGAAGGAGGCCTTAAAAGAAGCTTCTCAAGTTAACGGTCAGGTTGTCTCCTGCGGCGGAGGGATAGTGATTGACCCGGAAAATATTGCCATTATGAAGCAAAGCGGAAGGTTTATCGCTCTTTTCGCCCGCCCGGAAGTTATTTTTGAGCGCATTAAGAAAGAAACTCATCGGCCGCTTCTAAATACCGCGGACCCCTTAGCCAGGATAAAAGAACTGCTCGCTATCCGCAAGCCCTATTATGATCAGGCCGAGTTTGTAATAGATACCTCGGATATATCTGTCCAAGAGGTGGCAGAGAAAGTGCTAAAGCTGATAAATGACTGAAAGAGAAGCGCTGATTGCTTTGAATTTAATTCCGGATATCGGAAGTGTCCGCTTAAAGAATCTGCGGGAAGCCTTTGGCAGCGCGCCCAAGATATTTCTCAATTCTAAGGATTCACTTAAAAGGGTGGATAAAATCGGAGATAAGATTGCCTCCGCTATTGCCGGATTTTCCTTTGAGAGCTTGAAAAAAGAATTAGAATTAGCCCAGAAGTTAAAGATCCAGGTAATGACCTTGCAGGATGAAGATTATCCGCGAAGCCTCAAGGAAATTTATGATCCTCCTCTATGCCTTTATGTTAAAGGCGCTTTATTGCCGTCGGATACAGTGTCTCTGGCGATTGTCGGCAGCCGCCGGGCTTCTTATTATGGATTGTCCTGCGCGCAAAATTTTGCTTATTCTTTAGCCGGAGCCGGAATTACCATTGTTTCCGGCCTGGCCCGGGGTATTGATACCCAGGCGCATAAGGGGGTTTTAAAAGCCAAGGGCAGGACAATAGCGGTTTTAGGCAGCGGCTTGAACCGCGTATATCCGGCGGAGAATAAGGATTTGGCCGATAAAATAGCCGAGAGCGGAGCGGTGGTTTCGGAATTTCCCTTAAATACCGAACCGCTGGCCAGGAATTTTCCCCGGCGTAACCGGATAATCAGCGGCCTGTCTTTAGGGACGATTGTGGTTGAAGCCGCCAAAAACAGCGGCGCCCTGATTACCGCGGATTTTGCCTTAGAACAAGACAGGGAAGTGCAATTTATACAGCAGGAACTCTGCGAGAAGATAATGAGATCAGGCACCTCATCATTAGAATACCTGCAGATTCTAAAAGGGAAGTTGGAGTTGGTAGCAATGTAAAAGATAGTTCAATTAAGTTTATAAGATAGTTTAACTCCTATTCAAAAGATAGGAGTTTTTTGTTTTTAAGGAGGTGGTTATAGAAAATGATCCCTGCAGGCATATCTCCCACAGAAGCGGCATTTGAGGTTGTTGGTTTGGTTAATGCCAAGTCAATAATAGATTTTTTGTTTTTTGAAACCAAGATAGGTTTAGCAGTCTTTCTTATTGGAATGTTGACCGCTTTGTGGAGATCGGTCAAGGAAACAGACTTCTCGGTTTTATGGAGCTACTTGATGATGTTTTGTATTCTTTTGTTTATCTTTATTAAGCCTATGGCTGGTTTAGAAAGCGCCACTTCCACCATGGAAGCAGCCGGCTGGAAAGGCACCACAACCCAGGAAGCCTTAAAAGAAGTCTTTATTGATTCCGGAAAAGCCCGGGCTAGCTCTTTAGGTCTTGTTGTAATAAGCCAGGGTTATAATGCTATTGTCTATGGCACAATAAGCGCGATTACCAGGGTTACTCAGCAGAAAGATTTCAACTATCTTAACAACCCTTTTATCGTAAATAAGGTATCTTTATATTTACAGCATTTTAGCAGCGAAGGTATTAAGAAAGACAATGCTTTAAGAAAAGACCTTGAAGATTTTCTTAAAAACGACTATCCGCAAACCTTGGGAAGGATGATTAATAACGGCAAGACTCAAGCAAACATTACCAAAAAATGGTGGCCGGGAGATGAAGAGATCATAATGAATTATGATCTGGATCAGAGAAAACGCTGGGAAGCTCTCGATTTAAAACTAACTGACTATATCAAAACAGAGATAGGTAAATTAGGCGCTAAAGGCCCCTTTACCGACCTCTTCATAGATTACAAGGCAATAAAGATAAAGCTGCTTGCCGTACACACTGAAAAGGCAGCTACAGACATAGCATCTAATATGACCGGCTATGGCATTGAATCTAAGGCGGTCAGCTTAAGCTGGATGATGAGGCAGCCCGCCAGCTGGCTGGCCTATGCCTCATCGTTTGTAGGGCAGTTCTTTTCAACTACTTTGTCTGAGTTCATGATTAAGGCTCTGCCGTACTTACAAGGCTACGCGGTGATGATTATTTACAGTCTGTTTCCGTTTACTTTACTGCTGTGCCTTTTATTCGGAACCTTCAGTATTTTAAAGGAGTATTTTATCTATCTCTTTTGGGTGAAATCCTGGGTCATTGTTTGGGCTCTTATTCATTACGCGGCTATCTATATGTCAATCTTACAGACAAGGCTGGGTTCCGGGACCAGCTCCTGGTTCTTTGAGAAGCCTTATTTTAATACGGTTACCGGAGTACTTTTAGTCATGTCTCCAGGGATAGCCTGGTTTATGACTAAAGGGGTATTATCCGGCATAGGAGAAGCAGCTACAGCATTGACTCTTCACGCGGATAAAGGGACAGGAAAAGTAGGCTCTAAAATAGGAATTTAATAGTATGGAAAACCTTGGGATGACCATTAGAAAAAGCCGCGAAGAGCTTGTCTTGAAAGTATATGAACTCGCCAGGGGAGTCGGTATTAGTTCCGTATACATAACCCAGATTGAGAAACATGGTAAATTGCCTTCTCCTATTGTTATGAAAAGAATCAGCGAGGTGCTATGCGATGAACAACTCTTTGATATGTATCTTAAGATAAAATATCCTGTGGTTTACGGTAAGGCCAACAAGAGAGAAATCGGCCCTGTATTTAATACAACCAACGAGGCCTTAATGGAGGAGATAGGGAAGATGAGAAAGATATTAGAAAGAATCGAGAAGAGGATAAATTAATGCGCAATTTAATTTCTAAAAAATTCACCGTTACATGTGACTTACCTAATTTGGATTACGCGAATTATCTTGAGAATAATTTTTTAAGTATGTTCTTTACCCCCAAGCACTTAAAGCTATTTGCGTGCGGTAGCCTAATAGGCGCTTTCGTCAACAACCCTGACGAAGGCTACCGCACGCTCGTTCCAATCAAAATCACCCAAACCCAACCCCTAACCAAAAACCCACAAGGGCAGGGCGGGGCAAGAAAGGCACCATCATGAAAAGAGGAAGATTAACCAAGGAAGAACACACGCGCAGAATCAAGTCATTACTCATCTTTATCTATACTTTCCGATACGCTACGCAAAAGCAATTGGAAATGTTTATTCAGGTAGTAATGAATTTATCCTATACGCGTTGGCTTATAGATTATTCCTTTAGAGAGGGCTTTATCAACGCTTACTATGAGTCCTTATTTAAGACAAAAATTTACTATTTAACCTATAAAGGCAAGGAAATGATTTGCGATCAAGCCATGGTCGAGCATTACCATTTTGAGAAGAGCCATGCCGGGTTAAATACCTTTATTCATCACAATAATATGATAGAGGCTTTTATCATCCTTAAAAGCCACCTGAACATTAAAGAATGGGTGTGCGAGTGGGACCTAAGGAAAGGTAAGAGAGCCGGGGAAAAAATCCCTGATGGTTTGATACTATTTACAGATGGAATGAAAGCAGCCTTGGAAGTAGAAACCCGATATAAAAAGCTGGGTATTTTAAGGAGCTTCGTTAAGAGATACCGCTACGATATTGAAAAGACTTTCCGGTACCACTGCGTTTTGGTGGTTGCTTCGAGCAGGTTTAATTATGACGGTTTAAGAACCAGGCTATATAATCTTGCCCCGGAATTCTGCTCAAAAGCTTTTATTCTGGCTGATTTGGGTATGCTTGAGTTGGGGATGTGTTTTTACCAGAATAAATTAATCCACATAGAAGAAGCGATCAGGTTATTGAAAGAGGGAGGACATGTCCATGGACAAGCCGTTTAGCTTAAAAGGGCTGTTTATAAAGATGCTGCTGCTTATTCCACTTATCTATATCGGTTTTGGCTGGTATGTCGGCCTAAACTACGGCAGGAAGGCTGCCTTGTTTGGCCCCTACAAAGATATTCCTATGGTAATGAAGGATAGACTTTTAGGTTTATCGCTTAGTGATATTTCCGGCAGTAATGCGCTAGTGATGGTTGTGCCGTCAGGGGAGTCTGGTAAATCTGATCGAGACTCAACCTATTTTAAGTTAGCCGGCTATTTTGAGGTCCCCGGAACCTGGAGCTTTGATTTTACGCCTTCTGATACCGAATCTATTTTTAAGAAGACCTTTGCTTTAACCGGAAGCTATTCCCGCGCCATAGCCCACGAGCTTAAGAACCCTAAACGCAGCTTAGGAAGCCTGTCAGTAAGCCAGCTTAATGATTTCCTTAGGGCAGCCGGCAGAATCAAGGACATGGAAAAGTTAAAGCCCTATCTTTTTCTGGCAAGACTGGAGGATAAATATCCTTGGCTTTACTCTGACACAGTGCTTTTATCCAAAGCAATGGGAAATATTTTTAAAGATAATATGCTTCCTTATGACATATTAGGTTTGGCAGGGATAGCAATCTTTTTTATCGGTTTAGCGACCAGAGGCTTTTGGTTATGGGGAGCATATTTACTTTGGGTATTTGCTTATTGGCTGGGTAGGATTGGATATCATGATATAAATCTAGCCTTTGCTAATGACGGTTGCCAGGTAATCCTCTGGAGCTTCTGGAACGGCTTTATAGTCAAGGAGGGCAGACTGTTTTTAGTTACTGCCGCGGGATTATATGTTCTCAGTTCTGTAGTCTTAGTCATTGTGTACGTATTCAAACATATCCTGCCGCGCAAAAAGCGGGAGCTTGAGGATTTTTTCAAAATCGACAAAGACGCTTTAAAGAGAAAAGAACTCTCCATCGAAACTGTTGAATTTAAAAAAGTACGTTACGACATCAATAAGAAGTTAAGCCGGTATAACAAGACAGACAAATATTTCTTGGCTGTTTCGGATAATAAACAGGATGTGGTGGTTGAGGAAGGCGCGCTTAACCGCCATCTGCACGTATTAGGCCCTACCGGAGGCGGAAAAACTTCTTTAGTAATACTTCCTTTAAGCCGGCAGGCGATAGAAAAAGGAAGGGGCTGCTGCTTTATTGACTTTAAGGGCGATGATGTTTTTAAGAAGTACGTTCAGCAGCGGGCGAAAGAAAAAGGCAAGAAGTTCTATTATTTCAGTATTGACCCTCATGAGCCGTCAGCAGGATATAATCCGCTCTCTTCTGGCGATATCCATTCCAAGGTAGACAGGATTATGACCGCGCTGGAATTGATTTATCACGGCCCGGCAGGTTTTTACTCTAACGTGCAGGCGATGACTTTTGTTGAATTATTAAAAGAAATGGCTCAGGAAAGAAAAGAGATAAACTTTCTTTCAGTTAAGGACGCTTTGGAGGATCCCAGCTTTTTGGAGAGAACGGATGTAAGCGCCCAGGAAGTTAAGGGCCTTTTGGCGGCAATTTCCTGGATTGCGGGAATAGAGGTGATAAGCCGGGATGAGCTGGATTTAGCTAAAGTGATTAAGGATGGGGATGTGGTGTTTTTTGCTCTAAAAAGTCAGGTGAATACGCGCTTAGCCGAGGCAATAGGAAAAATGCTTATCATTGATCTTAAGTCCCAGGCCGTATCGCGTAAGGAAACCGATCCGCCCTATTTTATCTTCATTGATGAATTTCAGAATTTAGCCTGCTCGCATTTCGTAGATGTAATCTCTAAGGTAAGGAGCGCTAACTTCTGCCTGGTTCTGTCTAATCAGTCGCGGGGGAATTTATCCAATGTATCAGCCGCGTTTGAAAATGCCATTTTTACCAATTCCGCGACCAAGGTAATTTTTATGCAGGAGGACCCCTTTGACGCGAAATTCTGGTCAGATAAAACAGGACAGACCACCTATCAGGACAAAAGCGTATTCCAGGTGGATAACATAACTACTGATAAGGGAGGCGCGAAGCTTGACGGCCTAAGATCTGCCCAGGGTAATATCCGGACTGCTGCTAAAAACTACATCTCAGAGAATGTGTTTTTAAGGCTGCCATTTTATAAATCCGTTATTTTTTCAAGAGGCAAGCTTACCGTAGCAGCTAATCATGAATTTTTATTTGGCAAGGCAGAAAGGGATAAGATTATTTCAAGTCCGTTTGAATACGACAGGAAGGAAGCCGCGTAAAATTTAAAGGAGGAAAAAATATGCGCAGAGATATTAAAAGAAAGAGGTTTATGTTAAAGGCCTTCGCGGTCTTGGGTTTGGTCCTGGGACTTTCGATGGCGGTGGCGCCTTTTGTTTTTGCGGAAATAAGCACTACCCAGGAGCAGCAGGTAGTAGGAGACTTTGCTACCTTTATCATCAATATACTCACCGGGCCTGTGTCAAAAATCTTAGGGGCAATATTGCTGATTGGCGGCGTAATCGCGCTTTTAAACGGAAAACAGGGAATAGCGGTTGCCTGCGGTTTTGGGTTCCTGATCCTTATATTTGTACCCAAGATCCTGGAGGGATTATTTAAACAATAATGAGAAAATGCCTGCGCACTATTGATAAACCGCTGCTTCTTTTTGGATTAGAGCCTGAAGACATAGGGATACTGGCTTTAGCCTGCGGCTCTATGCTGATTTTAGTCGATACCTTTTACGCGGGTCTGGTATTCTTTGGGGGCTGGATGTTTTTAAGATTAATAAAACAGGGGAAACCCCAGGGTTATATTACGCATTTGTTTTATAAGCATGGGATTCGGATAAAGGGATTGATTGCTCCGCCTAAGCTGGTGAGCAGGTATTCGGTTTTTAGGAGAGAGGATTAAAAATGCAGATGCAGAATTTCACAATATTGGAACTCTTATTGGTAGTTTTAATCTTTGCCTTTTACTTCTTGCCGACTTTGATCGCGTTCTTAAGGCAGCACAAAAATAAGCTGGCGATATTTTTATTAAACCTGCTTTTGGGCTGGACTGTTTTAGGTTGGGTGGTTTCGTTAGTCTGGTCGGCAATGAAGTAAATGTTTTCGAAACCAGACAATACTTTTCCTAATTATGCCACAGGGATGCCCCTTTTGTGTTGACTGTTATTTCATAGCAAAGTATAATGTTTATCAAGGCAAAAAATAGCGCTAGGATCAGCCCGCGCCAGGTGCAAAGGGATTTTAAGAAATGGGTAAGAGAAAGCGGGATTGAAACCGATCTTACGCCGCACGCTTTAAGGCATACTGTGGGGACAAGACTTCTAAAGGAATTTAAAAACGCTAAATTGGTTCAGCGATATTTAGGGCATTCGGATGTGGCGACGACGTTGAGGTATTATGTGGATGTGTTTCCGGAAGATTTAGAGGAAGCGGCAGAAATGTTGGCGGAAAGGTAATGCTAATAAAATTTACAGATATGGTTAGAAATAAATGGAGTATTTCACAAAACATGCCGATTGGGAAGCATAAACGAAGTATTTCGGCTATTTTTAGTTATATGAAATTCCGCTAATAAAAAGGAGACTTCTATATGATAAAACGAATTTTTGCAGTGCTAATTATTTTTATGATAGTTGGTTGCCAAGAGAAAATAAACAGTTATAAAACTATTTTTGATCTCACCTTCCATTTTAAAAACAAAGGATTTAACGTTAGCGATTATAAAGAAATAGGGTCTAGTTTTGGAGAATCTGAAGCGTGGGAGCTTGAAATTAATGGACAAACCGTAGATATCCTTAAATATAACACTGATGTTCCTTCGCAAGCAAAAATCTTAAGAAATATAAAATGGAGAGGGAAAATGATTGATACCGATATGACCGTTGTGGCAAACGGCTCATTCGTGTTATGGATGAGGGATTTACAGAACCACAAAGATATAATAGATGCTTTTAAGGATTTTTAATGTTTAGTAAGATTACGGTTAAAATGGCGCTATGCTTAAATTCATTAGACCGCTCATTTCAAATGTTAGAATAATAAGGAAGAATGAAGAACAAAAAAGAAATAGAAGAAATTTTACGGCAGACTTTTGAACATTTTCTCCCCCAAATGGTTGAAAGGTATCTCTCTCTAAATTGGGCTACAATAGCACAGAATGAGTATTTCACTGAAATCACAAAGGAATGCTATAACCTTTATGTGCAAGGGTACTATATATCCTCAATCATGGTATCCCAAGCAATCAATGAAGCCTTTGCAAGATATTGGATTGAAAAAAATAATCATCAGCCGAAACAAGACGAAAAAAAGGAAGACTCAGTAAAGATATTAGTAGAAACAGGTATCTTGCCTAATGAATGGCAAGAAGCATTTCAAAGAATTCAAGGGAGCTTCAGAAATGACTATCATCATATAAATCCAGACATAAAAAATCATCCCCATAAAGAACTCGCAGAAAGAAATCTTAAAGATTTAGCGCTTTTGGAATCTGAGATGTTCAAATATTCTTCAAAAAATGACGGGAAGATCATACTATTGTACCCACAATATTGGAGTATTAAATCCGACGGCATGATAGATGCTTACATAAGTTTTGAATAATTTTATAACAACTCAATCCAACGGTCCCCCTTGACGCCGGCGCGTCAAGGACGGCTGATTTTAGTCGTTCGTTGACTGTCGCAAAAGTAGTAGATACAAGACATTCAGATGTGGCGACGACGTTAAGGTATTATGTGGATGTGTTTCCGGAAGAACTAGAAGAAGCGGCTGAGGTGTTGGCGGAGAGATAATTTAAAACTTACAAGGAAGTTTCAGTGGCTTTGTAGCCGTGATAGGCTATAAGGTGACAGCTACATTTACACTGAAACTATGAAAGGATAAAAACATGAAACATTCACACCCTACTCTTGAAGAATTAAAGTTTTTATTGGCGATGATTCATAATCGGGAGATGGCACTCCCAGACTTTCAGAGAAGTTTTGTTTGGGACCCCTGCGCTACGGATGAGTTAATTGAGTCCATTATCAGTAACTATCCTGCCGGGGCACTTCTCAGAATCAAAAACGGGCAACAACTACTATTTCAGCCTCGTGCTTTTGAAGGCGCACCAGAACTTACTGGAGCAAAACCAACATATCTAATTTTGGATGGACAACAACGATTAACATCATTATACCAAGCTTTTTATGGCAAGGGTGAACATTGGTATTATTTAAATCTCGCAGACTTAGAAAAAGGCAAGGATTTGGAAGATTGTGCTTTTTACATGAACTCAGAAGACGGAAAAAGAGAATACGGCACGATTGAGCAACAAGCCCAAGCATTAGTTTTCCCGATGGGGCGGGTATTTGGTACCGCAGGTGGTTTTAGTGAATGGCAAAATCGTGTGTTGCGTATTTGTGGTGGTGACGCTACAGCAATCCTCGATCTACAAGAACGGCTTACTAAACTGTATCATGACTGGGTTAAGCCCATCGAAGAATACGATTTTCCGATGGTTACACTCAATGAAGAAACCTCTGGTTCAGCCGTCTGCATGATTTTTGAGACACTGAATCGAACTGGTATTAAATTGAGCGTGTATGATTTGCTTACCGCTCGCTTTTGGCCAGTAGACTTCAATTTGCGACAACAATGGGGGGAGGCACAAGACAAAAGCCCCATTCTTAAAGAGTTCAAGATTGACCCCTATTATATTTTACAAGTTATTGCTTTGCTTGAGCCGGGTGTAGACAAAGATGGAAAAGTGCGAGCCCCATCCATTAAGCGAAGCGCAATCTTAGAAATGAAAGTTGAGCAATCTCGTCGAGGATGGAACGCGGCAGTAAATGGATTGGCGGAAGCCTTGTCCATTTTGCGCGATGACTGCGGTGTGCTTGAACCCGGTTTGCTTCCTTACAATACGATTTTAATTCCGATGGGAGCAGTGTGGGCAACCCAAAAAGAAATCACTGGTGCAGATGCAGGAGCAAACCGCCTCAAAATTTTACGTTGGTTTTGGTGTTCAGTGTTTGGACAAAAATACGAAAATGCCCCAAATAGCCAAGCCGAAAAAGACTTTGCCGAATTACAACGTTGGATGAAAGGGGGAGAACCCCCTGAATCAGTTAGCGAGTTTAAATTTGGCATAAACTTACGACAAGTCAAGCCTCGTCAGCGTGCAGTTTATCGCGGAATTATGTCTCTCATTCTACAAAACGGCGCGCTTGATTTTCACAAACGTGGCAAGATTACCGTACAATTGTTTGCGGATAGAAAAAACCCTGTTGATGACCACCATATCTTTCCGCGTGTTTATTTAGATAACAAAGGCGTATCTACTTCGCTGCGCGACTGCATTCTCAATCGCACCTTTATTGACAGTGACACAAATCGCCGTCTTGGCAAGCGAGCACCTTCTGAATATTTCAACGAGATTCGTACTAAGCATGGCGTTAACGAAACAGACGATTTACTCAAATCTCATGTTTTGCCGCGAGGTGACCGCTCACCTTTACTTAACGATAATTTTGAAGAGTTTCTTAATTGGCGCGAGCAGGCATTGATAGATTTGATTGGTCGCAAGACATAAAAGCTAAGAAAAAAGGGTACGCAATCAGTCAGTTTGAACGAGTGTCACAATGAGCTTTTTTAGGTTGTGTTGTGACGAGACGTGCAAGTCGTCTTTTGGGATAGGTATAAAAAAACCAATGAACCCAAGATTTGTTACCCCAACGTCGCAAAAGTATACCTTTTGCGACGTTGGAGGAGTTGGGGGAGAGGGGTGGCGACGGGGGGCGGTGTGGGGGAATTGGACTTTTGCGACGTTCAAAGGGAATGTATGAGATCCTTAATCTATTCATCGCTGACTTTTTTATGGATTTGCTTACCCATACTCGCAGCCCCCTTTTCCTACAAGTATGGCATACGGAGTTTTCACTTTTAATTTTTAAATAACATAGTAGTTTTACAAAAAGCTTGACAAGCCAGTATTATAGTATATACTAAATTTTAACAATTTAGCTTTGTAGAAAAGTAATCAGTCCTATTTGAAAAACAAAGGGGCTGGTGTTTCTGAGGAAAATCTTAGGAATGCCGGCCCCTTTTTTATTTGCCATGAATGATCTTAAACCCGAAAAAATAAAACGCGCCGGTTTTGTTGAGAAATGGGCTCACGCCGAACAGACTTCTGCTTTCTTAGGGATAAGCCTTTACGCTGTTATTATTTTTTGCATAGCTTTGCTGGTTACATTATTTAAGGTATCTACAAAGCCCCAGTCCATTTATTACATCCCCAGCGCGCAAGAAGCAGGCATGGCCTATCCGAACCGCATAGATAAAGCAGTGGTCTGCGGCTTTGCCTCAAACTGGCTCTTAAACCGCAATAACTTTACGCCGGTTACAGTCAAGGATACTTATCAGAGAGCAATGCGATATATGGCGCCAGCGCTACTTTCCAGGACCAAGGCCAGCCTTGAAGATGAAATATCAAGAGTTACGCGCGACAACATCTCCTCATTATTCTCCCTGAGCAAAGAGCCGGAATTAGAAAACTCAGGCCTGGATTTCAAAGTGACATTAACCGGAGAAAAGATTATTTTCATGGGTAAAGAAAAACTGGATGACCGCATGCTTCGCTACACGATAACCTTGCAAAGAATCCCGCCTATTGAGACCAACCCCTACGGCCTGGTGATTGCCGGGGTTAAACAGGAAGAGGTAGAGACGCAATGAAAATACTTAAAAGACTGTTTTATTCGATGATCATTTCCGGGCTGTTTCTTACCGGGCAGGTCAATGCCTCTGGCGCATCGGATTACAGTGATGCGATTACTTTAAGATTAAAAGTTGGCATGATTACCGAAGCGGAATTCCCGGATAAAATCGCCAATGTCACAAAAAGCGTATCCGGTGAAATCCTACAGATTGAAACCTTAGGAAACAGGATTTTCTTGCTGCCCAGAGAAAATTTAGAATCTCAAGTTTACGTAGTTACTCAGGACAATGTTTCATATTGCCTGCGTTTAGTCATGGATGAAGCCCAAGCCCCTACCCGCGTAAAGATTAAGAAGCCTCTTAGCCAAGTAAACGAAGAGCAGGGTAAGGACACGGTAAATACGGTTGAACTAATGAAAGTACTTCTTACCGGCAGGCAGCCGCCTGGTTCACTCAGCTCAAAGCTGCATCCTCAGGATATTTTTAATAACGGGAAAATCCGCATCATTGTAGATGATGCTTATGAGCTTTCCAATAAACTAAAAGCTTTTGTTTTGACTTTTGAGAACCTCATGGATAAACCGGTTATCGTGCCAATTGAGCATATAGAGCTGCCGGGTCTATTGGCCATAAGCGTAGACAGCCAAATATTGGAGGCGCGGCCGCATGATACAAACAAGAAACCCTCAAGGCATACCACCAGGGCTTACATGATTGTGGAAGGACTGACGCAATGAAGATAACCCTTAATAAGATTCCCGGTTTTAATAAGCTTCCACCGGTGCTGCGTAATAATCAGAAGTTAACCTTCATAATTATTTCCTCTTTAAGTATGGCTCTTACGCTACTGTTATTTGCAGGAAACAGGGAAACCAGAAAAATCAGGAAAAGCCTGGATCTGGCAGAGGCTAAAAAAACCGCCAGCCCGGGGGAAGATAAAGATGTCGGTGTATTAGTAGGTTCTGTGGATACAAAGTCTTATGTCAGCCGCATTGAAAAGCAGTACTACGATATCACGGCAAAGTTCGATTCTCTTAATGACCGCATTGGAGCGTTTGAGAACAATGCTCAAGAGCTGCGTAAAAACCAAAGCCAGATTAGTAAGATTGTAGTGGATTTGGATAAAAGAGTAACGGACACTCTTACGCAGAATAGCGGTTTAACAAAACAAGGCCTTGAGCGGGGGCAAAGCACCGGTTCTATCGAAGAGACGCTTCTTAGTCCTCTTTCC
>Ga0209211_10004680_pt1 | contig 21065 bp, 16 predicted proteins | sample RifGroA2_FD_183992 | JGI IMG/M metagenome (GOLD analysis project Ga0209211, IMG submission 183992) | Groundwater microbial communities from Rifle, Colorado, USA - Groundwater A2 (SPAdes) (version 2) | ecosystem: Environmental > Aquatic > Deep subsurface > Groundwater | place: Rifle, Colorado...
AGAATATCACCTTCTACAAGCTGAAAATTATCATTTGTGGTAAATTCCTGTATATGCTCATTTTTGCCGCTGCTTAGATTGTCTAAAACAGTTACTTTGTGATTTTTGAGGAGTTCTTTAACCAGCTCAGAGCCTATACATCCAGCGCCGCCTGTAACAAGAACGTTCATGAAACAGAATTAATTTGTTAAAGCTTTTATAGTGAACCCACGAGAGAATTCGGACATGAATTTGTGGGTTCACATATAGCTCACAAGGAAGTAAAATATACTGTTTATTTCATTGTAGAGCTATAAGCCAATTCTGCGCGCCAATAATGCAGCATATCAGAAAGTGTTTTTTCTATAGGTATCTCAGGTTTCCATCCAAGCTTGGACATTTTTGTGTTATCGCCTATAAATATTGGATCGTCTATCTTCCGTCTTGTGTCTGGTTCAACAGTCACGTTAATCCCGGTTTTTGCCATTTTCAAAAGTATGTCAAGAAGGTCTCCTACACGATGCCCCATACCGGTACATATGTTATAAACCTCGCCTGCAGGTGCATTCTCCGCCAATATATCTATCGCTCGAACGGTGTCCCTGACATCTGTTATGTCTCTTATGCCATCTAAATTGCCTATCTTAAGTGTACTTTTTCTTCCTGCCTCTATTTCAGCTATGCCGCGAGCAAAATCCGAACATGCATCGAAAGTCTTTCTAGGGCCGGTTGTGTTAAAAAATCTCATTCTTTTTATCTTCATTCCGTAAGCCTTCCAGTAAAGGTAAGAAAGCATATCCTGGCCTATTTTACTCAATGCATATGGGCTTGAAGGCCTTAAGGGGTTGAATTCACTTATAGGTATTTCATCACTTTCAACAAAACCATATTCAGCCGAGCTGCAGGCAACACAAATAGTTGCATTAGGTGCCAATTTTCTTGCAGCGTCCAAGAGGTACATAGTACCGAATATATTTGTTTTTAGTGTGCCCTCTGGGTCCTCCCAAGAAGGTATTACAAAACTTTGAGCCGCCAAATGAAAAATAACGTCAGGTTTTGACTGTTGTAAAATGTGTTCAGATTGTGACTTGTCTTTCATGTCCCAATTTAGAAGAGTTATCTTGTCTCTTATATGAGATATATTTTTAGCGCCGTCAAAATCGAAAATAGTGCCATAAACATTACAGCCCTTGTTAAGCATGAGTTCTGCTAAATGTGACCCTATAAAACCGCCACAGCCAGTTATTAATATGTTTGACATTTTAAAGAGTAACGTGTTAAAATATTAAAAGTGTGGTTTCTCGATGATTTCAGTAATAGTTCCGGCTTATAATGAAGAGCGGCTTGTAAGGAAAAATACAATCCTTATAAGAAAAGAGATGGAGTCAATAAAGAAAACTTTCGGGGAAAATTACGAAATAATCATAGTTGAAGAAAGTTCTGATAAAACACCTGAAATATGTAATATTCTTGCAAAAAAATACAAGGAAATAATTCATATACATAGTGACAAGCGTCTTGGAAAGGGTGGCGCGATAGAAAAGGGTATATTAGTTTCAAAAGGTGAAAAAATAATTTTCATGGACGTAGACCTTTCAACCCCGCTTGACATAACAAAAAATGTTCTTGAAAAAATGGTCAAATACGACATAGTAATAACATCACGCTACAATAGTATGGCAAATGTAAAACGTTCAATAACAAGATCTGTAGCAGGTAAGGGATTTTCGGTTTTAGCAAGACTTGTATTTAGGACTAAAATACGTGACACAAAATGTGGCTATAAAGCGTTCAAGAGGCCCGTGGCAAAAAAAATTATGAAATACGTAGAAAACAAGGGTTGGTTTTGGGATACAGAATTCTTGATATATGCCGAAAAGTTGGGTTATTCAATATACGAAATGCCGATATACTGGTACGAAAGGAAGGAAAGTAATGTGTCCATAATGAATAACATAATAGATATGATAAATAACGTACTACGTCTTTTTTTTAGATTGCATTTGAAAAGTATATAGAAAAATGCAAAAATTCAAGTCAGTTTTATAAATTTTAAAGGATATCATAGATAGATATTGCTATGAAAGTTTTGCTAATCTTCCCTCCTCAAACACTCGAAGAAAGGTATGCCCATAAAGTAGATGATATTGGTGGTTTTCTGCCGCCTCTTGGGCTTTGTTACATGGCAGCTGTTTTGGAGCGTGAGAATCATGAAGTTCGAATAATGGACTGCCCGGTAAACAACTATGGCACTGAAGATATAGTCAATGAAATAACAGATTTCCAACCTGATTTGATTGGTATAGCAACTATAACGTCGCTTGCCGATGTAATCGTAGAGTTATGCAACCTTATAAAAAATCAGTTTCCAGACATTACCGTTTTGCTAGGCGGACCGCATGCAACAATCATGGCCCATGATCTTGCAAAAACAACAAAAGCAGATATAATAGTGCAAGAAGAGGCAGATAACATAATAATTGACATTGTAAATAACCTAGAAAAGTATAAGCAAATGAAAGTTGTAAACGCAGGGAAAGTCAAAAATCTTGAATCATTACCTTTTCCTGCAAGACATCTTCTTGATATGTCAAAATATACATCTCTTCCAAATACTTACAAAAAGGATCCACATACGTTCCAGATGGTAACATCGAGGGGTTGTCCTTTCACCTGCACATTTTGTTTTGATGCGAAAGGTCTTTTTAGGCAGAGAGGTGTTGAAAATGTTATGGCTGAAATAAGGCAGCTAAAAGACACATATAAAATAAAAGAAATTGCGTTTTGGGATGACATACTCACAATAAATAAAAAATGGACTTACGACTTCTGCCTAGAAATGGAAAAAGAAAATATAGTATGGTCCTGTTATACGCGCTTGGATCTTATCGATGAGCTTATGCTCCGTGCCATGAAAAAAGCGGGCTGCTGGAACATATTTTTTGGCATTGAATCAGGCACACAGGAGCTTCTCGACAACATAACAAAAAAAATGACCGTGGAGCAGATGAAAAATGCAGTTAAGTTGGTGAAGAAAGTTGGCATAGAGATAAGAGGGTCCTTCATGCTGGGTCTTCCAGGAGAAACTCCAGAACTTGCAAGAAAAACAATACAACTAGCAATAGAAATGAATCCCGATTACGCACAGTTCTCAATCACAACTCCCTATCCAGGAACTCAATTATGGGACACATATGAAAAATGGGGCACACTAGACAAAAACTTTAAGGACTATCACGGTTGGTCTCCTGTTTTTGTGCCGTACGGTTACAAAAACAGGGAAGAATTATTAGAAATGCACAAAGAGGCTTTCAAAAAATTCTATATGAGACCAAAGTATATATTAAAAAGGATATCTAAAATAAAATCGTTTTCAGAACTAAAAAGAAACGTAAAAGGTATAAAATTAGTAAAGGGTATGACACAAAGTTAATAAAATTTTTATTAACACGAATAAATTTTAATGAGTTCAATCGAATTCTTAGTAATGGTCTTCGCAATCGTGCAATTTTTGTTCTCTATATAACCTTTAACTTCGTCTTTTTCTTTTATGTTACCCTTTATAGCGCAATCAGCAGAAAAGTCCGAAGAACTTGATACATTCTTATAATAAGGTTCTACCATGAATCTGTAATAATCCCCAGCGTAAACTCCTGTACAGTTTTCCTGTATATATTTTATTGTTTCGCTCATACCTTCAGAAAATCTTGCCTCGGAATCTGATATTCCAAGAGTATTCTTGAGTTGGCTATAAGAAAGTGCATATGAGGGTCCAGAAAAAGCTGCGTAGGAAAATAAAATAACCGATATAACTAAAATAATTATTGCAGTGTGCTTCAAATTTTTAACTTTGGTTATCCACCTGGATGCTATAATACTAAAGAATGGCACCATTGGTACTATGTGCCTGTAACTTATATTGGTACGCTGGAATGAAAGCAATATAAGAAAAGTCAACACAAAAATGAAAACAATTTTATCCTGTTTAAGTGGGTATTTTAGCATAAAGTACAAACCTAAAATAAAAAATATTAATGTAAGCAAGATTTCTTTTGTTAGATAAAGAACTAAGTAATTAGCAACAGGTATTTTCATTACTAAAGGATATGCCACATCAGATCCTACGCTAGAAAATACGCGACGCCCAAAAGAAAGCAAAATTATTGGTATATTTGTGTCTACATTCTGAACCCTTGTAATATTTCCGTAATCAACTGATATTTCTGCTGTTGTATGTAATGAAAAAAAACCAAATGGCCAACTAACAAGTAAGACAACTATGGAAATGAATAATGCTTTCAATATCCAACTCTTAATACTTAGGAAGAATTCAGATTTTCTTGAAAATTTTATATGTTTTGAATAAATTGCGTACAAGATAACTGCAAAAACTATAATTACTGAAGTAAATTTAATAGCAACTGATAAACCTAGTGTAATACCTAACAAATAAGAGGAATATTTTCCGCGATTATTAACGACCTTCCATAAAAAATAGAAAGTTAGGACATAAAAAAAGCTTAAGATAGTTTCAAGTTGGGCATATCTGCTGAACTGTATCTGAAGTATAGAAAACGCTGTAATAACTGTTGCTAGAATAGAGATTTTTATATCGTAAACCTTTTGTGTTACATAGAATACCGATATTATAGTAAGCATACCAAAAATTAGTGGTACTATACGCATAGAAAATTCGGAATCCCAAAAAATTGCTATTGACATGGCGAACATGTACTTTCCAAGTGGTGGAGTATCAAAAATATAATAGTTATTAACGAAATTTCCTTTCACATATTCATCAGCAGCTTGCTTTATTTCGACCTCGCCATAACCATATGTTTCCCAGGAAAGATTGTAGAATCTAAGGAAAAAACCGGAAAATATTACAACAGTAAAAATAATGAGAGTGAATTTTTTATCCATAAAAATTCCGTTTCTTTTTTTTGTTGACACTAATCTATACATTTAATAAAAGCCTTAAAAGTGTATTATTCAATGTCTAGAGATGTCAGACATACTATGTGTTTATCCAAAAACAGGTTACGACATAAAAAACTCTTCTGTTGAATTACCGCTCGGATTACTTTCAACCGTATCCGTAGTACATAACGACTACAATGTAAAAATACTTGACCAACGTATAGATCAGAATTTCAAAGAAAATCTTATAAATGAGGTTTCTAAAGAACCACGCGTAGTGCTTATACCTTCTATGACAGGGACACAGCTTAGGTTTGCTCTTGACATATCAAAGTACATAAAAGATAATTCAAAAACAAAAGTGCTCTGGGGTGGAGTTCATGCAACCTTGATGCCACAGCAGACAATAGGGCATAAACTAATAGACATGGTAGTGATAGGTGAAGGGGAGTTCGTTCTTCAAAATCTTATGGCTGCATTTGATGGAAAAATACAATTTGAAAAAGTAAATGGCATAGCTTACAGAGACGGTAAAAACATTAGTATAAATCCGGCCGCTGATCAGCCTGATCCAAACACAATACCAGAAGTTCCATATCACTTGGTAGATGTAGAAAATTATGTAAAAAGTGGTGGTATCGCATTTGATAACAAGGAACGTACGTTGCCATTCATTTCTAGTCGTGGATGTCCTTATACATGTACATTCTGCAGTACAGCCGGCATAAACAAAGGTAAGTGGAGAAGTATGACGGCTGAACTTACACATGAACGTGTGAGTAAGATGGTAAGAAAATACAAAATAAATGTGGTGAAATTTTATGACGAAAACTTCACATCAAATCCAAAACGTGCTGAAAGGATTGCAGAACTTATAAACAACGGGTTTGGATGGTCCATGCAAGCAAGAATGGATAATATGTTAATAACAGATATGAAAAAATTGGAAGAAGGCGGTCTGAGAATAGTAGAACCTGGTGTGGAGTCTGGTAGTGATAGAATACTAAAATTAATAAACAAAGGTGAGAACAGAGCTACAATGATTGCAGCAAATAGAAAACTTGCAGGAACAAATATAAAGGCGTTTTATAATTTTATGATGGGATTCCCAACAGAAACCAACGAAGAATTGATGGAAACAGTAGATCTAGCACTGCAATTAATAAAAGAAAACCAAAACGCACATGTAACACAATTTTATATTTTCGTGCCTTATTTGGGAGCTCAATTATTTGATTATGCAGTAGAACAGGGATTTCAAGTGCCAAAAACGCTTGAAGAATGGGTTGCATTTAGCAGACAACAAACTTATACTCCATGGATACAGGATAAAAAAGAGATATTAGAAACTATAATGTACACATCAAAATTTGTTGATGGCAAGCGCCTATGTCAGGTACTAAGAAATACGAGAATTCCGAAGTTTTTCATAAGAGCAGTTTCATCTAATTATAGAAAAAACTGGGAGAAACATAAATTCAATAAAACCATGAGTGTAAAAATTCTTGACTTGATGATGAAAAAGAAATTCGAATGGAAACCTGATACCACATTTGAAATGGCCCAAAATGAATAAAACTATACATTATTTTTATCTATCTTGCATGCAATACCAATGTTTTTACCGTTAATATTTGCAAAAAATGGTTTATCTTCACATAGGCTAGATATGTTCAGTATATCATTCTCTCTGTATATGGAATAAAACGCAATATATGTAATATTGTTTTTCTTGATGAATTCTTGGTTTAATTCAGCTCTTTGAAGATAAGAGGGTTTTCCTTCGGGAGCTAAATACATGGAAATGTCTCGATCTGTCCATAGGTCATAGTAAGGGTAGTTTCTTTCTTTAACCTCATTGGTAAGTTGTTGAACTGCCGAAGAATTTATATTAACAAGGAAGTTTGTTCCAACAAGGAAAAATATAGAAAGGCCAATTGAAGCACCAATTAGTATTTGTCTATTTTTAGGCAAAATCATAAAAATTAGAGCTAACAAAAAGAATACGCCTGTAAGCCATAATGCATATGTTGATGACATGTCATTCAAGCCTGTTATTTGAGCCAAAACAAACACGGCGATGCCTGATATTATAATAAACCTTAGATCTTTTTTGAAAAGGTTCAAATCAGAAACATATTTTGCAACCAGCAAGACTGTTGGTGCTATAGCAATTACCATAAGTCTTTGAAAATCCTGTCCACTACTAGCAAATCCTATCAAAAATGTTATTATAAACCACGACGCCATAGCGTAGTAATTTCTATCTCGCTTCAGTCTTGCAATGGACAAAACCACCAAAGCTGCAAAGAATGGTGTGAACTGCCAAGCATACGACAAAACATAGAAAGCCTTTTCATATATCAGATTTTGATACCCGTGTGTTGCAGCAAAAAATGTTCCTATGTAAGAATCAAAAAAATTAAACTTGTTATTGGAGACTCCTGTAAAATGCTCTGTAATAGGGTATGAAAAATAAAGAGCAAAAAAAGATATTATTGTAACTAATATAATAACGAAAACGCTCTTTGTTAATTTAATCTTGTCTTTGTAGAGAAGTGCCATTACGATGAATATTGGTATTGTTGTAACAACAGAAAGTTTTGTTAAAAATCCCAAAATCGTGAAAATTAGAAATGGAAGTACATAGATAATTTTTGTAGTTTTTAGGTACATATAAAAAAAGTACACAGAAGCTGCCACAGTAAACATTAGGAAATTGTCGCCAAAACCTATAACAGAGCCGTAGAAATGGTATCTGATTACGGCAGCTAAAGCGGCTGCTATAAGTCCTACCCTATCAGAGTAAAGTTCTTTTCCAAATAAATAAATAAAAACTATAGAAAGTAGTCCAAAAATTATTGGCAAAAGTATCATTATGACATTAGAAAATCCGAACATAGTCGCCCATAGTGAGTATAATACAACTCGCATTGGTGGGTGTGTAAAGTTGAAATAAAGCCCGTCGTCTATATAACCGAACGTTGCTTTCTCCGAAGTGTTTGTTGCATAAACAGCGGCTCTTCCTATCTCTACATAATTACGTGCAGGCCCAACCGTGTCTATAGCATCTCCGGTAAAATAAGTTCCTATGAATGTTGCCCTCACCAAAAATGCAATAAAAAGTATTATCAGTAGGATATGAAATTGTTTCATCCGAATAACCTCCACTTCAGTATTTTTGTGAGGATCTTAATGTGGTTTTTTATTTCCCTTCTGTTGTTTAGCTTGGATTCGCCGTACATCCTTGTAGTCAATGTAACAGGAACCTCAACAACATTCCTGCCTTTTTTAATCATGTCAAAAAGCATTTCAGCACATATATCAAAATTATTGCTCTTCATGCTTATTCCACGTAAAGCCGATTTCTTGTATAAACGAAATATAGAGCTCATTGAAGTTATTTTTCTACCCAAAAACATCCTGTAAAGCGTATTTACGCCCTTGCTGAGAATCTTTCTATGAAACAGCATTTTTGTCTTTCCACCCCTTCCAAACTGCGTGCCAACAACACAGTCGTAGTTACCTTTATTGTATTTTTCTAAAAGTTTTGGTATTTCTGAAGGGTGAAATGTAAAATCGGCATCAAGAAAAACAATAAGATCTCCTGTAGAATTTGCTATTCCTGTTCTTATAGCGGCTCCAAGTCCTAAATTTTTTTTGTGCCTAATAAGACGTATTCGTCTGTCTCTGGATAGCTGCTTTGCTATTTTGGCTGTATCGTCAGTAGACCCATCATCGACAATTATTATTTCAAAATTTCCTATTTTTTGAGCCACTGGCATCAGTTCAGACGGTATTCTCTTTATATTTTCCTGCTCGTTACACGCCGGTATAATTATCGATAATTTTTCTTTCATATGTATCAATCCATTTTTAATAAATAACATAAATAACTTTTTAAAAAATCATGTATATCTGCTTACTGTCCTTTTTTCAGTTATTACCTTGTCCATGAAAATATCATGGTCTTCCGTATCTATTTTTGAGGTTATTTGAAAATCAAATGCAAGTGCTATTTTCTTGCCTTTTGTATGCGACAAGAATTTGTCAAAATATCCACCGCCACGACCTATTCTTGCCCCGCCAAGATCAAAAACAAATCCGGGCACAATTATTATATCAAACTTGTTTTTATTTGATATGACAACTGGTTGAAGTATTCCAAAGTCTCCCTTTACAAGATAGTCAAAATTCTTTATTTCTCCTGCAAAAATCTGCTTATTATGAAGAATTGGTCCGTAAACTTTCTTTCCATTTTTTATTGCATCCTCTATAATGGAATGGGTATCGACCTCCTTGGGCTTTGAAACGTAAGTGAAAATAGAATTAGCCTTTTTGTATTCTTCTGAATTAAGAAGTTTTTGTCTTATTTTATCACTTTTTTTAAGAGTAATGTTTATGCTATGTTTTTTCATCTTCTTTAAAATTAAAGCCCTCATTTCAGATTTTTTCATGCTAATCATTACTATGTTGCCGTGTATACGCAGAAATGGTGTTCTTCGCTAGCATAGCTACTGTCATAGGACCTACTCCACCAGGTACAGGTGTTATTAGACTAGCCTTATTCTTAACCGAATCGAAATCTATATCTCCCCTTAATTCTCCACTAACTTTGTTTATTCCAACGTCAATTAAAACAGATCCTTCTTTAATCATATCTTCCTTGAGGTAACCTGGCTTGCCTATAGCAACAATTATTATATCTGCATTTTTCGTTATTGCTCTTAAGTTTCTCGTCTTGCTGTGACAAATTGTAACTGTTGCGTTTCTATTAACAAGCATAGAGTAAAGTGGCTTGCCAACATGTATACCGCGCCCTAAAATTACCACATTAGATCCTTCAAAATTAATGTTTTCGTTTTCCAAAATCTTAACAATGCCGAATGCTGTGCAAGCAGGCATGCTTTCATCTCCATAAGCAAGTCTGCCTATATTCATCGGATGCAGTCCATCAACATCCTTTGATTCGTCTATTCTGCTTATTATATCTTCCTCACTAATTCCAGCTGGAAGAGGTAATTGAACAAGTATACCGTTTACAGATATATCATTATTTAATTTTTGTATCAACTGAAGAATACTATCTTTATTCTGTGCCGGTCTGTGTATTTCGACAGCTATTCCTATTTTTTGGCATATCTTTTGTTTTATATTTACATATGTGTGCGATGCCGGATCGTCGCCTGTAAGTATAGTAACAATTTTTGGCACGATATCATGAGTTTTTATATAATCCTTTACCTCCATGAGGCACATGTCTGCCATCTTTTTGCCGTCAATAAGTTTTGCTGGCATAGAATCACTCAACATTAAGAATAAAATCTGCTATTCTCTTGCCGCTCTTCCCATCGCCAAACGGATTTTCCCAAGAGCGTTTCTTATCTATCATAACATTTACGCACTCTATTATTTTTTCGGGATCTGTACCAGCAAGAATATTTGAACCGACTTCTATAGTTTCCGGCCTTTCTGTGTTTTCACGCAATGTGACACAAGGAACATTAAGTATGCAGGCTTCCTCCTGAACGCCTCCAGAATCTGTAAGGATGACTTCTGCATTTTCCTCAAGCTTAAGAAATTCCATAAATCCAAGCGGTTCAATAAACTTCACGCCTTCTGGTGGTGAAAAGTTGAATTTTTCTATAAGTTTCATTGACCTCGGATGAACAGGATAAATAACAGGTTTCCCTGTTTGTTTGTAGAGTCGTCCAAAAGCATTCAATACGTTTGAAAACTTCTCCTTTACGTCTGCATTTTCTTGCCTGTGAAACGTCGCTAAAAAATATCCTCTTTTTTCCAAATTAAGTCTATTCATTATGTTATTATTTCTAGCTATTTTTATGGCCTCGAAAAGTACGTCAACGACAGTATTACCTGTAATTAACATTTTCTCTCTACGGATACCTTCCTTTATCATATTGTCAACAGCTGTTTGTGTCGGGGCAAATAAGTAATCAGAAAGGTGGTCTACTATTATCCTATTTATCTCCTCTGGCATAGATTTGTCGTAGCTCCTTAAACCGGATTCAATGTGGCCGAGTTTCACGTTTATTCCTGTAAATGTCTTTGTAGTTGATAGCTTTCGTGCTGTAAGTGATCCTGCAAGAGTACTATTTGTATCACCAAGTGTCAAAACAAGATCTGGCATCTCATTTAGAAGAATTTTTTCAATTTCTATTAGCATTCTTCCTGTGTGTTCGCCCTGAAGAAAAGGTGCACTTGATCTTATGCTGAGGTTGTATTTAGGTAATGGCAGCTTGAGTTGTTCAAAAAAAATCTTTTCCATCTCATAATTATAGTGCTGCCCAGTGTAAACAACAAAATAATCCGTGCCACGCTTTTCAAATTCGCGTATAATAGGACTTTCTTTTATTATTTCTGGCCTCACGCCAGCAACCAATGCTATTTTCCTGTGCATGATATTTTTCACCTATGAAGTTGCGAAAAATAGCATCCAGAATGCATTGTATAATACAACACATTCTTAATGCATTCTCGGATACATCAAGGTTCAAATAAAAAGATTTAAACCGATTTTAGAGCGTTTTTTAAAATGACTATACATAGACAATGATTGAATAGCAAACATACTGCACCAAGAATTTATATGATTTCTCCTCGTGCCATCAAGTTCTGTACCGTAAAAAAACCCTCCTGCCTGATCGCCTTCGGTTTTTTGGAACCTCAGAAGTCTATTTTTCAACTCTTCTATTTTCGTGTCTTCTTTGATTAATCCAATACTTCTCAAATACAATGATAGCCTTAGAACTTGAGCAAGTGTATCGCTTCTTTCGTGGGTAACAAATTTTCCGTCAATGAATTTACATGGAACTCCACCATCCGGAAGCTGGTTTTCGAGCACCCATTTTATAGCATTGGCCGCAGATTGAATAAATTTATTTTCTCCAATAGCCGAGCCTGTGTAAATAAGACCTTCAGCAGAATAGCAGTGCGGGTGCATATGAGTACTTTTTTCGTTTTGTTGTGTAATAAATCTCCCGTTCTTTTCCTGTAATTTAAGGGATACATTACATATCCTAAGCGTTGAATTCAAGAAAGTCTCGTCTTTGGTTGCGTTATAGAGGTCTACAAGACCAATTGCAAGCTTTGTATGATAGCTGCCTGACTGGGAAGACCACTTATCCTGGCTGTCTATTTGTATATTGTTATTTGCGTCATAAGCAGCATAGAAGAACCCGTCATTCTTCTGCATCGAAAGGAGAAAATTTCCAATATTTGTAGCGGCTTTAAGATATTCCTCTTTTTTAGTAGCCATGTAAAGATTAACAAGTCCTGACAATACCATACCATTGTCAAAAACGTAAAGCACGTTATCCTCAAAAGAATACATCTTATCAGGATCTATGTTATACGCCCTTGTCCTGACGCCGCCGCAGTCATGCATCGCAGAATCTATTATCCATCTTGCGGCAAGTTTTGCTCGCTGTACAAACGTCAGACTGTGTGCAAGGGAGTTAAAAAACAACAACGCATTGATACCATAACCAGTTATCTCGGAATAGACGAACGGGTAAAGTTTTTTATCAAGGTCGTACCAGCCATTAAAGCCGCCGGTATGTTTGCCCGAGATATTTTGTATGCCCGAATTAAGCATCCAATCTATATTCATGTTTATTTTTTCATCCAAGAATATCACCAAGTTTGATGCCGTACTTTTCAGCGAGGTCGTCAGCCCACATTTCCACCCCGTGTTCCAGTTGGGCTCTTTTTATTAACAGCAAGCCGTCTTTTGTTATCACATAAATTCCTTTTTTATTTTCTATTTTAAATATTTCTCCAGGTTTGCCTTGAGTCACGCTGTTTTCTATTTGGGACTGCCATACGTAAAGCTTCTTCTTTTTCCAGAAAGTAAAAGCCCCGGGAAACGGGTGCGTCTGTGCTCTTATCCAATTGTAAATCTGTCTTGAGTCTGTATTCCAGTCTATGACTCCATCTTCCGGCTTCCGCCTAGCCGTATATGTTACTTCTTTAGGGTCTTGCTTGATTCTTCTCACGGTATCATTCCGTATGTCATCTATATTCTCCAAGAGAAGCTCGGCGCTGGCGATGTCGGATTTCGAGTGCAAGGTACTTATATCATCCCTGTCGTCTATGTCAAACTCTTTCTGGGCTATTATGTCGCCGTCATCTGGTCTCTCCGCCAAGTAGAAAAGAGTGACTCCGGTTTTTTTGTCGCCTCTTATGAGTGCCCAGTTCAATGAAGCAGCGCCGCGGTTTTTCGGAAGCAGAGAAGCATGTACACCTATACAACCTTTTTTGGGAATACTTAGTATATCTTTTGAGATTATTTGGGACCATCCAAGTTCAAAAATAACGTCTGGGCTTGACTCCTTTATCTGATTTACTGCAGATTTGTCATTTATGTCTGTTATCTTGTAAAGTAATATATTATTTTGTTTCGCTAAATCATCCATGAGAACAAAACGGCTCTTTTCATTGCAAAGGGAGTCCTCCAATGTATAAACAGCTATGATCTCATCTCTGCCGTCTTTTATGAGCGCCTCTAGGCATTTTCTTGTCAACAAAGTAGGACCAATTATAATAATTCTCATAAACATCAAAGAATCAATTACTCACGTGGGCTTTGTCCCACTCAATATTTCTTCTCAAACCTTCATCTATGTCAACCAGTGGTTCCCAGCCAAAGAGTTTCTTGGCTTTATTGTAATCACAGCAGAGCCTGTTAACCTCCGCTAGCCTTTCTCCATGATGCACTACTTTTGATTTTGAGCTACTGATAGCAATTATCTTTTTTGCAACTTCATTTATGCTCACATCTACGGAAGTACCAAAATTGACAAATTCTCCTATTGCCTTATTTTCAGATCCCATTAATATGAAAGCATTTACCATATCGTCAATATATGTGAAGTCTCTGCTTTGATTACCGCTTCCATAAACAGTAAGATCCTTGCCCTGAAGTGCAAGCTTGATAAATTTTGGTATCACGTCGTACGTGTGTCTTGGTCCGTATGTGTTAAACGGGCGTATTATGGCTATAGGAAGTTTGTATGTGTTCCAGTAAGCAAAACAATACCGGTCCGCAGCCGCCTTGGAAGCAGCGTAAGGCGATGTTGGGTTGAGTGGATGTTTTTCATCTATAGGAGCGTACTGTGCTGTGCCATATATCTCACTTGAAGATGTGCATACCACCTGCTGCAGTTCATGAAGTCTCATCACAGCATGCAGAACGTTCAAAGTGCCTATTAGATTTGTTTCCATAACTTCCAATGGATGTTCAAAAGAATTAGGTACATAGGCATCAGCAGCCAAATGAAAAATAACCTGCGGGTTGTTCTTTTCTATTAGTTTTATAGAATCCGAATTTGATATATTACCGGTTATTATTGTTTTTAATTTATCTTTTATATGACCTATGTTTTTCAGTTTGTACTGGACTGTCCCAGTTTGTGAATTACCTCTAACATAAACGGACACGTCAGCGCCCATGCTAACAAGTTTTTCTGTAAGATGTGAGCCCATGAACCCGTCTGCACCAGTTACCAAAGCCCTTACGCCATTCCAATCCATCAAAATCACTTATTAAAAAAGAACGTGAAGAAAGCATTTAAAGTGTGTTGATTACAAGACTAAAAGCATTTCTTAAACTCTAAAATAATCTATAGTGCTCTTCATACCATCACGTATATTTACAATTGGAGTCCAGTTAAGTAGATTTTTTGCCTTGGTGATGTCAGGTTTGCGGCGTGTCGGATCGTCAACAGGTATGCCCTTGAAAACAGTGTTAGATTTTGACCCTGTCAGCTCAATCACAATATCAGCAAGTTCGAGCATGGTAATTTCCGACGGGTTGCCTAGGTTTATGACTTGTTTGTGTGCCTTGTCAGAGAACATGGCTCTCTGCAGTCCTTCTATCATATCAGAAACATAACAAAAGGATCTTGTCTGCTTGCCGTCGCCATAGATAGTTATTGATCTGTTTTCTAGTGCCTGGTTAATGAAATTTGGAACAACCCTGCCGTCGTTTTTGTTCATGAAAGGCCCATAGGTATTGAAAATTCTCACTATTCGCCAGTCAACAGAAAAAGATGATACAAGAGCCTCACCAAAACGTTTTCCTTCATCGTAGCAATTACCACAAAAAAGGGCTTTGCCGTTTCTTCTTACAAAAACTACATGATTTGGAACAGTTACACAGTAAACATATCCATCGTATTGCTGAACTGATCTTTTAGAGTATGTTGGTGTCCTATATCTTTTATTAAAACGATTAAGAATATGAATTTGGTATATTTGTCTCATTTTTCTTCTATCATGAACTGCAATATTGCCAGCGTAACCTATTTTTAATAAGAGTTCTTGAAAATTGCTGATAAGTTTTATTGAATTACTATAGTAGACCGTGCCTTTTGAACTACCGTCACCTAGCATCATCGCATCAAACAAGATTTTTAACTGTCTTTTTGAGACATTGAGAAATTCTTGTGGCACGAATTTCTCATGCGCCTTACCGAACTGCTTCAGATAATTAGCTAGTTGTTTATTAGTAATACAGAATTGATGATCAAAACTATCAACAAAATTAAAAGGCATCTTAGTAAGGCATGCTTTTATTTTATCATAATTTTTTTTATTCTTTTTAGACTGTGCAATTAATACCTTATATTCATTAACTATGTACTCCTTACCGTTAATGTTTCTTTTACGTTTCCTAACATATACACACCCCTCTGTAATAAAATACCCGAAGAATTCTAGCCAGTCGTCCATTACGATTCTTTCTACAAATGGAACTTTTATATTTTTTCGGTCTATATTTTGTGGGAATACAAAAAATTCCTTTTCTTTAGCATCGTAATCAGCAACTTTTAGCATGTGAGATCTATTCCAGTTTATTGCTTGGTATGCCGAAATAAGTTCGAAATCAGCTTTTCCTCTTTTTTTAACATACATATTATGATTTGGTGTTACTAGAATATCACAATGATAATTTTTGAATGCTATTAACTCACCAATATAGCGTTGCTTTATGATTTCTATCGGTTCCTGGTATTCAATTTTGCCAACGTCACTCAATGTTACAACTCTATCCTTATTTGTTATGTCCTTCATTAATTTCCAGCCTGTTTCAGTAAGTACTTCAGTATCGTCAGAGAAGCATGCCCTAGGCCCATTAGGATTTACATTACCCCAATAGGTTTCATTTTGCGGGTGTTCCTTTGGATCTCCGTAAACTTCTGAAGAAGAGGCAAAAAGAAATCTTGCTTTGTTTTTTCCAGCTAATTTCAGAAGATTCATTGTGCCAACAGAATTTACAAGAAGTGTTTCTAGCGGATGTTTTTGGTAATGAACAGGGCTTGCCGGAGATGCAAGATGAAAAATAAAATCTATTTTCTCGTCAATATTTATTGGATTAATTATGTTATGTTCAATAAAAGAAAAATTATCACTGTCTGTGTCGATATTCTCTCTATGACCAGTTATCATGTTATCCAGACAAATAACACGATAGCCTTTCTGGATCAAATCTTTACAAAGCCACGAACCTATGAAACCTGCTCCGCCAGCAACTAGACATGTCTTCATTTTTGGTCACCCTTGTGGTTTATAGGTGGTGGAATTATAAGACCATCATGAGCCATTTTATTTGCATTCTCATAAGACTCGAGGGTGCTTATGTCTATCCAGTAAGGTAGTTTCGTGACAAAAGCAGCAAGTTTGTCATTTTTGGCCAGAATGGGAAAAACAGAGTTCTCAACTTTTGTACTTTCGCGTGGCAGAAGATCAAAAACATCACTCAATTCCAATATATAATAACCTCCGTTAGCTAGATTTGATGGTGCTTGACCAAGAGGTGGCTTCTCCACAAAATGTTTTACAAGATCGAAGCCATTTGACTTCTTTATCTTAGCTATGCCAAACCTATGCAATTCTTCCTGCGGCGCTTCAAAAAGAAGAACCGTTGCCGACGTGCCTAAAACTGCTCTGCAATGATCGTGATAATCTATCATTTTTTTGATGTCAAATTGTGTAAGATTATCTCCGTAGACAACAAGCATCTTTCCGTCGTGTAGGTTCATCTCCTCTAAAATATATCGTACGTCACCAGCAGTTTCACGTTGTGGTGTGGGTATAGTACGGACTTTGCATGGGTAGTTCATATTCTTTAGATAGGAATCAATACTTATTCCATGTATGTGAGAAAGTGTCCGCTCTTCCATATCGTTGCCACTCGTACCGGAAACTGCAACAATTATCTCATCTATGTCTTCGGAAAGGATGCTTCTTATGACCCAGTCAATCATCGGTTTACCCTGAACTGGTAGGAGAGGTTTTGGTATACCATAAGTAAGCGGCCTGAGCCTTGTTCCTTTTCCTGCAGCAAGAATAATTGCTTTCACCACAACACCCCTTCAAAAGATGTTACAAGACTTTTATCAAGAACCTTTCTGCCTTCTATTATTATCTTACTTTTCATATTACTGAAGTCTTTATCACTAAGTTTTTTGAACTCATCCCACGCTGTAAGAATTAAACATGCGTCTGTTTTGTTAAGCGCAGCTCCAGCAGAATTACAATAATCGATATTGGGATATATCTTACTCATATTGTCCGAGGCCTTTGGATCATAACATTTTACAATACACCCATGCTTAAGCAGTTCGGCAATGATTGATATGGAAGGTGCGTCCCTTATGTCATCAGTTCCTTCCTTGAATGCCAGACCTAAAACAGCTATTGTCTTTTCATTTAGATTGGGCAGTCTTTTCTTGAGCAAATGAACGATTCTAAGTGGTTGATCTTTGTTAATGTCGAGGACCGTAGAAAGTATCTTTGATTCTGCCCGTGTTTCCTTTGTTTTACTTAGAAGTGCTTCAACATCTTTCCTGAAGCAGCTGCCACCAAAACCTATACCAGCCTGGAGAAAGTTTTTACCTATGCGTTTATCAAGACCCATTCCCTCAGCTACGTCGTAAACATCTATTCCGAGATTCTTGCACATGTTTCCAATCTCATTTATGAACGTGACTTTTGTTGCAAGAAATGCATTAGAAGCGTACTTGATAAGTTCGGCTGTCTTAAGATCTGTCCTCATTATAGGCGACTTAAAATTGTCGTAGAGTTTTTCTAAAATGTCTCCTGATTTTTTGTCCAGTTCACCTATTATTAGCCTGTCTGGATTGAAAAAATCGTCCATTGCCTTTCCTTCTCTAAGAAATTCTGGATTGGCACAAACGCCGAAATCTCTGCCTGCCTTTTTGCCTGTTTTCTCAAGGATTGGTATTACAACTTTTTCTGTGGTTTCTGGCAGAACCGTAGATTTTACAACTACAGTACAATAATTCCTATCTTTAATAAAATTAGCTATATCCACAGAAGCGCTCTCGACATACTTAAGATCTATAGAACCGTTTTCCTTTGATGGGGTGCCGACAGCAACAAATACAAAATCCGTTTCTTTAACGCTTTCAATATTAGTAGTGGCATGCAACTTGTTTTCTTGCAGTGCTTGTGAAAGCATCTTGTCCAAGCCTTCTTCGTATATTGGTACCTCGCCTTTGTTTATTTTATCAACCTTCTCTTCGTCAACGTCAACGCAAACAACGTCATGACCAAGAGTGGCAAAACCAACAGCTGTACATAAGCCTACATAGCCAGAACCGACAACGATTATTTTCATGACTACCAGTTAAAATGTGACCCCAGAAAACTTAAGAAGAGGTATTATTTGCCGCTTATCAGCCCTTTTATTATCATTTTTGCTGCGCGTGGAATATCCTTCTTTTTTATTGAAGACATATTAGCATAATAGTAAGCTCGCACGCGTTCTTCAGCAGTGTAATCAGATGTATCAAAAACAGGCTTAGGTCTGGCACCTACATGAAATCCTTCTTTCCAATCCCTTAGGATACGTGTTTTATGATCTTTTTTTATCTGTTCCCACACTTCTGTTCCAGGGTATGGAACAAGAATTCCCCATGAAGCGGTTATGCCAAGCCTCTTTGCAAATTCCATTGAGCGTTTATCGGCCTCATAAGTGCTGCCTAAAAGTCCTATTATAAAAAAGCCGTGAACTTTGATTCCTGCTGCTTGGGCAAGTTTTATTCCCCTTTCAACATCGTCTAACCTTTCCCCCTTATTTATTTTGTCGAAAACGTCAGGGTCACCACTTTCAACACCTATAGACATGGAGTAGCACCCGGCTTGCTTCATAAGGGTGCAAAGTTCTTCGTCTAGCCTGTCAGCACGGATGCCGTTTGGGCATGTCCACTTCATGTCTAGCTTTTCATCTAAGAAAAGCTTGCAAATATCCTTTGCTCTGTCCATCTGTAAAGTAAAGTTATCGTCAAGTACCTTGAACTCATTACTACCATATTTTTCTTTAGCATACATTAGTTCATCAAATATGTTCCTGCCAGACCTGGTACGAAATTTCCTGCCTATTACTGTTGGCACATTGCAATTATTCACTAGAAAGCCGTTGGCAGTGTATGTGTGGTCTTCTTCGACTTCTATGTTGTACACGGTTCCAGAAAAGTCCTCAAACTCTACTGATTCAACCGGAAAATAAACAGCGTTTTCATCTCTTATTTCCACAGTACCTCTTCCTGCCACAAATTCTAGTTGTTCAGCACCAAAAATAGTATTAAGCAATTTATTTGTGTCCTGCTTTGATTTGAAATTTAAGTGATAGCAATAGCCGCATGATTTAACCTCTCTGCCATCTATGTAACTGCTTCCAGTAGAATTCTTTTGCAGGCTTGGCGAAAGCCCTAATTTTTGCGCTATAACAAAGAACTGATATGCCAAAGAATGCGATATAGTAGATACTTTGATCATTTTTTTACCGTTGTATCTAACGATGCCACCATCCCCCAATATCCAACCCTTCATTAGTTCTTCAAGAAACTCTGGTTTTAGCGATATTATGAAATCCGGTATTGCCTTGTTTTCAGAACCTGACCCAAAGAGTTTTTCTATAAGCATCGCAAAAACCGCATTTGAAACACAAACCCTAGTCACATTCTCTTGATTGACTATAAACGGTCCTAAACCTAATACGTCCTTTATTATAGTCTTAACATCTTCAATATATGCGTGCTCATTTTTATTGAAAGTCCAAGAAATTTCATAGCTATTTTGTCTATTCTTGTTTTTAGAAACAGAACCCTCTGCAAGGTAATAGCCAAATAATCTCATCAAGTCTTTAGATATAGGAAGTCTAGAAGGTATGTCTTCTGAAAGCGTAAAACCTATCCTGCCATCATTCACTTCCAATTCATTTTTTATCCTTTTCTTCTCATCAAAATCATTATTGACAACGGTATGAACAAAACTCTTGCCTAAACCAGTTTTAGACGCTATTTGCCTTGTTGAAAGCCCGTCGTTATGAAGTTGTATTGCGATCTTAATTTTTTCAAAAGGTACTCTTCTGGTATATTCGTAAATTAGAACCTTTTCTCCAAGAATTTGTTTTACATCTATGTATTCTATATGTTTTGTATTCGGCAACTGCACAGTCAAATAATCGCCTTTATGTATGTTTTCTGCGGGTGTTTCTATTCTAAGTCCGTTTCTTAGCACATGAAACTTATGGTTTTTTGTAGACCTGACGAAGGGTAGTTTACGTGCTTTAATCTTAACTGTGCTGTCGTTATAGTTTCTTTTATAAAATCTGGTCACAGGCATCCATTTGCCGGAGTGCGAGAGTACGCGAACATCATTATAATTGTGCAACTCCTCTATTTTTATCATGCCTTTATTTGTATGCACTAGCGTACCGCTGGCAAAACAGTAAGTGCACGAATACGGACATCCGCGGCTAGTAACAAGCGGCCAGTTTTCTATCTTAGATTCGAAAGAATCAAAATTATCATACGCAGGAAATCTAAGTTTGTCCAAATCAGTATTCCATTCCCTCGGAGGGTTTTGTATTACCGTTCCGTTGACTCGGTGAATTACCCCGCTTATGTCTGCAGGGTCCTTGCCCGATAGAATTTCCTTAAAGGTCGTTTCTGCTTCACCAAAAACTCCTAAATCAAATATTGGATTATCTTTGAGAAGGTTTAGACCATCAACCATAACATGTGGCCCGCCAGCAACTATCTTAGCCGACGGGTTTATCTTTTTGACCATATTTGCAACCATTATGGATTCGTCAAGTGTAAAGGACTTCACTG
>Ga0209211_10004681_pt1 | contig 21060 bp, 20 predicted proteins | sample RifGroA2_FD_183992 | JGI IMG/M metagenome (GOLD analysis project Ga0209211, IMG submission 183992) | Groundwater microbial communities from Rifle, Colorado, USA - Groundwater A2 (SPAdes) (version 2) | ecosystem: Environmental > Aquatic > Deep subsurface > Groundwater | place: Rifle, Colorado...
GGTCTTGGTGATCTGGAAAAAACCGCCGCCGTTGATGGCGACATCCAGGCTGTTGCCGGTGACGCTGATATTGCCCTGGGAGAACTGCTGGGACACGGTGGCGACGGCCACACCGATGCCCGCACCGCCGCCACCACCTGCACCCAGGGACGACGAGACCAGGTCGGCAAATTCGGTGCGCGAGTATTTCATGCCTACGGTGTTGGCGTTGGCGATGTTGTTGCCGATCACATCCAGGTTTTTGCTGGAGGCGTTCAAGCCGGAGAGTCCTGTCTGAAAGCTCATGGTGCGTACCTCTGGGTCACTGCCGTTGGGGTGGAGAAAATCATTTACAAAATGGCCTGGATGTCGCCATAGGCCACGGCACTGCGGCCTGACAGCTCCACCGTCATGGCCCCGTTTCTGGCGCCCACGGCAACCACGGTGTCGTGGGCCAGTGCGGTGTTGGTCACGGCCACGCCCTTGAGGGTGGCGGTCACCTTGAAGGTGGGGCTGCCGGTCTCGGTGTACTTGGAGGCATCCCATGCAAAGCCGGCCATGCCTGCGGGCTGGGCGCCCAGCTCCATCGTGTCAATCACCTTGCCGCCGGGGCTGAGGATTTGCACCGTGACCTTGTCGGCCTGGCTGGCGAGGTCGACCGCACCCGAGGCCTTGCCGTTCTGGATGCTCAGCGTGTTCGAGGTCAGCAGCACGCCCTTGCCAACCATGGTGGAGCCTTGCAGAACCTGCATGTCAGCGAACTGGCTGGACAGTGTTTTGACGGTGTCGTTGAGCTGGTTGATGCCGGACACCGTGTTGATCTGCGCCATCTGGGTGGTCATTTGCGCGTTGTCCATGGGGTTCATGGGGTCCTGGTTGTTCAGCTGCGCCACCAGCAGCTTGAGGAAGCGCTCGGACTGCTCTTCGGCCGCAGTCTGCGTGGTCTTTTTGCTGCTGAGGGTGCCCGCCAGCGTGCTGCTGTCGGCCGTATTGATGTTGTTGTTACTGGTGAGCATGGGTGGTTCTCCTGAGGGCCGGGCTTACTGGCCCATCTGCAGCGTCTTGAGCAGCAGCGTCTTGGCCGTGTTCATGACTTCGACGTTGTTCTGGTACGACCGGGAGGCCGAGATCATGTTCACCATCTCCTCCACCGGGTTCACGTTCGATTGGGTGACGTAGCCCTCGGCATCGGCGGACGGGTGGGTGGGGTTGTGCACGCGTTTGAGCGGCTCGTTGCTTTCCTTGATGGAGCTGACCTTCACCCCCGAGGACGCATCCGACCCCATGGGCACGGTCTCAAAGATCACCTGGCGGCTTTTGTAGCCCTGGCCGTCGGGGCCGGCCACGGCGTCGGCGTTGGCCAGGTTGCTGGCGACCACGTTGAGGCGCTGCGACTGCGCGCTGACAGCGCTGCCAGACACATTGAAGATGGAAAACATGGACATCGTGGGTCTCCTCAGTCGGGGTCAAGGGCCTACTGGCCCTGGATAGCACTCAAGATGGTTCTGGAAGAGCCGTTAATAAAGCGAAGGGTGGCTTCGTAGCGCACCGAGTTGTCCACAAAGTTGGCCCGTTCGCGGTCCAGGTCCACGCTGTTGCCGTCCATAGCGGGTTGCGATTGCACGGTGTAGTCCAGGTTGGGTTCACCTGTGGCACCGCTGCCATTGGTGTTGGGCAGCGGAATATGGCGTCCGTGGGTGGTGCCATCGCTGGCCAGGCCGGTACCGGGACTGGTGGACAGGCGTACGCCTTGGCCGGTGCCGATGGCGTCGCTCATGGCGCGTTTGAAATCGAAGTCGCGCCCGCTGAAGCCTGGCGTGTCCGCGTTGGCGATGTTGCTGGCAATGACGCGTTGGCGCTCGGCGCGCAGCACCAAAGCTTTCGATTGAAAGTCCAGGGCGTTGGTCAAATTGGCAAACATGGGCTACCTCGGCTAGGGGCGCCCGGTCCCGACGGAGAGGCCGGGATGGGGGCGTGCGGCAATTATGGGAAAAGCTTTAATTTCTTAGCCGGGGATTAGCGGGGTGAATGGCTGGTATTTGGCGGGTTTGCCCGGCGCGGGTGCTGCCTATAGTTGCGGCAACTTAGGAGTGCCGCCATGTCCCTGTGCTTGCGATTCGCGCGTTTGCTGCCCCGTGGGCTGCGGGCTGGCGTAGCGCTGGCCGCCTTGGCCATGGCACCTGTGGCCTGGTCCCAGGAGATGGCTCTGGGCGAATTGCAAGCGCTGGCGCAGCGCTGGGTTCGCGATGCGGTGGCCAAAACCAGCGCGGACAACCCGGCCTTGCGCTTGGAGGCAACCGTGGGTGCGCTGGACAGCCGGCTGCGGCTGGCAGTCTGTGGCAATGTGGAGGCGTATGTGCCGCCCGGTGCCCGTTTGTGGGGCCGAAGCCGCGTCGGCTTGCGTTGTGTGGACGGCATGGGTCGATGGAATGTGTCGCTGCCGGTGATGGTCAAGGCCGTGGGCCCGGCCTGGGTGGTGAAGAACCAGATGGCCGCCGGTGCCCTGTTGACCGCCTCGGATGTGGTCGAGGCCGAGGTGGATTGGGCCGAGGAGCCCGCAGCAGTGCTGCAGGAGCGGGTGCTCTGGGTGGGGCAAACCACCACCCGCCAACTCAGCACGGGCCAGACCTTGCGCCAAGGTATGGTGAAGCCGGCCCAGGTGTTCCAGGCGGGGGCTTCGGTCCGCGTGGTGGCGCAGGGGCCTGGATTCCAGGTGTCCAGCGATGCCCAGGCCTTGTCGGCCGGCGTGGTGGGGCAAATTGCCCGGGTGCGCATGGACAACGGGCGGGTCACTTCTGGTACGGTGCTGGATGTCCGTACAGTTAAAATCGACCTCTAAGCGCAACTTCCAGTGCAAAGATCCCTAAAGTCCGTCATGATTGCGCCGATAACAATCCCACGAGGCTGCGCTTATCGCGGCTTTGGAGAATGCGATGAAAATAGGTCAACCCTCAGATATCCCCTCGTCCGTCCCGTCCACGGTGTCCGGTGCTGCCCAAAAGGCAGCCCAGAAGAGCAGCGCCAGCACGGCTGCCACCACCAGCGCGGCCGAAGGTACTCGCTCTGCGGGAGTTGCCGTCACTGTATCCACCCTGGCCCGCGCCCTGGAGAAGCCCGATCGCAGCGATGCGGATGTGGACACCCAGAAAGTCGCCTCGGTAAAGGCGGCCATCGAAGACGGGACCTTTGTGGTGAACGCCGAGGCGATTGCCGACAAACTTCTTTCCAACGCGCAGGAAATGCTGAACCGCACCACGCGGTAAATCCCGCCTGCGCACTTTTTACAGTGCGGAGGTGTCGGGATGTCTGATGAATCAACCCAATTGCGGTTTACCGCGCTGGAACAGCAGTTCGGAGCGGTGGCGTCGGCGTTGCGCGACGGTGATATTTCCCAACTCGAATCACTGAGCACCCAGTTGCAGCAAATGACGGTGGAGTTTGCGCGCGACTTGGAGGGTTTTTCTGCGTTGGCGAGTATGTCGTCCACCCAATTGCGCCGCATCAAGGCGTTGAGCCAGGGTTTTCCGGTCCTGCGCGAGAGTTTGTTGCGCCGCCAGGCGCTGGTAGACCAGGCTTTGCGGGTTGCCGTACCTGCGACCCACAGCCAAACCTATGCCGCCTCCAAGACCGGCCCCTACGGTGCAGGCCCCAAAGCATCCGGGCGCATCCAAAGTTTTACCGCCTGAGTGGCGGTAGCGCCGCTCTCTCTCTCTCTCTTCAGTGGGATCGCATTTTGGCCCGCAGACGGGCGATGGACTGGCTGTGCAACTGACAGATCCGTGATTCGGTGACTTCCAGCACGGCCGCAATTTCCTTGAGGTTCATGTCCTGCTCGTAGTACATGCTCATGATGAACTGCTCACGCTCGGGCAGGGCTTTGATGGCGGCGACCAGTGACTCACGCAAGCGCATGTCACGCAACATGTTGAGCGGGTCGGCATCGGTGTCGGCCACATGGCGATCCAGGAAGGTGTCGTCGTCTTCGCTGCGCCGTGTCATGTCTTCGAGGTAAACCAGCTGCGTGCCACGCACCTTGCCCAGCAGGCTTTGGTAATCCGCTAGGCCCATGCCCAGTTCGGCCGCAATTTCAGACTCCACCGGGCTGCGGCCCAACACATGCTCCAGCTTGCGCAGCGCAGCTTCGATCTCTTTTTGACTCTTGCGGGAGCCACGTGACATCCAGTCGTTCTCGCGCAATTCATCCAGCATGGCGCCGCGAATGCGCTGGGTGGCAAAGGTCTCAAACTGCACACCCTGGGAGGCTTCAAAACGCGTCAGCGCATCCGACAGGCCGATCAGTCCGACCTGGATGAGGTCGTCTACCTCCACGCTGGCGGGCAACTTGGCCATCATGTGGTGGGCCAGGCGGCGCACCAGTGGCTGGTACTGCTTGATCAAAGCGGTACGGTCCAGTTGTCCTTTGGCGGAGTACATCAGTGTGCCCCTGTGGGGTGGTACTGGCGCACCGTCGGTGCATAGGGGCGGTGGGGGATGGACCAGCCGCTGTTGAGCGGCAGGGCATTTTCCAGTAGGCCCAGGACCAGCCTGCCGATGCTGGCGGACGGCCGTTCATCGGATGTGGGCGCGGTGACGTTCAGGGCGTTCACTTGGTAATTCAAAAAGTACTTGGCACAGTCAGTCAGGCTGGTGGGCATGCGGCTCGGATCGATGGGTGTTGAAGCCCTTGCATTGTCCACCACATTAACAATAGTAGGCTCCAGCGCACCTTTGAGCAACAGGCGTTTCAGCGCTAAATAGCTGGTCAGCAAAGAAGTTTTCGTGCTGGACACGGCCAACACCGGGCGTACGCTGCTGCCACGTAGCAAATGGGCCAGCGTTTGCGCGGTGCTGTAGACCAGCACTACGCTGTCCTGGGGAAACAAACCGCCGGTATCGGCCAGCGAGTGCAGACCTGTATCGCTGCCGCTGGCCAGGGTTTGCAGCCCCTGCCTTGCGGGAAGGACCGCCCATGAGGGGGCGTCTGACGCGACCGGCGAAGCCATGGAGTAGTCCAGCAACTGGGCCAATCCGGGGTTGTCGGGGGTCTCTAGTACGGTGCCATCCAGCACGGTGACCGGATGGCCGAATCCGACCAGTGCGGTGCACAGCTGCAGCAACAGCGGAAGTTCCACCCGCTCGTCGCCGTGGCTGACCATGGCGACCAGTTTGGGCGAGGGTGCAATCGCAAGGTCCAGCAGACCCGCGGCTTGGTTGATCGGGTGATCAAGCATCCAGACGCCCCTGGCCCGCTGCCGTGTTGCCGGACTGGCTGAAGAAAAATCCAAGGTCACTGGCTTTGGGGTCATAGGCCGAAATGCCCGCGGTGCGCATGGACATGCGCACCAGTTTGGAGGCAACCGCGGGCTCCCAGTCTTCGGGTACCCGTTGGCCATTGGTCACACCACGCAAAACCAGCTGATGGCGGATGGCGGCATCAATGGCGGGGCCGAGTTTGACGGCCTCGTCCGTTTTGGACAGGATGGCGTGCTGGGGTACGGGGGTTTTGAAGCAGCTGACGGCCTCGTCCAGCGTGTCGCCATGGCCGCCCGCATTGAGCACCAGCAGGCGCTTGATTTTGGGCAGGTCCAGCAACTCCATCAGTTCACGCTTGCGTGGGTCGCGGGGGGCAATGCCCGTGGTGTCGATCAGCACCATTTTTTTGTTCGCCAGCAAACCCAGCAGGTCTTGCAGGGCCGCCTTGTCGTGGGCCAGGTGGGCGACAACGCCCAGCATCTTGCCATAGGCGCGCAGTTGCTCATGGGCGCCCACTCGGTAGGTGTCCAGCGTGATCAAGCCCACGCTGCCAGGGCCATGGGTGCGTGCACACTGGCCTGCCAGTTTGGCGGTGGTGGTGGTTTTGCCCACACCGGTGGCGCCGATCAAGGCAAACACGCCACCTTCCTCGTGCAGGGCCGGGCTGTCCGCGTCCGTGCGGAGGTTGCGCTCCAGCACATCCATGACCCAACGCACCGATTCAGCCGGGTCCATCACCTCGGGCATGCGTTCCAGAATCGTGCGTGACAGGGTAGGGGAATAACCGGCCCGGATCATCTTGAGCATCAGGTTGGACTGGATCGGGTTTTGCCGTGCTTGTCCCAGCCAGTTGAGGGTGTTGAAGCGGTCTTCAATCAACGCCTTCATGGCGTGGAGCTCGTCCATCATGTTTTTCGGGATGGCCGGAGCGGGTGTATAGCTCGGTGGCTTGCGCACCGCCACGGGCTTGGGGGCCGTGGCCTCGACATCCATGCTGATGCGTTTGAGGGTGGGCACCGGCTCGGACACCACGGGAGGCGGCAGCGTGGTGGTCTGGGGCTGGTTTTGGGTTGCCTCGTGCCGGCGCCGCATCATGCGCTCGCGTACGTAGTCCTGGAACGACAGCGTGCTCATGGCCAGTTGCTCTGCATCGTCTTCGACTTTGCTGGCCACTTCCTGGTAACTTGGCGCCGTGCCCTGGCGTGGCGATGGCTGCTGCTTGCCACTCTGGTTGCTGGCGTTTTGGTCTAGCGCGGCCAATGCGTCTTCGGCCGTGGCGACCACTTCCACACCATGCTCAGTGGGCCGGTTGGACAAAATCAGCGTGCCTTCTCCAAACGCCTGGCGTGCTTTGGCAAGGGCCTCGCGGGAGGTGGCGGCGGTGAAGCGTTGGATGTTCATGGTGTTGCACCTCTCAAAATCGGGCCGATGCGGATGGTGTGGGTTTCAGGTATTTCGCTATGGGCCAGCACCTGCAAGCGGGGGGCTACGCGCCGTACCAAGCGTGCAATCGAGCTGCGAATTTGGTCGGGCACCAGCAGGCAGGCAGGCACGCCGATTTCCTCCTGCTTCAGTGCAGTCTCTGCGGCTGTGCGGGTCAGCATGTCGGCCACGCCGGGGTCCAGGGCCGGGCCGGAGGCGCCGCCCAGGGCCTGCACCAGCAGCCGTTCGAGCCCCGGGTCGATGGCAATCACATTGAGTTCGCGGGTCGGGCCATAGATTTGCTGCACGATGGCGGGCGACAGGGCCACGCGCACTCGGCGCGCCAGTTCTGCGGGGTCGGAGGTCGCGGTTGCGTGCTCGGCGATGGATTCGATGATGGTGCGGATGTCCCGGATGTGGACCGATTCGTCCAGCAGCAGCTGCAAGACCTTCTGGAAAACCGCCACCGACACCATCTTGGGGACGACTTCTTCGATCAGTTTGGGGGCAAGCTTGGCCACGTGTTCCACGAGTTGTTGTGTTTCTGTCCGGCTCAGTAACTTGGCGGCTTGGACTTGCATCAAGTGTGACAAATGGGTGGCCATGACGGTCTCGGAATCAACCACGGTAAACCCGGCCATTTGCGCTGCTTCCTTCTGGTGCTCGTCAATCCAGTGGGCGGGCAGGCCAAAAGCCGGGTCGGTGGTGGCCGCACCAATCAGGGGGGTGGTGATGCCACCCGGGTTGATGGCCAGGTACATGCTGGGGAAGGCCTCGCCCTCGCCCACGATGACACCCCGCAGCGTGATCCGGTAGGCGCTGGGCTTGAGCTCCAGGTTGTCGCGCACATGGACAGCGGGTGGCAGAAAGCCCACTTCCTGGGCAAACTTGCGGCGCACGCCCTTGATGCGATTGAGCAGGTCGCCCTGGCGGGTCTTGTCGACCAAGGCAATCAGGCGGTAGCCCAGCTCCAGTCCCAGTTGGTCCACGGGTTGCAGATCATCCCAAGAGGCTTCTCCGTCATTCACGGGGGCGGGGGGCTGGATCTGTGTGTCTGTGGGAATGGGCTTGTGGGCCAGGGCCCATGCACCATAGCCGATCACTGCCGAAATGCTCAAGAACACCAAGTGCGGCATATTGGGGATGACGCCCAGGATGAACATGATGACGGCGGTGACGCCCAGGACCTGGGGCGATACAAACATCTGTCCCATGATCTGTCTGCCGATGTCCTTGTCTTTGCCCACGCGGGAGACCACCATGGCGGCTGCGACCGAGATCAGCAGACCAGGAATCTGGGCGACCAGCGCGTCACCGACGGCGAGCAGGATGTAGGAGTTGGCGGCCTGGCTTGCGCTCAGGTCATGCTGCAGGATGCCGATAGCGAAACCACCAAAGATGTTGATCAACAAGATCAGAATACCGGCGACCGCGTCACCGCGGACGAATTTGGAAGCACCGTCCATGGAGCCAAAGAATTCGGCTTCTTCTCCAATTTCGGCACGGCGGCGCTTGGCCTCTTTCTCATCAATCAGGCCGGCGTTAAGGTCTGCATCGACGGCCATTTGTTTGCCGGGCATGGCGTCCAAGGTAAAGCGTGCTGACACTTCGGCAATACGCTCGGAGCCCTTGGTCACCACCACAAAGTTGATGACCACCAGGATCGCGAAGACGATCAAACCCACCGCAAAGTTGCCACCAATCAAGAAGTGGCCGAAGGCCTCAATCACCGCGCCAGCCGCGCCGGGGCCGGTGTGGCCCTCCAGCAGCACTACACGGGTGGAGGCCACGTTGAGCGACAGGCGCATCAGCGTTGTGAGCAGCAGCACCGAGGGGAAGGCCGCAAAGTCCAACGGACGGACCATGTAAGCCGCCACCATCATCACCATCAGCGCCACCGCGATGTTGATGGTGAAAAAAGCATCCAGCAGCAGCGGAGGCAGGGGCAGCACCATCATGGCCAGAATGGCCACCACCAGCATGGGGGCCGCAGCTCCCTGGAGGGCTGTGGAGTTGTTGCCTAGCCACTGCTGCAGTGATTTGATTGGGGCGTTCATGCGGTGGCCGCCTTCAGGGTTTTGGAGTGGGGATCAAGCTCAGGCGGAACATGGGGCTGGGGCACCTCTTGCGGCATACTGCCTTCACCCCGCAGTGCTGCGCGCAGGCGGTAGACGTAAGCCAGCACTTGGGCCACGGCGGTGTAGAGCGCAGACGGAATGTCCTGGTCCAGCTCCGCATTCGCATACAGCGCGCGGGCCAACATGGGGGACTGCAGCACAGGCACCGCGTGTTGTTTGGCGACGTCGCGGATTTTCATGGCCAACAGGTCGGCTCCTTTGGAGATCACGCGCGGTGCGCGCATGGTCTTCTCGTCGTACTGGATGGCCACCGCAAAGTGGGTGGGGTTCATTACCACAAAGTCGGCCTTGGGTACGGCGTTGACGCTGCTCTTCTGTGCCAACTCCCGCTGCTTCTGGCGCAGCTTGCTCTTGAGCTGGGGGTTGCCATCGGAGTCCTTGCTTTCTTCCCTCACCTCCTGGTGCGACATCTTCATCTGGTCTTTGTGCAGAAAGCTTTGCAAAGGCACGTCCACCATGGCGGCGAGAAACACCACCAGCAGCAGCAAACCGACACCGCCGGTGATCCACTGGACCATGTGTGCAACGGCGGCTTCTGAGGGTTGGCGCATCAGTGCGGCCATGGTTTGCAGGCCAGAGCTCAAGAACCACGTGGCAATCGCAAACAGCACGCTGGTGATCAGCAGCATCTTTAGCGTATCCAACAGCTTCTTCTTGGTGAACATGTTGGCCAGGCCGGAGAGCGGGTTGAGCCGACTGAAGTCCGGCATCAGCGGTTTGAGGCTGTTGACCCAGCCACCGGACGCCACGGCGGCCAGGATAGCCGCCGCCATCACAATGCCGGCAAACACCACGCAGCCGGCCAGCCCGATGGTGGAGGCATCGCCCAGGCGCTGCAACATGCTGCCGGGGCGCATGACGGTGCTAGCATCAAAGGACAGTTGCTGTCCCATGCTGCGCTTGAGGTGTTCAAAGAGAATGGGGGCCAGCACCAGCACCGCCATGGCGCCAGAGCCCAGCACTGCCAGATGCAGCAGGTCTTGGGAGCGACCTACCTGGCCGTCATCACGCGCTTTCTTGAGCTTGCGTTCTGAGGCGGGTAAGTTGCGGTCTTGACTGCCTTGGTCCATGGTGAAGAAGCTCTAGAGTTCTCACCATTGTCGCAACCGACCCCTCCAACTAAAGTGCGAAAAGCGGGGCGATTTGCCGCCTAATCGAGATAGTTTTAAAAGCCCAGACTGGCCAACAAATCGTCCACCTGGGACTGGTCGGTCACCACTTCCTGGTTGGTCTGACCGTCAACCACTGGACCTGCCAAGGCCGGCGTGTACTCCTGTGCGGCAGGGGCTGCCACTTTTGCGTCCGCCGGGGCGGTTTGCAGCAGCAGCAGTACCAGTTGCTCTTCGATGGTGGCAGCCAGTGTCACCACCTTGGCGATCACCTGGCCGGTCAGGTCGTGAAAATCCTGGGCCATCATGATCTCGGTCAGATGGCTGTCCACCTTTTGGCTGGCCTGCTCCACATCGGTGATGAAATTCATCACATGGCCTTTGGCGACAGCGGCGACCGGGTCTTTGACGATGAGTGCACCAATGCGCCGTGTTTCCGCCGCAATGTGGTCATGCTGGGCCTTGGCCTGGTCTACCTGGTTCAGCACTTTTTCGGCGGCTTGACCGGTCAGGCGGGCGATGTAGGAGAGCCGGCTCTTGGCATCGGGCAGTTCTCCGGCCCAGTCCTTCACTTTTGCCGCCAAACCCAAGCCGTTCAGGGAGTCGTGCAATTGGCGCGTCAGGGCACCGAGTTGTTGGTGAACTTCGCCGGTAGACAGTGCGGGTTGAGGGTGTGTGTCGCTAGACATGCTTACTTCAAACCCATTTTTGTCAGGATGTGGTTCACCTTGTCTTCCAGGGTGGCCTTGGTAAACGGCTTGACGATGTAGCCAGCCGCACCCTGTTGGGCCGCCAGCACAATGTCTTCCTTCCGAGCTTCTGCGGTCACCATCAGCACGGGCAGGTGCTTGAGCTTGTCGTCTTTTTTGATTTCGGCCAGCAATTGAAACCCGTTCATGTTGGGCATGTTGATATCGCTAACCACGAAGTCAAAGGTGCTGGCGCGGAGTTTTTGCAGGGCGACCACCCCGTCCTCGGCTTCATCAGCCTCGGCGTAGCCACTTTCTTTGAGCAGATTGCGAACAATTCTGCGCATGGTGGAGAAGTCATCAACAACTAGAAAGCGCAATTCTTTGGACATAGATAACCTTTAACCAGGCAATTTTCGAATTTCTGCAAGTATGACGTAATTTTTGCGGGGTCAAGGCCCTGATTTTGCCTAGGGTGGTGCGGTGTTGCCAGTGCTTTCCTCTCCAGCTTCCAGGGCAATGGTTTTGTTGCCGAGCAGGCGCTCCTCGGCCTCCTTGGTCATAACCAGAATACTGATGCGCCGATTGCTGGGGGCCAATGGGTTGTCTGGCTCCAGCGGCAGGCTGGAGGCCATGCCCACCACCCGCGCCAACTTGTCCTCGGGCATGCCTGCGGCAATCAGTTCGCGCCGGGAGGCATTGGCCCGGTCGGCAGACAGCTCCCAGTTGCTGTAGCCGCGCGCTGCATTGCCGTAGGCCTGGCTGTCGGTGTGACCATCCAGGCTGATCTTGTTGTCCACATCGAGCAAGGCCCGCCCTATCTCGGTCAGGATGTCCCGCATATAGGGTTTGACGGCAGCGCTGCCGCTGTCAAACATGGGGCGCCGCTGGTCGTCCACGATTTGGATTTGCAATCCGTCAGGGGTGATCTCCAGCTTGATCTGGGAGCTGAACTCCGCCATTTTGGGGTTGTTGGAGATGGCTGCGGCGATCTTGGCGGCGAGCGTAGCGAGGTCCTTCGCATCCTTTTTGGCCCGTTCCACTTTGGCTTGTTCGCCTGACATTTTTTTGGCGCTTTTTTCCTCACCATCGCCACGGCGGGACTGTCCGGCCTGCTGGGTCAGGTCGTTGCCACCGCCCGTGATGACGCTATTGCTCGCGCCCGCGCCCGCGCCGCCTTGCAGTGCGACCTTGAGTGGAGACTGGAAGTAATCGGAAATGCCCTTTTTGTCGCCTTCTGTGGTGCTGCCCAGCAACCACATGAGCAGAAAGAACGCCATCATGGCCGTCACGAAGTCGGCATAGGCGATCTTCCAGGCACCACCATGCGCAGCATGGCCGCCTTTCTTGACCCGCTTGATGATGATCGGCTGGAGTTTCTTGGCGTCTCCGGCCATCGTCAGGAACCTAAACGCTTATTTTTTCTTGACATACGCTTCCAGCTCGGTGAACGTGGGGCGTTCGGTGGAGTAGAGCACTTTGCGGCCGAACTCAATGGCCGTGGATGGGTTGTAGCCCTGCATACTGGCCAGCAGCGTGGTTTTGATGCACTGGAGTTCCTTGCTGCCTTCTTCGACTTTTTGCTCCAGCAAGCCGGCAAGGGGTTCAGCAAAGGCGTACGCCAACAAGATGCCCAAGAAAGTACCGACCAGCGCCGAGCCGATCATGCCGCCCAGGACCGCTGGCGGTTGGCCCACCGAGCCCATGGTGTTCACCACCCCCAGCACGGCGGCCACAATTCCGAAAGCGGGCAGGCCACCGGCAATGCGCTGGATGGCCGCCACAGCGGCGTGTTCTTCGTGGTGGTGGGTTTCGATCTCGCTGTCCATGAGCGACTCGATCTCGTGGGCATTCAGGTTGCCCGACACCATCATGCGCAGGTAGTCGGTGATGAACTCGACCACATGGTGGTCTGAACCCACTGTGGCGTATTTTTTGAAAATCTCGGACTGCTCGGGCTCTTCGACATCTTTTTCAATGGCCATCAGGCCTTCCTTGCGGGCTTTCTGGAGGATGTCAAACAGCAAAGCCATCAGCTCCATGTAGCGCTCTTTGGTGTACTTGCTTCCCTTGAAGCAGGCACCCAGCCCGGCCATGGTTTTCTTGATGACCTTCATCTGGTTGTTGGCCAAAAAGGCGCCCATGGTGGCACCTCCGATGGTCAGCATTTCAAACGGCAAGGCTTTCAAAATCACGCCGATATTCCCGCCGTGAAATATGTACACGCCAAACACGCAACCCAGGACAACAAGCCAACCAATGATTACAAACATAGGAACATTGTGACAGTGAAGCGCAAGGCCTCAAGGGTTGAAGAAGCGGGCCTTACCGGTCCGTCTCTATCATATCGTCGCAAGTCTGGCCGGCTTGAGTTAATTGTCAAAATGGCATCCAGCCCCAGTGGGTATTGCGCAAGCAGCTATCAAATTAATAGTGTTTAGTGAAGCAATATGCCGCCAGCTGAGGCGCTCTTGCCGGCGCGTGCCGGAGGTGAGCACAGGCCGCACTCGAAGTGGCGGGAGTTTTCATAGGCTTCCGAGACGAAATGGCCGCCGCACTTGGAGCATTTGGTCATGGACAGCATGTTGTTGTCGATGAACTTGACCAGACGCCAAGCGCGGGTGATGGACAACAGGGGCTCGACGCCGCAAGCCGCGATTTGCTCGGTGTAGAGCCGGTAGGCGGCCATGATGGCGTCGATGTCCTCCATGGCGCTGACCTTGGTCAGGTACTCATAGGTGTTCTGGAACAGCGAGGCATGGATATTGGGCTGCCAGGTCAAAAACCACTCGGTCGAAAACGGCAACTGGCCTTTGCTGGGGGAGCGTCCGGCCACTTCTTTGTACAGGCGCAGCAGGCGTTCGTAGGACAGATTGGTTTCGCTCTCCAGTACCTGTAGGCGGGCGCCTAGCTGGATCAGGGAAACAGCGCGCTCGACTTGTTTGGAGTCGTTCAAAACACTTTTGGTGGCCATGGGGTGCTCCTGCGGTGCTGGGGGTCAGACGGCTTCGGCAAAACGGCCGGCCATCAGAATGCTGGCGTGCAGCTTGGTGGTGGCATCGTTGTCCACTTTGGTCGCGGAGTGGTTGGTCAGCAGGTTCCACACCATGTCGTCGTCTACCCGGAAGCGGCACAGCAGCATGTTGGTGGACGCAATGCGCATGATCTGGGCCGGTGAGAGGGCGCTGATCATGTTGGCCGCCTCTTCGGACATGCCCAAGCGAAACAGCGCTTCGGCCTTGTCCTGGCGGATCAGGTTCTGGGCCAGCATCAGGTAAGTCATATTGGCTTCCCGGATCTGTGCCAGTAGTTGTTCGTTGTTCATGTGTGGCTCCTGTGAGGGTAATTCGTGTGAATCACCATGGAGCGAATTCTGGTTGGGAGGCGCGAAAACTTGAATTGGAAAACGGCTAATCCGCGTGTCAGAAACGCAGATACCGCCTGTAGGGCAACTTCCTACACGCGCCAGGCAAATCGCAAGTAATAGCCCGCCAAGAGGGGGCATGGGTGGTCCTCACGGGACGCGTACCCGATTGATATCGGCAGCCTGCGCTGCAAACTTGAGGGCTTAATGTGAGCCCAAGGCGCGTGCCTGCCCAACCGGAGCCACCCAGTACTGGGAGTCCGTGAAAGAGCGGCGCGTGGTGTTAGCGCTGGAGCAGCTGCAGAACCTGCTGTGGCAACTGGTTGGCCTGCGCCACCATGGCGGTGCCGGCCTGTTGCAAGATCTGCGTGCGGGACAGATTGGCAGTTTCCATGGCGAAGTCAGCATCCTGGATGCGCGAGCGCGAGGCACTCAGGTTCTCGCCGGTGGTTTGCAGGCTGCTGATGGCGGTTTCGAAGCGTGACTGCAAGGCACCGAACTTGGCGCGTTGGCCGGCAATCACTGAAATCGAAGAGTCAACTGTTGCCAACGTACGGGTAGCAGATTCCACGGTGGACACGTCCAGCGTATCCGCGCCCTGCAACTGGCTGGCAGATGCGGCGCTGTTGAAGAAGCTGGTGCCCGCATCGGCTGCGGAGGCAGTGGCGCTGATGCCGAAGGTCTTGTCGGAATCCAGGGTGATGGCGCCTGTGGCCACGGCGGCAATGCCGGGTGCGACAGAGTAAGGTGTGGCAGCAGCGCCGGGCAGCTCGAAGGTGCCTGTAGATGCTGCGGCGTTCGTCATGAAGATGTCTGCGCCTGAGTCATTGGTCAGCGTAATGCCGGTACCCGCAGTATTCATCTTCGCGGTGATGCCGGTTTGTGACGCCTTGTCGTTGAACGCGGTGATGGCGGCAGCCAGTCCATCGGTGTTGTTGACGGAGCCCGTCGTGAACGAGATGTTGATGGCCGTGGTGTTGTTGGACTGCACCGAGAGGGTGTAGGTCGACGACACAGTGAAATTCGTCGCATCAATCTGGGTGCGGGCTGTGGCGGTTACGCCGGTGGTGCCGGATTGGGCGTTGATGTTGGCGGCCACCACTTTCGCGCTGTCGCCCGCAAGAATGCCTATGCTCGCGGACCCCAGAGTGCCGTCAACGGTCAAAGTGTCTGCGCCAATGTTATTGGTTTGAGGTGGGCCTGCCACGGGTAGCGCTGCGAGGGCCTTGTTGGTGCCTGCAGTCACAGTGCCTGCGACCAAGTCGCCTGGTCCACCGATGCTGGTAGCGATTTCGGACCCGATACGGTTGTTGCCGTATTTGTTGGTACTGAAGTTGGAGGTGGTGGCAATGATCGTCTGGTTGGCGTTGGCGCCGACCTGGAAGGTCGCCGAGGTGAAGCTGCCATCCAGAATGTTCTGGCCGTTGAACTGCGTGGTCTGCGCAATGCGGTTCAGTTCGGCGGTCAACTGGCTCACTTCCGCATTCAGTGCCGCGCGGTCCGATGCCGAGTTGGTGGCGTTGGCCGACTGCACTGCCAGTTCACGAACGCGCTGCAAGATGCTGGAGGCGCTGCCCAGCGCACCTTCCGCCACCTGCGCCAGCGAAATGCCATCGTTCGCATTGCGGGCTGCCTGGTTAACGCCGCGAATCTGGGATGTAAAGCGTTCGCTAATAGCCAACCCCGCCGCATCGTCCTTGGCGCTGTTGATGCGCAAACCCGAGGACAAGCGGGCCATGGAGGTGGCCATCGCCGATTGCGAATTGCTCAGGTTGCGCTGCGCAGTCAGCGACTGAATATTGGTGTTGATGGTTGAGGCCATTGCGGAACTCCTAAAAAGTTTGAATCAGCGTCGCCGCCGATTGCAGTGCCTGCTTACCTGCAGACAATCAGTAACGATGGGTGAATTCTGGAGAAGCCCTCGATTGGCATACGGGCAATAAGCGCCGCAAAAGCCGGCTTAATTTCTGCTGTCTGTGCAATCTTGATAGGGGTAAACCCTTAATTCAAAAAAATGCTTGATGAATCCCCTGCTAATCCGAAATGCAGGGTGGGGGTGGCGTGTTAGAGGCGGTTTTTGGTGAAGTCGCTAAAGTTTTCGGAGATTGACCCGAAAACAAATCCAACGGGCTGTAGCAAGCCTGTCGTCCGGAAGGCGCCACAGTGGCGCACCGGTCATGGCGGCCAGCAGCGATGCTGGCGTTGAGATCGGCATTTCGCCGGATTTAAAGGTTCTTACCAGGAGTCATCAAAATGGCACAAACCATCAACACCAACATCAACTCGATGACTGCACAGCGCAACCTGACTAACAGCCAGGCATCGCTGAGCACGTCGATTCAGCGCCTGTCGTCTGGTCTGCGCATCAATAGCGCCAAGGATGATGCCGCCGGCCTGAGTATTTCGGAGCGGTTTACCTCGCAGATCCGCGGTTTGAACCAGGCGGCTCGGAATGCCAACGACGGTATTTCTCTGGCGCAAACGGCTGAAGGTGCGTTGGGTGGTGCCAGCACCATCCTGCAACGTATTCGCGAACTGGCGGTGCAGTCGGCCAACGCCACTAACTCCTCCTCGGACCGTGCCGCGCTGAATCAGGAAGTGAGCCAGCTGTCTGCGGAATTGAACCGTATTGCCCAGACCACCCAGTTCAACGGCCAGAACATTCTGGACGGCAGCTTCACCTCGGCTACGTTCCAGGTCGGTGCCAACGCCAACCAGACCATCACCGCCAGCATGGCCAACTTCGGCACCAGCAAATACGGTAACTATCGCCAAGGTTCGGCCGTAGCGGCCACGTCGGGCGGTGCAGGCGACCTGACTCAGGGGGCCACTGCGACGACCACGACTTCGCAGTCGGGTGCGGCGGCTGCTGGCGCGTCGTTGGCGGCTGCCACTTCTAGTGTTACCGCTGATACGCTGGTAGTGAATGGCACATTGGGTACGGCCACGGTGGCCGTGACGGCGGCTGATAGCGCCAAAACCGTGGCGGCTGCCATCAATGCGCAAACCGGTAGTACAGGTGTGACCGCATCGGCCAAAACTGAAATTGATTTGACCAACTTCGATGCCAATGCGAGCTACTCGATTGACATTATTTCCAACAACACGACAGCAGTGAACGCCACGTTCACCGTGACGGCCAACACCGCCGACGGGTTGGCCGAAGCCATCAATGCGTTCAACGACAAGTCGTCCCAGACTGGGGTAACGGCCAAGCTAAATACCGCTGGCACGGGCATCACCATTACCAACGTCAACGGTGACGATATTGCGCTGAACAACAGGTCGGCCGCTGCCAGCGAGTTTGATGCCGGTGCGCAGACCAATATTGTGGGAGATACGGGTACGTTCAACTTGGCAAGCACCGCGTATGTGGTGGGTGCGGTGACCCTCGACTCCAGCTCCAGCTTCGGCGTAGTCTCCGCGGTGGCTGCTACCAACACAGCGCAGAAGACTGGTTTCTTCCTGACAGCTGGTACCAACACCAGCCAACTGCAAAGTGTGGACAAGATGGATGTGAGCACGGTGGATGCTGCCAACCGTACCTTGGCGATCGTGGACTCTGCGGTGGGTTCGGTCTCTAACCAACGTGCCAAGTTCGGCGCCTTGCAGTCTCGCTTCGAGAGCACCATCTCCAGCTTGAACACGGCGTCGGAAAACTTGAGTGCATCTCGCTCCCGCGTGCAGGATGCCGACTTTGCGACGGAAACCGCCAACCTTTCCCGTGCCCAGATCTTGCAGCAGGCGGGTACAGCGATGGTGGCCCAAGCCAACCAGCTGCCACAGGGTGTGCTGGCTTTGCTGCGGTAAGTCTGGCAACTGAGGATTCGGCGCTAAAGTTTCAGCAATAGCGTCCGATACAAAGGGTGACGAGGGTGAAATCCCTGGTCACCCTTTTCTTTTTGGCGGAAAACGGGGTCTTTTCGTAGGTTACTCGTGGTGCCAAAGTGCGACACTTCAAAGTCTTGGACTGAGTAGGAGGCTTACATGGCTACCATTTCTTCATTGGGGGTCGGCACCAACGGGCTGGATTCCGAGGCGATTGTCACCAAGCTGGTGGAGCTGGAAAAGCAATCGCTGACCACCTTGAAAGCCAAGGCTACGATTGAGCAGGCCAAAATCTCATCGTTCGGGCAAATCCAGTCCCAGTTCTCCGCATTGAGCGATGTCGCCAGCCGGATTTCCTCGGTTTCAGGCTGGACTTCCCGTGTAGCAACCTCGTCCAACACCAGCGCCGCCAGCATCACTGCCACGGCGTCCACGGCGGCTACGTCATTCACCCTGGATGTGGATGCTCTGGCTAAAGAGCAGTCCAATTCATCGGCTGCGGTGTCCTTGGGTTCGCTGGTAGGTGCGGGCACTCTCACATTCCGCACTGGCACGTGGTCGGGAGCTGCAGACGCTGGCGCCACCAATGCTGATATTGCGGCCAAAGACGCTTTGGTGGCCAGCACGGCTGCTGCATCGACGGCAGCCACCAACGCTGCGAATGCCGCCAGCGTGACAGCGGGCAGCGCGGCGGCCACTGCAGCCGCGGCCTTGGCGGACGACAATACGGCAGCCTCGGACTTGGCTTCTGCCGCAGTGTCCCCCGAGCAGACAGCGTATGCCAGCGCCTACGCTGATTGGGCGGCTGCCATATCGGCCAACGACCACAGCACACCCGCGCTACAAGCCGCGGAGGCTGCTGCACTGGCGGCCAAGAACAGCGCCTACGCGGCCATGACTGGCGGTGAGCAGTCTGCCGCTGATGCCATCACCGCCACCGCCGATGCCACGGACGCCTCTGTCCTCAAAGGGGATTCGTTGACCGCTGCGACGGCTTCTGTGGCTGCTACAGCCGCCGCTACCGCGGCTTCGGTGGCTGCTGCTGCTGCGGTTGCGGCGGCAAACTCTGCTCGGCCCAGCTTCACAGCGGCGACCAGCGGGTCAGATGTGACCATTGACGTTACCGCTGCAGACACGGTAACTACGCTGGCGGCCAAGATCAATGCCTCCAGCGCGGGTGTGGTGGCCACGGTGTTTCGGGATGGAACGGGAGAGCGCTTGCTGCTGCGATCCAAGAGCACAGGCGCCGATGCAGGTTTCCGGTTGCAGGCAACCGATGCCGATGGCAACAACGCGGATAACGCAGGCCTCTCACGGTTTGCCTATGACCCGCAGGTGGCGGCCTTTGGCATGGCGACCAGCGGCATTCCTGCACAGAATGGACAAGATGCCAAAGCCCGTATTAATGGGCTGGCGGTGACTTCCAAAACCAACACCTTGGCTGACAATATTCCGGGCGTAACGATTACCCTGACGGCCACCACGACGACCAACTACGGCACTGTCAGTGAAGTGAAGGCGCCAGTGACGATGGCCGTGCGTGAGGATGTGACACCGGCTGTCAAGAACGTGCAGGACTTCATCACGGCGTATAACGCCTTGGCAGCCTCGTTGTCAGATATGACCAAATACGATGCGGCGACCAAAACACCGGCGATTTTCCAAGGGGATTCTGCCGTTCTGGGGCTGCAAAGCATCCTGCGCAATATGTTGAGCTCTGTCAGCTCGGGCTCCAGCTACCAGCGGTTGTCGGACGTTGGGGTGGAGCGCCAGCTCGATGGGTCGTTGACACTAAATACTGCCAAGCTCAGCACTGCCGCCAACAATGGCACGGAGCTACAAAAGTTGTTCACTGCCAACAATAACAATGCCCAGACCAACGGATTTGCACTGAAGTTCAGCGCGTTGGCCAAGGGCGTTTTGGAGACCGGTGGTTCTGTGGTGAATAAGGCCAAGGCCTTGCAGAAGAGTCTGGATGTCAATGCAAAAGAGCAAACCCGGGTCAACGACCGGGCTGCCGCCGTAGAGGTGCGGCTACGCAAACAGTACACGGCGCTGGACACGAAGATGGCCAGCTTGACTGCCCTGAACGCTTACGTGGCGCAGCAAGTGGCGACCTGGAATAAGTCGACCAGCTGATGGGTGCTCGACCATGACTCAGGTGCGCGGTGTCGGTTTTCTGGGGTTGGCGGCGGTGTGTCTGCTGGTCGCCTGCTCCACCAGTGTGCAAAAAGTGCCTGTTAGTGCCGTGTTGCCGGCGCCTTCTGATGCAGGTGCCAAGGTTATCCAGTTCCGAAGAATCGCAGATGCCTTGCCCAAAGGCGACCCGATCGGGAAATCACGGTTTGGTGTGCTGTGCATTCCCGGCAAGCCCTTGGCTTGGCGGGATGGTCGTGTGAATGTCAATGACGATGAGTTCGCGGAGAGTTTCCGGCAGGAGGTGGAGAAGGCCAAGTTTGCGACCGTGGTTGAACCTGGGGCCATGCCGGATGCTGCGGTGAGCCCACGTGCGGGATTTGTGGTGTCTGGGCAGATAGCCAATGTGTATGTGGATGCGTGTTCTCCCTGGTCCGACTTTGGGAACTGGCGGGATGCCCGAGGTGGGGCCTACGTCAAGGTGCAATGGCAGGTGTACAGCGTAGTACAGAAAAAAGTGGTGTACGAGACCGCAACGGAGGGCTCGTACCACACGGATGACAGTGTGCTTGGAGGTATGACCGAATTGATTCGGAGTGCCTTTGCCTCCGCGACACAGAACTTGCTTGCAGATGCTTCTTTCTATCGCAGTGTTCATGGAAATAGCCGGGCTGCATCGGCTGGCGGCGCATCTGCAGCTATGGTGGAGCCACTGAAGGCGGTGGAGGCTACGAAGAGTGGCGTGAAGGTGGATGAGCCCAGGGCTGCGGTGTTTACCGTCATCGCGGGCATGAACCGGGGCCGGGGGTTCGTAGTGAGTCCGGATGGTTATCTGATCACCAGTGAGCGGGTGGTCCGCGGCTACCACCTGGTCAAGCTCAAGTCCACTTCCGGGCGAGAGTCATTGGGGTTTGTCGTTCGCAGAGATGAGCAAAATGATGTTGCGCTGATTCAACTGACTGAGCGCAATACGTCGACCTTGGCTCTTCGCGCAACCCCGGCGGTATTGTCGGGCGAAGAGGTGTATGTCATGGATGTCTCTGCAGCGGTTGCCGATACAGGGATCCGCAAGGGATCCGTGGCTCCGCAGAAAGACGCGGTAGGCCCCAGATTGGTGCGTACGACCGTGCCCTTGGCTTCCT
>Ga0209211_10004683_pt1 | contig 21058 bp, 18 predicted proteins | sample RifGroA2_FD_183992 | JGI IMG/M metagenome (GOLD analysis project Ga0209211, IMG submission 183992) | Groundwater microbial communities from Rifle, Colorado, USA - Groundwater A2 (SPAdes) (version 2) | ecosystem: Environmental > Aquatic > Deep subsurface > Groundwater | place: Rifle, Colorado...
GAATAATTGATAACCTTGTTTTTAATGTAATCATTAAAAATTAAAACCTCTAACAAATTCTAAACTCGCTATTGCTCGTTAAGCATTTGTTGAGAACTTTGTTTTTAATGTAATCATTAAAAATTAATTTAATAATATATGGAAAATAAAAATGAAAATATTAATTCATCTTTGCATCCTGGTTTAATTAAAATCAAAATCAGCACTGGCTGGATAGATAATACTATTACTTATCTTCTTTACGCTCTAATTTTTTTAACTCCTATTTTCTTTTTGCCTGTTTTTGGTTTTAGTTTAGGAGCTGCAAAAGAAATACTAACTGTTTCTTTGGTTTTATTAGCTACTGGTTTTTGGTTAGTTAAAGTAATGATTGAAGGCAAATTAAGTTTTATAAACACTTGGTTAAATAAAATTCTTTTAATATTCATAGTATTAACTGGCATATCGGCGCTTTTATCTTTTTCGCCATATAATAGCATAATATTTGGTTCAAATTCCGCGCTTCTTACAATATTTACTGTTTCTGCTTTAGCTTTTTGGCTTATTACTGTTAATTTTAATCTATCTAAAGTTATTTTTGCTTATTTTATTTTAATAATAAGCTTATCTTTGTTAAATATTATGGGCTTGCTTAACGCATTTGGAATTTCTTTTATACCAGGAATCTCATTTACCGCGTTTTTTAATCCAATGGGTTCATTTAATAACTTAGGAGTAGCAGTCGCCCTAAACATACTTTTAATAACAGGATTTCTAAGTTTTAGTTCTTTTAATTATTATTGGCTTCAGATATTAGCTCGGGTATTTATGATTATTTCCTTTGCAACTTTAGTTATAGTTAATTATTGGTGGCTTTGGATTATATTTATCATTAGTTTAATATTTATTTTAGCTTTAAAATTTGCTCACGATGGAGAGAATATTGACAGAAAATCATTAATTTTGCCGCTTGTAATTGTTTTTATTTCTTTATTTTTTATTTTAACAAAATATTCAATTATACAAGGCCCTATGTCTGTTTTTTTAACTTTAGATAAAACTTTTGAACTTACAGGTTTTGTTTTTAAGGACAGCGTAAAAAATATATTTTTTGGTTTTGGGCCTGGCGCTTTTGAAAATGCTTTCCATTTATACAAAGGAGCGATATTTAATCAAGAAAATCTTTGGAACGTATCTTTTATTAGTGGATGGTCAATATGGTTTTCAAATATTCTTACTTTAGGAATATTAGGCAGTATTTCATTGTTAGGTTTTTTAATAAGCGCGATTTATAAAAGTTTAAATGCTTTTTTAAAATCATGGTCCCAATCAAAAAGCCCTAGAGGTTTAATTGGAATGTTAGCAGGAATAAATAGTGTTATAATATTTTTTATTTTAGGAGGATTTTTAAACTTAACATACGGATTAAGTTTTATGCTTATTCTTTTTATCGTCCTTGCATTAGGAATGGTATTGCGCTCGCATTTATATAATGGAGATGATATAAAAACAATTGATCTTCTACACCCTCCTCAAAGAAGTTTAGTTAGTCTTTTAGCGATTATTTTCCTTTTAATGGTTGTTGTTGCTCTCCTTTACTTTGAAGGCAGAAGAGCATTAAGCAATATTGTTTTTAGCAATGGCATAAATCAGATAAATCAAGCTAAATCAGCAGAAGATATTGATCAAGGTTTGATAAAAATTATAAAGGCGAACAATTATGATAGATTTAATAGCACATATTTGCAGAATATTCTAACTGGCCTTAGATTGCGCACTCAGTTAACTCTTCAAAATAATGAAATAGAAAAAGATCAAAAAGTTCAAGAACTTCAGGCTATTATAAATAGTGCTCAAAGTTTGCAAGTTAATTTAGAAAAAATAAATTCTAAAAATGCCATTGACTGGATATTTTTAGGTAATTTTTATGAAAGTTTTATCCCTGTTTTAAACGAAGCAAACATTTTAGCAAATAAATTTTATTTAAAAAGTCAGGAATTTAGTCCATATAATCCTTTGATTCCAGCAAGTATTGCAAGGGCAAACATCGCTCTTTTTGACGCATTGCCTTCTAAAACCGAAAACAAAAACAAGGTTTTAGATAATGCTTTAAACCGTTTAGAAGAAGCTCTTAAATTAAAAGCAAATTATGATTTGGCATATTTTTTGCGCGCGCAAATATATGAGAGAAAAAATGATTTAGATAAAGCTTTGGAAAGCGCCCTTGTTGCTAAATTTTTAAGTCCTAAAGACACTGGACTTGTGTTTGAGGTTGGAAAATTGTATTATAAAACAGATGATTTTAATCGCGCTGAAGATAATCTAAAATCAGTTTTAAGCCTTACCCCAAATCATTCCAACGCGCGTTATTTATTAGCTTTAATATACGAGAAACAGGGGAAAATTAGTTTAGCGCGCACATACTTGGAAGAAATTCTAAAACTAAATCCTGAAAACGAAGAAATTAAAAGTTTCTTATCTAAAATTAGCAAAAAAACAAAATCAGTTAATAAAGAAAGTGAAGAATAAAAAATAATATTATATAAATTTTTAATTTAAAAAATGTCAAACACAAATGTAAAAATACTATTAGAAGAATTAAAAGATACATCAGCGCTTATGCTTGATTTAGCGTATTCGTCTATATTTTTCAATAATAAAGAAATAGCAGAAGAAGTAATGTTGCTTTATGAAAAAATAGAAAATGTAGAAGAAAATTTATATATGCATCTTTTTTCTGCTTCGCGAGGAACTTATAATTCAAAATTAATAAGCTTAATAGATATTGTTGAGAGCACTAAAAACATTGCGAATGCTGCTAGAAATTTAGCTAATTTAGTTATTGATGGACGGGAATTGCATCCAGTTATAAAAGAAGCTATTGAAGATAGCGACGAGTTAATATCGCGAGTTACTATTTGTGAAAATTCTTCAGCGATTAATAAAACACTGCGAGAATTAGGTGAAAAGTTAGCTGTAAATATGATTGCTATTCGAAGAAAAAAAGAAAAAGAATATAAATGGATTTTTGATCCGAAAATAGACACAAAAATATTAGCCGGAGACACTATTATAATAGTAGGCCATGAAAGCGCTTGCAATACATTCAAACAATTACTACAACAAACCGATGACCAATGAAATTATCAAGTCAGACCATAACTGTTTTAATAATAAGCACGATAACTGCTTTAATAGCTGGTTTATTTTTATTATTTTTTAAATCATACCTTGCAATTCCAGGTTTGATTATTTTAGTTCCAGCTTCTATGGGAGTAAGAGGCGCAATCTATGGAAGTCTTGGAGCAAAGCTCTCTTCAGCTCTTCATATGGGGCTCATTGATAATTTTTCTCTCCAAAGCAAATTTTTGAGAGAAAACATGGCGAAAGCATTTAAAATAAATATTTTTGCCTCTTTTTTTCTAAGCATAGCCATATATGGATTAACTTTTGCTAACAATATTGAAGTTAACCCATTTTTTTTAATCGCGCTTTCTTTTTTAACAGGTATTATTTCTGGCGGGATAATACTTTTTATTACATACTTAATAGCTTTAGGTTCATATTATCGTGGATGGGATCCAGATAATGTAACTGTGCCTATTATATCATCTGTTGGTGACATACTCACTATACCAATACTCTTTATTCTAAGTATTTTTTTAATTAAGTCGCCGATTATTTTGCTTTTTATAATAAGCATCATCGCTCTTATTAGTTCTTTTTATTTTTTAAAATCTATTTTAGGAGCAACATTTACAATTATTATTATAGCGATTCTTTTTGATGTAGTTGCTGGATTTTTACTTGATGAATATTTAGAAATACTTTTATTTATCCCAGGAATATTAATTATAATTCCTGTTTTTTTATCTCAAGGCGGAAACATAATAGGAATATTTTCTTCTCGTTTAAGCACAAGACTTCATTTAGGACTTTCAACTAAAATAAGAAATACTTTTCGCGATAGCATAAGCGTATTATTTCTTGGAATTATAACTTTTTCTTTAATAGTATTACTTGCTTATTTTGCTTGTATTTTTTTAAGTATTCCAGTTTCAATTGAAATGCTTTTTAAAGTATCTCTTATTGGAGGGACATCCCTTTTATTTATATCGTTTTTCTTGGCTTACAGTATTTCAATAATCACTTTCAAATACAAAATAGATCCTGACGATGTAACAATACCTATAATGAATTCTTTAATTGATTTTTTAGGCGTTTTATTTTTAATAATAGTAGTAATGCTATTATGAAATTCAGTTTTTATTGAATTAACAATTCGCAAGTATAAATTTTGCCAAAAAATTTAAAAAACTGTATTATAGTTTTAATAATTTGTTTTTAATTCTTGATTCAAATCATAACCGGCGAATCATATCAATGCCACAAACAACTAAATGAAATAAAAAAACAGTATCAAAATAACAAATACTGCGTTTTTTCAGTAGAGGAAAAAGGAATAAAAGAATTAAATAATATTATTCGCGAGCAGGATTTATTTCAGAGCTCAAAATTGATATTAGTTCGCGATTGGAAAGAAAATGAGTTAAAAGAAATGCTAAAAATAATAAAAGATACTGATGATGAGATAATATTTTATGGACCAGAAATAAAACTAAAATCAAAATTTAAAGACATAAAGCACTTAAATTTCAATATTCCTCAATCTCAAGAACTAATAAATTTCATAAAACAAGAATTTCAGGATAGAAATATATCAGCGGATAATTTTTTATTACATTCAAAATTCAAAATTCAAAATTCAAAATTTCAATCCCTCTGGCCTTTAATGCACGAAATAGAAAAATATAGTTTATCAAATTCTTCTATTAGCGCTGAACTATGGTCAATTGAGGATAATTTAGATCCTTTTGCTCTAACAAACGCGCTTTCCAAAAATGACTATAAAAAAGCCCTACTATTAGTAGAGCGTCAAATTTCTCAAAAACAAGAGCCAATAGCTATTGTAAGTCGTATTCTTTGGCAGTTGCGAGTTTTACTTATAGTAGAAGAAAATCCTAAAGCATTTCACACTTTTGTTGTACAAAAAGCTCGTTCTTCAATTAAAAATTTTAAAAACAACGAAATAAAAAATTTATATCAAAAAGCAGTAGAGCTATATGAAAATGTTATTTGGAAGCCTTCTTATTTAAAGTCTTTTTACTTGGAGAGGTTTTTTTGGCAACAGATTTCGCAATAACTTTTTTAGATATTTTAATTGTTTCATTTTTTTCTGTTTTTTTAATAAAAGCCTGCAATCGCGATTTTTCACGAGCAGCTTTATTTTTGTGAATAACACCGCTTTTAGCTGCTTTATCAATAGCCTTATAAAATTCATGCATTAAATTCGCTTCTCCTTTTTTAATGCGATTTTTAATAGATTTATACGCTTTTTTCTTTGCTTTGTTGCGCTCATAACGAACTTTATCTTGTCGCAATCTTTTTTCAGTTGATTTATTGTTTGGCATAATAAAAAATTAGAATCTATAATAAGATTTAATTCCTTAGTATTTTAGTATATATGAAATAATGTTTTTTGTAAATAGTTTTGCGATAACCTTGAATAAACTCACAAAAACTTTGTTTTTAACTAATCCATATAGTATACTAAATATAATTATGGAAAATTATATTAGAACCTCTAATAAATTATATTATGGAGAATTATATTAAAGTAAAAGGAATTAAAACATTTTATCAAATAAGAGGCAAGGGAGAGCTTTTAATTTTACTTCATGGCTGGGGCGAGCATGCAAGTAATCATTTTAAATTTATTGCGCCACTTATTAAAAATAAATATAAAATAATTATTTTAGATTTGCCTGGATTTGGAAAAACAAGCAAGCCTAAAAAACCATGGACAGTTTCTGATTATTCTGATTTTGTATTAAACCTTGCTAATAAATTAAATATAAGAAAATTCAATTTATTGGGTTTTTCATTTGGCGGAAGAATAAGCATTAAATTAGCTTCTAAATATTCAAATAAGGTAAATAAATTATTTTTAGTTTCATCAGCAGGAGTTGGGGTTAAAAAAGCAGAACAAAAAAATACATCTTTTTTGTTCGCTGTATTTAAAAAAATACCATTTTTAAGATTTATCGCTTATAAATTAATTTATAGAAAAAGCGATTATTATAAATTGCAAGGCGCGATGAAACAAACATTTAAAAATATCATAAATGAGGATTTAACATCTGAATTAAAAAACATTAAAGCGCACACTATAATAATTTGGGGAAAAGAAGACGATATAACACCGCTTAAATCAGCGTTAGTAATAAATGAAAATATTAAAAATTCTCGTTTATATGTTATTAATGGAGCAGGACACTTTGGCTTTTTAAAATACAAAGCGCGCGAAATAGCGAAAATAATTCTAAATTCTAAATTCTAAATTTTTATTTTTTTATGTTAAATTTAATATTACTTTTGATATGGTTAATTGTAATTTTTTACGAACTAAATTATTTCCTTTATTTTTGGCAGACAAAAGATTATCGCGCAGATCGTTTTTTAATTGATTTTAAAGAAAATAAAGGAAAAATATTTTTAAACAAATGGATAAAAATAAAAATATGCGCCTTACTTTTACTTTTGATTTTATCTGTTGTTAATTATGTAAATTATATTTCGCAATATGTAATATATATTTTAATTGTTCTTTATTTATTAAACTTATTATATTTACTTATCAAAACTCAATTCAAAAAGCCAATTTTCACAAAAAAAACAACATTAATATTTGCGTTTACTTTTTTAATGATAATTTTTTCAGTATTTGATTCTAATGGCTTAATATTTAATACTAAATATTTAATACTTGATATTTTACTTCTGCCAATTCTTTCATTTTGGGTATTATTATTTATTCCTTTTAGTAATTTCGCTAAAGCGTTTTTAGTAAAAAAGGCAGTTAAAAAAAGAGCGCATTTTAAAAATTTAATCGCAATTGGAATTACTGGAAGTTTTGGTAAAAGTTCAACAAAAGAATTTTTAGCTCAAATTTTAAGTTATAAATATAAAGTAGCTTATACTCGCGAACACGAAAATACCGAAGTAGGAGTAGCTCGTGCAATTTTACAAATGGCAGAAAATACAGAAATACTTATAGCTGAAATGGGCGCTTACAAAGAGAGCGATATACTGGAAATATCCCAAGTTGTAAAACCAACATTAGGGATCATAACCGGAATAAACGAACAACATTTAGCATTGCAATGCAAAATAGAAAACATTATAAATACTAAGTTTGAACTTGGCAAAGAATTGCCAAAAAGAGCAATTCTTTTAATAAATAAACAAGCATTAAAATATAATGCTGTAAAAACGAAAATAAAAATTTATAGCAAAAAATTAAATATTATAAAATATGATGTTTCAAATATTTCTAACATAAAAGAAACAATTTATGGTTTGGAATTTGTATACAAAAAAAATATTTTTAAAACAAGAATAGTAGGAACTCATTTAATATCTAATATTTTAGCGGCTATAATTATGGCAGAGCGCGTTGGAATGAATATAAGCGATATAAAAAAAGCAGTAGAGAATCTAATTCCTTTAAAAAGCACATTTTCTGTAAAAACTTTTGGCAAGCAATTTTCTAAAGAAAAAATAACTATAATAGACGATACTTATAGCGCTAATTCAACTGGCGTTTTATCCGCGCTTGATTTTATTGATAGAGTGGGTAAAAACAAAAAGAAAATTTTAATTATGCGCTCCCTTGTTGATTTAGGAGAAAAAGGAAAAGAAGTGCATAAGGAAATAGGTAAGAAAATCGCGTCAGTTTGTGATAGCGCTTTTATAATAGATAATAAATTTAAACAAGAATTGCAAAGCGAAAAAACAATATTTACAGATAATTTAAAACAAATAATTTATCAAATAAAAAAAATAACAGAAAACAAAGAAAGCATGATTTTATTAGAAAATAGATTGCCTAAAGAAATTTTAGATAAATTTGATAAAATATAATGAAACTAAAATTTATAACATAATACTATGATTTCAATTTCTTTATCTCCAAATGTATTTGCCTGCGATATTTTTGCGTCATTAAAAATGTTATTTTTACCATGGCAATGGCAACAAGGTAAATATGAAGAAAAATTCAAACAACAATTTTCTCAGTATTTTTTATCATCGGGAACTAAGTTCCCGACAATATATTTAACTAACAGCGGGCGAAGCGCCTTGTATTTAATACTGCAATCTTTAAACATAAAACAAGGAGATGAAATTCTTTTACAAGCTTTTACTTGTAATGCAGTTTCTAATCCAATACTTTGGAGCAAAGCAAATCCAGTTTATGTGGATATAAGCGATGATTACAATATGGATATTAATGATTTAGAGAAAAAAATTACTAAAAACTCTAAAGCAATAATTGTTCAGCATACTTTTGGAATACCAGCTAAAATAGAGCAAATTATAAAAATAGCTCGCGAATATAATTTAATAGTAATAGAAGATTGTGCTCACTCGTTAGGACAAGAATTAAATGGAAAAAAATTAGGAACTTTTGGCGATATTTCTTTTTTTAGTTTTGGTCGCGATAAAATAATTTCATCAGTTTATGGCGGTTCTATTTTAGAAAATAAAAAAATTTCAAATTTAAAATCTCAAATTTCAAATCTATCTTATCCTTCAAGATTATGGATACTCCAACAGTTATTTCATCCTATTTTAATGAGCGTTATTTTATTTTTTTATAATATTCCTTTTAAAGGAAATGGAATAGGAAAATGGGTTTTAGTATTACTTCAAAAATCGCATATAATATCAAAAGCTGTAAGTTATAAAGAAAAACAAGGAGAAAAGCCAAACTTCTTTCCAGCGCGCCTTCCAAACGCATTAGCATACTTAGCTTTAATTCAATTTAATAGAGTGGAAAAATTTAATGATCACCGTAGAAAATTAGTAGAATTTTATAATAATAAGTTTAAAAAATATACTGAATATTTAATACTTAATAATAAATATTCATTAATTCGTTTTTCAATAAGACACTCAAATGCAAAACAAATTATTAAGAAAGCGCGCAAAAAAGGAATTTTATTAGGCGACTGGTATAATATCACGATAGCTCCAGATGATACTAATTTAGATAAAATGAAGTATTATAAAGGCTTATGTCCAAACGCGGAAAAATTATCACAACAAACATTAAATCTCCCTACTAACCCAAATCTTACTTTAAAAAAAGCTCAAAAAATCGTAAATTTTATATTAAATCAATAAATTATTATGAAGAAATATCTGTTTTTATTATTTCTCAATAAAAATTTTTTGTGTTAGAATTTAACAATGAATATTAAATATATACAAGATAAAAAAGAATGGGATAAATTTTTAAATAATAAAGTTGTTTCAACTGAAAAAGTTATTACAACAGAGATAGAACAAAAGACTTTTTTGCATTCCTGGCAATGGGGGTTATTCAATTATCAATTAGGAATTAGGAATCATCAATTAGGAATATATTATAAAGATGAGTTAATCGGAGTAGCTTTAGTTTTAAAAATTATAGCTAAAAGAGGCACATTTTTATTTATTCCGCATGGGCCAATTATAAAAGTTAAAATAGAAAAGTTAAAAGTTAAAAGTTATGAATTATTGCTAAATTTTTTAAAAAATTTAGTGCGTCAAGAAAATTGCAGTTTTATTAGAATTAGTCCGATTTTAGAAGATAATGAAAAAAATCAAGAATTATTTAAAAAATTAGGATTTAAAAGCGCTCCAGCACATATGCACTCAGAGTGCAACTGGATTGTTAATATAAATAAAAGCGAAGAAGAAATTTTGTCTGGTATGCGAAAAACAACTCGCAATTTAATTCGCCAAGCAATAAAAAATAAAGAATTACAAATTATAAATTATGAATCAAAATACAAAGAACAAGAATTAGACGATTTTTATTTTCTTTATCAAGAAACATTTAAACGTCAGGGATTTAGCGGTTTTACAAAAAATTATTTTCAAAAAGAATTGGAAGCATTTGGCGATGATGCTAAAATTTTTTTAGTAAAATATGCGGAGAAAGTCGTTCCAAAATATGAGAATAAAATTTTAGCTGGAGCCATAGTTATATTTTTGGGAGACACAGCGTATTATCATCATGCGGCATCAACCCATTCTAAATTGCCAGCAACATATTTAATGAACTGGGAAATTATTCGCGAAGCGAAAAAACGCGGATGTAAATATTATAATATGTGGGGAGTATCAAAAGAAAATGATAAAAAACATCCTTGGTCGGGATTATCTTTATTTAAGAGGGGATTTGGCGGCAAGGAATTAAATTTAATGCGCGCGCAAGATTTGCCTTTAAACAAAGTAAAATATTTTATAAATTGGGTAATAGAAAAAATAAGAACAAAAAAAAGACGCTATTAAAAAATATTTTTAATATTAAAATGCAAACAAAAAATTGTCAAAATTGTAATAATAATTTCATTATTACAGAAGACGACCAACAATTTTACGCTAAAATGAAAGTTCCTTTTCCTACATTTTGCCCGGATTGCAGAATAATCAGAAGAATGGTTTTTATAAATTTGCGAATATTATATAAGAGAAATTGCAATTTATGCAAGAAAGGCATAGTTTCAATTTATCATAAAGATGTTCTTTTTCCTGTTTATTGCAATAAATGTTGGTATTCTGATAATTGGGATGTAATGAAATACGGAATAGATTATGATTTTAATAAGCCATTTTTTGAACAATTTGAAAAGTTGATGCAAGTGGTGCCAGAAATGGGATTAATGAACATAAATTCTGTTAATTGTGATTATTCGAACGCTTATAATTCTAAAAACTGTTATTTAAGCGATGTAGATTGGTCTGAAAATTGCGCTTATGTGTATGGTGCCAAATGTCGCGATTCTTTTGATCTTTACGGATGTGTTAATGTTGAAAATTGTTATGAATGCATTTACTGCAATAATAGTTATAAGTGTTTTTTTAGTATTTTTGCTTCAAATTGTATGAATTCTTCATTTATATATGATAGCAATAATCTTGCTGATTGTTTTGCTTGTGTTAATTTGAAAAATAAAAATTATTGTATTTTTAATAAACAATATTTAAAAGAGGAATATTATAAAGAATTAGAGAAATACGATACTGGCAGTTTTCAGAATTTAATAAAAATAAAAAATAAATTTTTAAATTTAAAAATGAAATTACCTCATCGTTATTCTTATCAATATCGTTCTATAAACTGTACAGGAGATAATTTGCGAAATGTTAATAATTGTTATTATTGTTTTGACAGCAAACAAGGAGTAGAAGACAGTAAATATATATTAAATGGAGGATTTATGTTAAAAGATAGTTATGACCTTACAAGCGGAGGAGTAAATTCTTCTTTGCTTTATGAGGCGGTAATAGCAGGCGAGAATTTATCAAAATCTAAATTTTTATTTTTAGTAGTGAATGGAATGTCTATTGATTATTCTATGCAATGTTTTTCTTGTAAAAACCTTTTTGGTTGCATTGGACTTCGCAACAAACAATATTGTATTTTAAATAAACAATACACAAAACAAGAATATGAGGAGTTAGTGCCAAAAATTATTGAACATATGGGAAGTTAGTTATAACTTAAAATTATAAAGTTTATTATGTCCGGTCACTCTAAATGGTCAACAATTAAACACAAAAAAGGCGCGATAGACGCTAAGCGCGCAAAAGAATTTGCGAAATTATCGCAGGATATTTTTGTTGTGGCAAAAAATAATCCTGATATAAATTCTAATCCAACATTAAAAACAATTATTGAAAAAGCGCGTAACGCAAATATGCCTAATGAAAATATAGAGCGGGCAATTACTAAAGCAAAAGGAGGAGGGCGTATAGGAGAGGAATTTATAATTGAAGCATACGGACCAAATGGAGAGGGAATAATAATACACTGCGTTACAGATAATAAAAACCGCACTCTTCCAGAAGTGCGTCACATTTTAAATAAAAATAATGCTAAAGATGTTCCTAATGGAAGCGTTAGCTGGAATTTTGACGGAGATAATTCAAAAATAAAAAAAACCTCAGGCATTGGCTTTGATAATTTAATAAAAGAAATCAAAGAACATCAGGATGTTGTAAAAATAGCAACTGACACTGCTTAATTTTAATTTAAATTTTAAATTATGTATCGTATTTCTATAAAAGAATTATTTATCCGTTTTGAATCAAATCAAAATAAAGGTTTGAATGAAAAAGAGGTTGAAAAAAGATTGCGTAAAAACGGTTTAAATATTTTACTTCGTTCTAAGCAAACAACAAAATTAGAGCTTTTATTCCGCCAGTTTAAAAATCCTTTAATTTTTATTTTGCTTATTGCTGGAGCTATATCTATTGCTTTAGGGAAATTTATAGATTCAGGTGTAATTTTTGTAGCTGTTTTTGTAAACACTGGAATAGGTTTTTTTCAAGAAAGTCGTTCAGCTGATATTTTTAAAAGTCTTGAAAAATCTGTAAAGGAAAACGCTTTTGTATTGCGAGAAGGCAAAATAAAAGAAATAAGCGCGACCCATTTAGCAATAGGAGATATTATCTTATTAAAAGCAGGTAATAAAGTGCCTGCGGATTCTCGTTTAATTTTTGCGCGCGGTTTAGAAGTTGATGAAACAAGTCTAACAGGAGAATCAATTCCAGTAAAAAAATACGCAAATATATTAAAAAAAGAGTTATCTTTAGGAGATAGAAATAATACTGTTTATATGGGTACTCTTATAACTTCTGGCGAGGCTAAAGCCTTAGTTGTGGCAACAGGCAATAACACAGAAATAGGACAAATTGTTTTTTTAACGCAAAGCGTTTTTAGAGAAAAAACGCCTCTTCAGCATAAAATATCTCGTTTAGGGAAATTTATAGGCGCGTTAGTTGTTTTAAGTTCTATTGGTATTTTTATTTTAGGATTTTTCCAAAATATGGAATTTTCTGATATTTTTATTTTATCTGTGGCAATTGCAGTTGCAGCTATTCCAGAGGGAATGCCAGCGGCGCTGTCAGTAGTTCTTGCAATTGGAATGCGGAAAATATTTAAAGAGCATGGTTTAATAAAGCATATATCAGCTTCTGAAACATTAGGTTCTACCACTGTTATCTGCACTGATAAAACAGGTACTTTAACCGAAGGCAAAATGAAAGCAGAAATTATTATTACTAAAGAAAAAGAGTACATGGCAAAGGATAAGCTTTCAAAAGAAATTAATTGTATTTTAGGATTTGCAAATGAAGCTATTATAGAAAATAGACAAGGCATTGTTATTTTTCATGGAAGTCCTACTGACAAAGCTATGATGAAAAGAGCTCTTGATTCAGGATTTAATTTAAAAGAGAGTTTAGAAAAATTTCCTCGTTTAGCTATGCTTCAATTTAATAGAGATCGTAAATATATAGCAAGTTTTCACAAGAAAAGCTATGAAAAAATTGAAGCGTTTATTACTGGAGCGCCAGAGATTATTTTAGAGAATTCAATATTAACAAACAAGCAAAAAAATAATCTAACAGAAAAATACGAAGCAATCGCAAAACAAGGTTTTCGCATAATAGCCTTAGCAAAAAGGAAATTTAATAGAAATATTATAGCTCAAAACGCGCGCGATGAAGAGCTTGAAAAACAAGTTAAAAAATTAAAATTCGTTGGTTTTGCGATGATTCGCGATTCAATTCGCGCAAGTAGTAAAAATATGATAGAGCAGGCAGAACAAGCTGGAATTAAAGTTGTTATGGTAACTGGCGATCACAAGCTTACTGCTAAAGCTATTGCTAAGGAATTGGGCTTGAAAATAGAACGAAATTCAGTAATAACAGGGCTTGAACTTGATAATATGCCAGACAGCGAATTAGAGGCAAGAATAAAAAAAATAAGCATTTTTGCTCGAGTAAGCCCAAAACATAAAATAAGAATAGTAGAAATGTTGCAAAAAAAAGGAGAAGTTGTGGCTATGACCGGCGATGGTGTTAATGACACTCCAGCAATAAAAAAATCTGATATTGGAATTGCATTTAATTCTGGCACCGATATAAGCAAAGAAGCCGCTGATTTAGTTCTTTTAGATAATAGTTTTTCTGCTATTGTGCATGCGATAAGGCAGGGCAGGGTAGCTTTTTCAAATATCCGCAAAACCGTTATTTATCTATTAACAGATTCTTTTACCGAGATGTTTTTAATAGTTGTAGCTCTTATTTTTCATACTCCACTGCCAATACTTGCTGTGCAAATTTTGTGGATTAATTTAATAGAGACTAGTCTTCCAAACTTTGCGCTTGCTTTTGAGCATGGAGAAAAAGGAATAATGAAGCAAAAACCAATAAAAAAATATGAATCAATTTTAAACAGCGAGTCTAAATTCATTATTTTTGCTATTGGAGGAATATCAAGTATTATTTTAATTTTAGCTTTTTTATGGCTTTATTATATTTTAAAATTAGACTTAATTATTGTGCAAACATTTGTTTTTGCAACACTCGGAACTAATTCTCTTCTTTATATTTTTTCTATAAAAGCGCTAAGAACTCCATTATTTAAAACTCGCATATTTGATAATAAATATTTACTTATAGCGGTTGGGATAGGTTTTAGCGCTTTATTCGCAAGTATTTATGTGCCGTTTTTAAATACTTTTTTACATACAATTCCGATTTCATTTAATTTAATAATTTTAGTTTTTGCCATAGGCTTAATAGAAGTAATTTTAATAGAGCTTTCTAAATGGGCGTTTAATAATAAGCGCGTGGAATTTGTAAAAACGAATTAAATATTTATTTTATTTAGTTAATATTCACATATATTTTTTAAATTGGTATAATAATTTTATGTCAACAGCATTTTTATTAATAATTATTCTAATACTTTTATTAGGCGCTATAATTTATCTTTTGTATGATCGCAAAAAACAAGGCAATAATGGAGATTTGCATTCAAGAATTGATAATATGTCTAATTCTTTAATTTCCCATTTAAGCCAGCAAATGGACGCTATGCGCTCGCAAGTTAACAAAGGTCTTGAACAAAATGTCAATTTTATGCAACGTTCGCATCAGGACACATCAAGAAGCGTGGGAACGCTTCAAAGCAAATTAATTCAGTTAGAAGAGGCGACTAAGCGAATATTTGAAGTAGGCAAGGATATTTCAAGCCTTCAGGATATTTTGAAAAGCCCGAAATTACGCGGCAACATTGGCGAGCTTTTTTTAGAGGATTTGCTTTCGCAATATTTGCCTAAAAATTATTATAATTTACAGCATCAGTTTAAAAGCGGAGAACAAGTTGACGCAATAATAAAATTAGAGCGTATGATGATTCCAGTGGATTCCAAATTTCCATTAGAGAGTTTTAAACGGGTTTTAGAGATTAAAAATGAGGAAGAGCAAGAAAAACTAAAAAAGGAATTTATTCGTTCCGCAAAAAAACATATTGACGATATTTCTAAAAAATACATATTGCCAGACGAAGGAACATCTGATTTTGCAATAATGTATATTCCAGCTGAAAATGTTTATTATGAAATGATAATAAAACAGGACCTTTCTGATTACGCGCTTTCCAAAAAAATAATTCCTACATCGCCAAACAGCTTTTGGGCTTATCTTCAAACAATAATGATTGGTCTTAAAGGAATGAGCATAGAAAAAAGCGCTAAAGAAATTTTAGCGCGCTTATCTAGAATGCAAGGCGATTTAAATAAATTTTCTCAAAGCTTTGAGTTAATTGGTAGTCATTTAAACAACGCGCGCGCTAAATACGAAGAAAGCGGACGCAAATTAGTTCGCATTCAAGACAAAGTAAAACAGCTTGAAGAACCGAAAAACAATTAATGATTAAAAGAAAGCAAAAATAATTAGGAATTTAATTTATTTTTTAGAAAAAAGATGATAGAAAATAATTTAAAACCAGGCAGTTTCATTATTATTGGTTATAATGCTAAGAAATTAGTATATGATTTTGTCGCGGATAAATTAGGTTATAGCGCTATAAAACTAATAAATCATCCTGATTGCAAAATAATAGAGAATTGTGATATAATAGAAATTGACAATGTAAGAGAAGCAAGTTATTTTTTAAATTTAACGCCTTCATTATTTAAAAATAAATTTTTAATAATTGATAATTTTCATTTAGCAAATATCTACGCTCAAAACGCTTTTTTAAAAACCTTTGAAGAACCTCCTAATTACGCTTATATATTTTTATTAACTCCTTACGAAGATAGACTGCTTTCTACTATAAGATCGCGAGCGCAGATTATTAGAATTACAAAAAAAGAACAAAGAACAAGTAATAAGAATTTAGAATTGAGAATTGAGAATTTAATGAAAATGAATTATGGCCGAAGATTAGTTTGGTTGGATAAAGAATTAGATGACATAAAAGAAAAGCCTGAAATAAGGCAAAAAATTTTAGAGATTATCAATTATTTTTTTATAGGATGCAATGAGTTATTAAAAAAGGAGAAAATTAGTTATCAAAATTTAGAGTTATTAAAAGAAATAAAGTTTAAAATAGAACAAGGATTCCCAAACGCAAAAATTTTGTTTGAAAATTTCTTATTAAGCCTTTAACTTTTAATTTTATAAACTTTACTAACTTAATATTATGTTTACAAAAGAAGATTTTAAAACAGAATTTAATAAAAGCATTGAATTCTTAAAAGATAAATTAGCTAAAATTCATTCTGGTAGGGCTAATTCTAGTATAGTTGAAGATATTAAGGTAAATTATCAAAATTTTGATATGCCATTAAAACAGTTAGCAAGCATTTCCTTGCAAGGAGCTAAAACACTTATTATTGAGCCATGGGATAAAGGAGCCATACAAGCTGTTGAACGATCGCTTTTACAAGCAAATTTGCACGCAACGCCTAATACAGAAGGCCAAAAAATTTGGCTTATTTTTCCATCGCTTACAAAAGAGCTTAAAATAGATATAGAGAAACAGATACATAAATATAAAGAAGAAGCGCGAATATCACTAAGGAATAACAGGGAAGAATTTTGGAATACTATTCAAGATTTAGAGCGAGAAAAAGAAATTTCAGAAGATGAAAAATTTAGATTGAAAGATTTATTACAAGAAGTAGTTGACGAATGCAATAAAAATATAGACGAGATATCTGAACAAAAAATTAAAAATCTAGAATAACATGCTCACTACTATACTTTTTATTATTGTTTTAATAGTTTTAATACTTATTCACGAAATAGGGCATTTTTTTACAGCTAAGTTTTTTGGCATAAAAGTAGAAGAATTTGGATTGGGATTTCCTCCGCGTATTTTTATCTGGGGAAAAGGTAAAACTAAATATTCTTTAAATTGGTTGCCTTTTGGGGGTTTTGTTAAAATTAAAGGAGAAAACGGCGAGAAGGTAAATGATAAAGATTCTTTTTCATCGCGTCCGCTTTTTCAACGCTCTATGGTTTTAATTTCTGGAGTTTTTATGAATTTCCTTTTAGCAGCAATTTTGTTTAGCGTGGGATTTTTTATTGGTTTGCCAATAATTGATCAAGGACAAGGAAAAGAATTACAAAATGCCAAAGTGCAAATACTTCAAGTGGCAAAAGAAAGTCCAGCTGAAATAGCAGGATTAAAATTAGGCGATAATATTTTAGAAATTAAAAATGCTGAATCTGTTGCAATTATTGAGAATGTAAAAGACGCGCAAAATTATATAAATGAACATAAAGGCGAATACATTATTTTAAAAATAGAACGAGAAAAAGAGATTTTTGAAAAAGAAGTTTTTGCGCGCGAAAATTATAAATCTGATCAAGGATCAATTGGAATATCTTTATCTAAAGTAGGACTTATTTCTTATCCTTGGTATTTAGCACTAATAGAGGGCTTTAAAAAAGCCACGCTTAATTTTATTGCCATAATAATAGCCATTATAATACTAATAAAAGATTTGATTGTAAGCGGGGAAATATCCGGAGACATAGTGGGTCCAATTGGAATAGCGCGTTTAACAGGACAATTTTATGATTTAGGTATATCATATCTTATAAGTTTTGTTGGTATTATATCGCTTAATTTAGCAGTATTAAATATTCTGCCAATTCCAGCTTTAGACGGAGGTAGGTTGTTTTTTGCCATAATAGAGAAAATTCGCAGAAAAGCAATGAATAGAGAATTAGAAGCAAAAATTCATGGAATTGCTTTTATAATTTTGATTGTATTTATTATTATTATTACATTTAAGGATATTTTTTGAAACGCGCGCTCCTATGTTCTTTGATATTAAACTTGTTTAGTTTAATTCTTCTAAATAAGACAAAGAGATTGCCGAGTCTTTTTTGATCGGGGAGCGCGCGTTAAAATAATCCAACCTTATGATGAAATCATAAGGTTGGTTACTTTATTAAAATTGTGATACAATAATGAATATATTAAAAAATTAAAACTAAATAAATTTTATAGTGAGATTTTCTAATTTTCCAATTAAAACATTATGCGAAGCTCCTAAAGATGAGCAGGCTTTAAACGCTAAACTTTTAATCAGAGCGTCTTTTATTGACAAACTCGCGTCTGGAATTTATTCTTTTCTGCCCTTGGGTTTAAAAGTGTTAAAAAATATTGAGAATATTGTGAGAGATGAAATAGAGAAAATAAGCGGGATAGAAATTTTAATGCCTGTTTTGCATCCTAAAAAAAATTGGGAACAAACAGGTCGTTGGGAAACTCTGGATGTGCTTTACAAAATTAAAACAAAAAGCAACTCTGAATACGCGCTTGGACCCACTCATGAAGAAATAGTCGTACCCTTGGCTAAGAATTTAATTTCCTCATATAGAGATTTGCCTTTACATTTGTATCAAATTCAAACTAAGTTTAGAAATGAGCCGCGCGCAAAATCAGGAATTTTAAGAGGACGGGAGTTTTTAATGAAAGATTTATACAGTTTTCATAAAGATGCTGATGACTTGGAAAAATATTATGATAAAGTAAAAATTGCTTATAAAAATATTTTTGAACGATTAAATTTAAAAACATTATTAACAGAAGCTTCGGGAGGAACTTTTTCTAAACTTTCCCATGAATTTCAAGTGTTAACAAAAGCAGGAGAAGATATTATATTTCATTGCGATTGCGGTTTCGCGCTAAATAAAGAAATTATTAAAAATATAAAAAAATGTCCTGATTGTGATAACAAACTAAAGCAGTCAAACGGAGTAGAAGTTGGAAATATTTTTAAATTAAACACTAAATATTCTGATCCGTTTAAACTAACTTTTACAGATGAAAAAGGAGAGCAAAAGCAAGTATATATGGGTTGTTTTGGTATTGGAATAGCGCGTATCATGGGTACAATTGTAGAGGTTTACAATGATGAAAAAGGAATTATATGGCCAGAAAACGTAGCGCCATTTAAAGCGCATTTAATGGCATTTGGAAACACGAAAAGCAATGGAGAAAAAGTATATAATGAATTAAAAAAACAAGGCATAGAAGTTTTATATGATGATAGAAAAATATCCGCAGGAGAAAAATTAACTGATGTTGATTTAATCGGTATTCCTTATAGAATAATAATTAGTGAAAAAACATTAAAACAAGATAAAATAGAATTAAAAAAACGAAGCAAAGATAAAATAGAATTAATAACAATAAAAGATTTGTTAAATAAATTAAAAACAAAGTTATCAATTATTTATTAACGAATGATAGCGAGTTTAGAAATAATTAGATGTTTTTAACGAAGTCAAAGTTATCAATTATTTTATGTTTGGTATAGATTTAGGAACTACTAATACTCTGATTTATAAAAAAGGAGAAGGCGTTATTATAAACGAGCCCTCTGTTTTGGCTTTTAATAAAAAAACAGGCGAAGTTGTTGCAATAGGCAATGAGGCGCGCTATATGCAGGGTAAAACGCCAAGCCACATACAAGTAACTCGCCCAATAAAAAATGGAGTGATCAATGATTTTGAAGTCGCGGAAATAATGTTATCTCATTTTTTCAGCACTATTAAAAAAGGTATATGGTCATTTATTTTTAAGCCGAATATTTTAGCTGGAATGCCTTCTAATTTAACTGAAGTAGAAAAAGGCTCTATTGAAGATGTTTTAAAAGATGTTGGTTTTGGTAAAGTAATTTTAATTGAGAACTTATTAGCTGGAGCAATTGGAGCAGGTTCTCCTATTCAAGAATCAACAGGCTCTTTGATTGTGAACATTGGCGGAGGAACTACTGAAATGGGGCTTGTTTCTATGGGAGGTTTAGTATTAAAAAACACTTTAAACATAGCCGGAGATAAAATTGATCATGATATTATGGATTACATTCGCGATAAATATAAGCTTTTAATAAGCCAGCGCGCAGCGGAAAATTTAAAAATAGAAATAGGATCCGCTATAAAATTAAAAGAAAAAATAAATTTTACTCTTAGCGGACGAGACGCTGTAAAAGGAATCCCTAAAGAAATAGTTGTAACAGATACTGATGTAAGAGAAGCAATTTCTGATTCATTAAACGCCATAAGAGACGCTGTAAGCGATATGCTTTATCAAATACCGCCAGAACTATCAGGAGATTTGCTTTATCATAATATAATTATTACTGGCGGAGGAAGTTTATTAAAAGGATTTCCTGAATTTTTACAAGAAAAAATTGAAATTAAAGTGAGATTAGCTGATGATCCATTAACATCGGTTTCGCGAGGACATGGAATGATTTTGGAAAACTATAATGAAATGAAGAAAATGCTTTAAAAACAACGAACAATGAATAACGAACAAAATTGTCAAAATTGTAATAATAACTTTATTATTACAGAAGAAGACCAAGCGTTTTACAACAAAATTAGTGTTCCTTTTCCTACATTTTGTCCGGAGTGCAGGATGGTCAGAAGGATGGTATGGAGAAACGAAAGAGCTTTGTATAAAAGAAAAAATGATTTTTCAGGAGAAGACATTATTTCCGTAATTTCTTCGGACAAGCCGTATAAGATTTATGATTATCACTCATGGTGGTCGGATAATTGGGACCCGATGGATTATGGAACGGATTATAATTTTAACAAGCCGTTTTTTGAACAATTTAGCGATTTATTAAAAAGAGTT
>Ga0209211_10004684_pt1 | contig 21055 bp, 16 predicted proteins | sample RifGroA2_FD_183992 | JGI IMG/M metagenome (GOLD analysis project Ga0209211, IMG submission 183992) | Groundwater microbial communities from Rifle, Colorado, USA - Groundwater A2 (SPAdes) (version 2) | ecosystem: Environmental > Aquatic > Deep subsurface > Groundwater | place: Rifle, Colorado...
TGGCGACACGGTGCCGAAGTGGTGTTTACACCGTCACCGTATCCGCCACTTCCTTGAACGCGGCGATCTGGTCGAAGTTCATGTAGCGATAGACGTCGGCGGCCTTGGCGTTCGCCGCTTGCATCCGTCTCTGCTCAGAACCATGGCTGACGCTGATTGGGCGAATAAGATTATGATACGATGCTTAAGGCATGAATTGGCGAGGGGGCATTCTCGCCAGTGGTGATAGCGATGAGTACTTGTGCTGAATGGGCGGGAGTGATTAGGGGGATGGTTGACACGCTTTCCGTTGCTGCGCGAAGTGAGAGGATGTCTCGCATCCGCTCCGGCGATACGGAACCTGAGCTGATGGTACGCCGACTTGTTCATCGCATGGGGTATCGTTACAGGCTGCATGGAGCTGATTTACCAGGAAAGCCAGATCTTGTTTTTCGTTCGCGAAAAAAGGTGATATTCGTGCATGGTTGTTTCTGGCATCGTCACACGGGTTGTTCGCTCGCAAGGATACCCAAATCAAGGGTCGAGTTCTGGCGTGGAAAACTTGAGCAGAATCGAACTCGTGACATCAAAGTTCGGCGGCGACTGGCGAGGATGGGATGGAAGTCGCTGGTGGTGTGGGAATGTAAACTTAACGACTTGGAACGTGTGTGTGGGAAGATCGAAAGGTTTTTGGGCGCAAGCGGTTTGTGCGCCAAAGTGGAGCATATTTAGTAGTTCGGAAACAGTAAGTTGCGGGAGAGTTAGGCCATGAGTTCATTCAAGAGTCACTTCCACAAGCAGGCTGGGAACATCGAACGATGCACGGAACTCAAAGCGAAGTCCAAAAAAGATTTCTTTGATGCCATGGAAAGGGTGGGGGATGATTCAATTGCCTTGAGGGCGAAGGCAGGGGAGTATTTTCGCCAAAGGAAGTTCGGTGGCGGCAAAGTGAATCTAGGTAAGGAGGCGCGCCTAGGCCGCATTCACCAATGGACGGCAATCGCAGACGCATTCCAGAAGGCCAACGGAGGAAACTTCAATCCGGGTGATGACCCTGAGTTGAAGGGACCACGACAGAATTTCGAGGCCGGTGATGCGGCAGAGAAAGCAAACGTGATAAACGATGTCTTGGAGTTCATCCCCGACTTGCCATTTGGTCCCTTGGTATGGGCCTTCTTGTTTGCCGATGAGGATAGGCCTTTCGTAAGTCGCGAACTTGCTGAGCTACCATGTCGCCTCGGGCTGGAATATTTGGAGGCTAGTCGGTACTTCCCTATCGAATTGTCGATTCCGGTCACTGCGGATGTACGGAAGCCAACAGCCTTTGACGCGGGACTAGATGAATACTGGTGTCCGGGTGGGCGGACTTGCCCGCGCGCTGAATGTGCCGGTAGGACTGGGTTTGAGGAAGTCGTTGCGCAGGGCTATGACAAAACAGCTCGGCCAAATGGACTGACTTTCAGTCATGCGAAGGCACCGAACTTCAATTACGTTAGCCTGGTGACCGGAAGCAAGCGGTAAAAGCAATAAACTTGGGACGCCTGATCGGCGAACTGCTTGTTGATTGGTGGAAAGGAGTGTCGACGAATGCCGAATATCAGGGAGTGGCGGGAACGGATAATTAGTGTGCTAGCCAGCGAAAAGGAGACCGTGCCAGGGCGAGCGGGGGAGACACCACTTTCCAATCTGGCCGATGAGTTCTCCACGCTTGGAGGGCGCCAAGACGAGCGTATCGCGGTTGTCAACGTAGTAATGAATCTTGTCTCGGATCCAAGCGCCGAGTTGGTCGCAAAGGATGCAGGGGAATATTGGAGGAGACTTTCCTTCCTGGTCAGATATCTCCCCGGGCTGGAGAAGCAAGAGCTTCAGTCGGCTTTTTTCGCAAAGCTGTTTGATGAAGAGATGCGAGCGAGCGGATTGAGTGTATTCGCCCTCCACGGTTACATCGCGGCCGGTGGCCGAATGACGCCAATACAATTGAATCGCCTGGACGAGATCAAGGAACATGCCCCGATAGCATGGCTGGGTGCTGCGGCGATGAGCAGCCTGTTTCAATTCGCCCGTGAAAAAACCCTGGAGATGTTAAGAGCAGGTCGAATCGACCTTAACGCATTCATGTTGGGCATGGATTCTTGGAAGGCGCGATGGGATCGGGAACAGGATTTTCAACGGCTCATGATCGAGTTCCAGGATGCGGTGCAAACTCCGGCGGAAAAGGGGAAGTTCGATAGGTGGCTGGAGCGACGAGGCTTTCAGGTTCATATGGCGAAACATGGCACGGGAACGATTGACCCAAAAGCAACTGCGTTTATTTCGGAGATCATGACGTGGGCTAAGGAAGCCAGTAAAACGCCAACCGCGTGGCAAAATGGCCAAGAACGCCAACGCACCGGGACAAACGGATGATTGCGCCATGACTACTCAAGATTTTTTTCCCTACAAGGATATTGTCGGCAAGTTGGTGGCAAGCACCATGCGGGCGCAGGCAATTCTTGTTTCGGCTCATGTTTCCGCAAATAAGTTGAGCGAGCTTCATGGGGAAATCAACAAGCATTTCTCGTGGCTTGCATTGACCTCCGCCAGGGGGAGGAATAGGCATTTCTTTGACGCACCACATCCCCTTGAGCCCCTGAGGGTCGAGGCATTGGTAAATGAAAAACGAATACCTAACCAAATTCGGATACGGTTAAACGAAGGTCGGGCTCCCGATGACGGTAGCGATGGGGTACAGCTCAATCCGAAAGAGACTCAGAAGTACTGGCAACCGGGGCCAACCCGCATATCCAGTCTGATAGTGTCCGCGTTCGAGGAGGACATCAAGAGTCAGTGGGAGAACGACAAGGATTCCCTATCGATTCGTTCGCCTTTGGCGATCTCCTATGATTTGTTGACCGCGCCAGATACTCCGGGTACCAGGGCATATGCGTTGGTAGCTCTGAGGAATTTTCTCTTTGGCGAGTTGAGAATTGTGCCGGGCTTGGGTACCGCCAAAGCCGATGAATTTAGCGTTGGTGATGTGGAAGAGCAACTATCGAGCATATGGACTTCATTGCGGACAAGACACCATTCAAAGGGAAGAGATAAGCTAGTCGTAGGGTCTGGCGTCGACGCCTTGGTGCGCCATTTTCTTGGGATGAGGGGTGTATTGCGGTTTTACTTCGGGGGGACAGATAGGACAGATAGCAAAGGTGGTCCCAGAAAGAAGAAGAGCTACCTGGAAAATGCCAAGGAGTGCATGACCTATCTGGAAAGTGCTAGGCTGATCAGGCAGGCAACAAAGGATATCCCTGACCCATACCCGTTCGAGGTCGAGAAATCGCCCCGTCTTGAGAAATTGCCGGATGTTGGAGAGCTTGTAAACGAGCTATGGGGATTGCCGCTGCCAATCCGGGGAGCCGATACGGTTTTCAGGGGAGGTTTGAAGTTCTCCAGTCGCGGTGGCCTTGTCATGGCGATCCACGGCGGCCCTGGTTGCGGCAAGACCTCGCTCGCGCTTGCGTTCGGTGCCCACCTCGCCCCCTTCGGCATTCGGACACTGTTCATTACCGGCGAGGAAGATCCCGATGATTTGCGAGCCCGCATCACCAGCCTTGTGCCAGAGGGTGTCAAGAGGTTGCGTTTCTTTCCGGAAAAAAAAGAAATCCAGGATTGGTTTGACTGCGTTACCTTTCCGAGAGGAACGAAAGATGGTGCTCCCAGCCTTGACTTGATGGACGATGCATTGGAGAAATTGAAGCTGAAGTTGAAGTATCCCCATGTCGAAGCGGAGGATCGTGTTTTTCGAATCCCAAAGCCGTGCCGGGCCATCGTGGTCATCGACGGCTTGCATGATCTTTTCGCTGACAACGCTAGAGACTCCACCAGTCACTTCGGAGCAAGAGAGCAGTTGGTCAGGTTGTACAAGCTTGTTGATGAGGCCAGGGAGTTACAGGCTCTTGTCATATTGACCACCGGAACTGATTGGTCCGGTGACGCGAGGCTAGACTATTTGGTGGACGTGGCCTTGCGCCTTAGCCACGAGTCAATGGACCAATACGGGGCAAAACCGGATCGGCGCCTTCACCTTACGAAGACTAGACATCAGTTATGCGCTGCGGGAACACATGGCTTGCAGATCGCTGGCACCAAGGGAGTGCGTTTCTCCCCACAAATCAACTACCAGCTTGATCGGCGCGCGATCTGGAAAGTAAGAGTGCCAAATGAAGAAACCTTCAAGAAGGTTTTGGTAAAGGTTGCGGCAAGCCATGAGGAACTCGTAAAACTACCGGATATCGGGAGTCGCAGGAGTTCCACAAAGTCAGCTCCAGTGAAGTTTATTGAAAGCGTTCATGGCCCCAGAGTTTTTGTTGGCGCAAACGTTTTCTTGAACGGCCAGGGATCAGGGGGAAAGGCCGCTTTGGCCTTGAAAATAGCCATTGCGCCAAGCTATGACAGGGCCGCACCAGATGAAATCATAGAAAAGGTCGAGAAGATATTGGTCGTGTCGTTCCTCTACCCCAAGGAGTATTACGAAGAACTGCTTGGGAGATTGCGGAAGGTACGCGCGGCGGAATATGGCCTTAAGCGAAATTCCGACCAAGAGAGGCGCTTGGCGACCCGAATGGAGGTTATTCACCTTTATCCGGGGCATCTCAGGCCAAACGATCTCTACAACAAAATCGAATGGGAATTGGATGGTGCGGAACTGAATGGCGACCCATACACCTGTGTCGTCATCGATGGCATCCATAACGTGTTTCTGCAATTTCCGGAAATCGAGAGCTACAAGCTATTTTGGCCACAGATATACAATTCCCTGCGGTCACGGGCCATTATGACGATCACCACACATACGACTTTAACGGTGCCACGTGCGATCGATGACGGCACGGCTACAGTCGCATTGCCGCAGGTGGACGACAATCGATCAGAACCACTTCGACACGCGTTGGTCCAAAAGACGGACTTCCAGTTCGAGGTGGATCCTGTGCCAAGGGACAAGGCACCTTACAAGAACAATGATGCCCTGTCGTCCCTTTTCGCCGTTAGGACGTTGTCCGCAATTGGCCAGGCAATCCCAGAGGGATGGATCCTATGGAGCAGGGAGAAGTTGGTGTTTGTCGAAGCTCTGCCTCGTGAGGAAGGATGACCAAGTGGCAGAGAGACGTGTGCCAAGCATTCGATTGTGCATATCGAAGAGAATATGTTGGTTGATTACGTGTCACTAGATTCCTGAAGCGCAACATAGATGCTTTTTGCTAGGCGGGTCCCAAGTTCGACAGGTACTGCGTTGCCGAGTTGCTTGATGACGGTGGTCCAGGCACCCTCGAAAACGAAATTATCCGGAAAGTCTTGCAGGCGAGCGCACTCCCGAACTGTGAAGTAACGGACTTTGCCAGATGGCCGTAACAGCATGTTCTCACCCCCGGGAACACCGTGGACGCCAGCTTTCAGGGTCTTTGCAGGAAGGTCTTGAGGACTTCCAGTATGGGAAGCATATGCGCGGGCTCCTGGAATAAAAGAATGCCCCGAATGAAACTGAGCCGCTCTTGGTTGGTACTCGGGATCTGGCAAACCTCTTAGCGCATCGCGAACCGTCCGCCACGGTTGCAGGCTAGGCTTTTCGTCTGGAATCTCCACTTGCATCGGTGCGGAGACAGCTACCCGGTGGCACGGCCTCCTCTTCAGTCCGTGCGACGCCCAGTAGTCGCCAGATTCGCCTTGCGCCCAGAGCAAGGCGCCCAGTGAATGGGTGGGCTGAGGGAAGGCCCACTTTGCCCCGATGTCGCTGCGGAATCCGACAATAAATAGTCGTTCACGCTTCTGCGCCACACCGTAGTCCGCTGCGTTGAGAACCTGCCAAACTAAATTGTAGTGCAGGCCATCCCCTTTGCCAGAGGTTTCGTGCTGTTGGAGTCTCGCAAAATGATCCAACCATTCCTCTCTTTTCTTGGCAACTACGTCCGGATGGCGCAACTGAAGAACGATGTACTCGAAATAGTGGGAAAAAGCCTTTCGCAACATTCCTTTGACGTTTTCGAGGAGGAACACTCGGGGCTTAAGTGCCCTCACCGCTCTGATTGCCTCGGGAAACATATCTCGCGCATCTAGATGAGCCCGATGCTTGCCACCTACTGAGAACGGCTGGCAGGGAGGGCCACCGGCAACGAGATCGATCGATTGCGTTATGCCATCGTAATCAAATTTACGAACGTCGCCACCAAAGAGGGGCCAACTGGTGTTCTTAGCCAGTGTCGCGCAGGCCCATTGGTTATTTTCAATGACCACTAAATGACGAAAGCCGGCTTTGGCAACTCCCATGGCCAGTCCGCCCGCACCAGCAAATAGCTCAACAGCGACTTCTGACTTCTTTGTTGACATGGGTAGGGTCGATAGCTAGTATTTATTCAAATCGAATTGTAGCTTGGAAGCGAGAAGGAAAAAACGCCCCCGACGATTTCCCGTCGAGGGCGCGTTTCAAGAGTCGGCGCTGATGACACGGCGATTTCTCGCCGATGCGCGCCGCTTACACCGTCACCGTATCCGCCACTTCCTTGAACGCGGCGATCTGGTCGAAGTTCATGTAGCGATAGACGTCGGCGGCCTTGGCGTTCACCGTTTGCACCTGTTCCATGTACTCGGCCACGGTCGGGATCCTGCCCAGCAGCGCCGTCACCGCAGCCAGTTCGGCGGAACTGAGGAAGACGCGGGTGTCGATGCCGAGTCGGTTGGGGAAGTTGCGGGTCGAGGTCGATACCGCCGTGCTGCCCTTCCTGATCTGGGCCTGGTTGCCCATGCACAGGCTGCACCCCGGCATTTCCATGCGTGCGCCGGACTTGCCGAGGATGGCGTAGTAGCCTTCTTCGTTGAGGATCATGGCGTCCATCTTGGTCGGCGGCGCGATCCACAGGCGCGTCGGGATGTCGGTCTTGCCCTCGAGCAACTTGCCGACCGCGCGGAAGTGGCCGATGTTGGTCATGCAACTGCCGATGAAAACCTCGTCGATCTTCTCGCCAGCGACCTCGGACAGAATCTTGGCGTCATCCGGATCGTTGGGGCAGGCCAGGATCGGTTCCTTGACGTCGGCCAGCCTCGTGGAAGAAGCGCTGCCGCGCTTCGGCCGGCAACGCGGCGCCGGTGGCGTGGGCGCGGCGCAGCAACTCCCAGTAGTAGCGATAGGAGGCGCGGTCGTGCAGCTTGCCTTCCCAGGCAATCGGCCCCCAGTGGGCGTTTTGCGCGGCGAGCAGGATGCCGGCGGCTTCCGTCACTTCGGCGAAATCGGGGCGCATGGCTTCGACGATGGGCTGGATCTGGCGCGGATGAATGCTCCACATGCGCAGGAAGCCGAACTCGTTCTTCGCCCGGCGCGCATCCTCGCCCACGACATCGGCATCGGTGAAGTCGGTGGTGACGTTGTGGCTGGGAACCACGCCATTGCCCAGGGCGGCGGCGGCGATTTCGCACTTGGCGCGGGCGACCAGCGGATGGGAAAACTGGCCCGGTGAACGCATGGCGGCGCCGGGAATGGCGCCGTGATGGGCGCTGACGAAATCCATCAGGCCGAAGTCGATCGACTCGACATGCGGCAGGGCGGCGATCTGCCAGACTTCATGCAGCGCGCCGGGCGTCTCGATCAGCACGTGCACGGGGATTTCGCGCTCGATGTTGTAGAGGGCGCGGACTTCGTCGAGGGCGACGATCTGCGTCAGCGCGTCGTCGGCACTGGCGACTTTGGGCAGCACGATGTAGGCGACCTGTTGACCGGCGCGACCGACGATGATTTGCAGGTCGTCGCGCCAATGCGGGTGCGTTACATCGTGAATGCGCGCGCCGAGTCGTCCGTGGCGATTTGCCGGATCGAGCAGCAGGTCGGCGATCATTGCCGCATGTTCGGCTTCGCGGCCCGCCGGCGCGCCGTCTTCGCAATCGGCCGTGATGTCGAAAATCGGTCGCTCATCGACCCGCAGTTCGGCCTGTATTTGCAGGGCCTTGCGGATGGTTTTGTCCGAGCCGGCGAAATGCTCGCAGGCGGCGAGCGCCGGGAAGGGCCTGGCCCCCTGATACAGAACGGCGGCGGGATGCAGCGGTTGGCTCACCTCAGGCTGACCCCGGTTCGCTCCGCCGCATCCCGCCGCTCGTCATCAGCCGAGCAGGCTGGCGATGCCGGCTTGTTCTTCGAGCAGTTCGGCGAGGGTCTTGTCCATCATGCTGCGCGAGTAGTCGTCGATGGCCAGGCCTTCCACGCGCTTGTACTCGCCGCCTTCGCAGGTGACCGGCACGCCGTAGACGATGTCTTTCGGGATGCCGTAGCTGCCGTCGGAAGGTATGCCCATGGTGACCCACTTGCCCTGGGTGCCGAGCGCCCAGTCGTGCATGTGGCCGATGGCGGCATTCGCCGCCGAGGCGGCGGACGACGCGCCGCGCGCGGCGATGATGACGGCGCCGCGCTTGCCGACGGTGGGGATGTAGCTGTCCCTGTACCAGGCGTCGTCATTGATGGCGGCGGGGGCGGGTGCGCCGGCCACGGTGCAGAAGCGCAGATCGGGGAACATGGTCGGCGAGTGGTTGCCCCAGACGATCATCTTCTCGACATCGTCGACCGTCTTGCCGGTGCGCATCGCAAGCTGGGAGACGGCGCGGTTGTGGTCGAGGCGCAGCATGGAGGTGAAGTTCTTCTGCGGCAGGTCGGGAGCCGACTTCATGGCGATATGGGCATTGGTGTTGGCGGGATTGCCGACCACCAGCACGCGCACGTCGCGCGAGGCGACGGCGTTTAGCGCCTTGCCCTGCTCGATGAATATCCTGGCGTTTTCCATCAGCAGGTCCTTGCGCTCCATGCCTGGGCCGCGCGGTCTGGCGCCCACCAGCAGGGCGTAATCGGCGTCCTTGAAGGCCACCTTGGGGTCGTCGGTGCCGACCATGCCGGCCAGGGTCGGGAAGGCGCAATCGTCGAGTTCCATCATGACGCCTTTCAGCGCCGCCTGCGCTTTTTCCATCGGCAGTTCGAGCATTTGCAGGATCACCGGTTGATCCTTGCCCAGCATGTCGCCGGCGGCGATGCGAAACACCAGGGCGTAGCCGATTTGTCCGGCAGCGCCGGTCACTGCAACACGAACGGGGGCTTTTGCCATTTGTAGAACTCCTGTATCAGTTTGAATCGATTGGGCAAGACTGAAAAAAGCGGGGGACGGAATATCGCGCTGGAATAATCCGCAAACGCCCGCAAACGCTCGTCGTGCCACGCTGTTAACGCGCGGAATGTTAGTGGCTGCGCTGTGACGTGTCAATGTATGACAGTGATCTCATCCGCGACGCAAGCAGCAGTCTGGACTGGGTCGGGGAACTATGCTTGAATGGAATTCGCGCTGCATTTCGCCGTCTCGCCACCGCCGACTTTTTGTCGGGGATGAATTGTTCTATAGTGCACTGCATCAAAAGCAGAGTTACCTACCGATTGCAAGAGAAGCAACACTTCGCTGGACTTGACGAGAGGATCCGACCATGAAAACGAATCGCACGGCAACCATTACCGTGGACGGCAAGAGTTTCGAGTTTCCGATCCTGGCGGGAACTCATGGCAACGATGTCATCGACATTCGCACGCTGGGCGCAAAAACCGGGTTTCTCACCTACGACGCCGGTTTTCTTTCCACGGCCAGTTGCCAGTCGAAGATCACCTACATCGATGGCGACAAGGGGGTACTCCTGTACTGCGGCTATCCGATCGAGCAACTGGCGGAGAACTGCAACTTTCTTGAAGTCGCCTACCTGCTGAGGACGGGCGAGTTGCCGAACAAGGTGCAAAAAATCACGTTCGAGAACACCATCAAGGAACATACGATGGTGCATGAGCAACTGGTGAAATTCTTCCAGGGTTTTCGTCGCGATGCGCACCCGATGGCCGTGATGGTCGGCGTGGTCGGCGCGCTGTCGGCGTTTTATCCCGAGGCGGCTCAATTTTCCGATCCCGAGCATCGCGCCATTTCCTTTGACCGGCTGGTCGCCAAGCTGCCGACGATTGTCGCCATGGCCTACAAGTACTGCGTCGGCCAGCCCTTCATGTACCCGCGCAACGATCTCGATTACACCGCCAATTTCATGCACATGATGTTCGGCACGCCCTGCGAAACTTACAAGCCCAACCCGGTGCTGGTGCGCGCGCTCGACGTGATATTCACGCTGCACGCCGATCACGAGCAGAACGCCTCGACCTCCACCGTGCGCCTGGCGGGTTCTTCCGGGGCGAGTCCTTTCGCCTGCGTCTCGGCGGGCATCGCCTGCCTGTGGGGTCCGGCGCACGGCGGCGCCAACGAGGCCTGCCTGCAGATGCTGGAAGAAATCGGCGATGTCTCCCGCGTCGGGGAATACATCAAGCGCGCCAAGGACAAGAACGACAGCTTCAAGCTGATCGGCTTCGGTCATCGCATTTACAAGAATTTCGACCCGCGCGCCACGCTGATGGGCAAGGTGTGCGCCGATGTGCTGCGCGAACTGGGTCTGGAGAACGACCGCTTGTTCAAGCTGGCCCAGGCGCTGGAAAAAATCGCGCTGGAGGACGAATACTTCATCGAGAAGAAGCTCTATCCGAACGTGGACTTTTATTCCGGCATTGTGCAAAAGGCGCTGGGCATCCCGACCTCGATGTTCACCTGCATTTTCGCGCTGGCCCGCACCGTCGGCTGGACCACACAGTGGGAAGAAATGCTGGACGATCCCGAGTACAAGATCGGCCGCCCGCGCCAGCTCTACGTGGGCGCCGCGCTCCGCGATGTCAAGCCGCTGGACCAGCGCTGAGTTGATTTCGGGCGGTGGCGGCCCCATGTTCATGGTCCCCACGGTCAGGTGATGCAATGATGAAACAGATGTTGTCCGACTCGTATCTGTTTGGCGCCAATACGCCGTACATCGAGCAACTGTACGACGCCTATCTCGCCAACCCGGCTGCGGTGGAACCGGCCTGGCGCGACTACTTCGACAAGCTGGCCACGCTGCCGGGCGCCGGCAGCTACACCGGCCCGGACGTGGCGCACCAGCCGGTGATCGCGTCGTTTGCCCAGCGCGCCAGGGAGGGCACCCTGCAGGCGCCGGCGCGGGCCGCGGCGCAGGACAATGCCAAACAGGTCAAGGTGCTGCAACTGATCAAGGCCTATCGCTTCCTCGGCAATCGCTGGGCGCAACTGGATCCGCTGAAGCGCATGGAACGTCCGGCGGTGCCCGAACTGGAGCCCTCGTATTACGGTTTCACCGAAGCCGATCTGGGGCATGCCTTCAACACCGGTTCGTTCGGCGCCGTGGCCGAGAACGCCACCTTGCGGGAGATTCTCGAAGCCTGCCGGCAGACCTTCTGCGGCACCATCGGCGCCGAATACATGTACCTGTCGGATCCCGGCCACAAGCGCTGGCTGCATGACAAGCTGGAGCCCATCCGCTCGACGCCGGCCTATGGCGCCGAGGACAAGAAGCGCTTCCTGATTCAACTGACCCATGCCGAGACGCTGGAGCGTTACCTGCACACCCGGTATGTCGGCCAGAAGCGTTTCTCGCTCGAAGGCGGCGAATCCCTGATCGTGGCGATGGACCAACTGATCCGCACCGCCGGCAGCCTCGGCGTCCAGGAAATCGTTATCGGCATGGCTCATCGCGGCCGCCTCAACGTGCTGGTCAATACGCTCGGCAAGCAGCCGTCGATGATGTTCGAGGAGTTCGAGGGCAACAAGGCGCAGGTGCTTTCCGCCGGCGACGTCAAGTACCACATGGGCTACTCATCCGATGTCGGCACGCCGGGCGGCCCGGTGCATCTGACGCTGGCGTTCAATCCATCTCACCTTGAGATCGTCAACCCGGTGGTGGCCGGCTCGGTCTATGCCCGCCAGGTGCGTCGCGGCCCCGACGGCAAGCACCAGGCGCTGCCGGTGCTGATCCACGGCGACGCGGCAGTGGCGGGGCAGGGCGTCAATCAGGAGATGCTCAACTTTTCCAACACCCGCGGTTATGGCACCGGCGGCACGGTGCATATCGTGGTGAACAACCAGATCGGCTTCACCACGTCGGACCTGCGCGATTACCGCTCCTCGCTGTATTGCACCGACATATTCAAGATGATCGAAGCGCCGATTTTCCACGTCAACGGCGACGATCCGGAAGCCGTGGCGCTGGTGACGCAGATTGCCATGGAGTTCCGTCAGGAGTTCAAGAAGGACGTGGTGGTCGATATCGTCTGTTTCCGCAAGCTCGGTCACAACGAGCAGGACGAGCCGATGGTGACCCAGCCGCTGATGTACAAGAAGATCGCCCGGCATCCCGGCACCCGCCGGCTGTATGCCGACAAGCTGGTGGCGCAGGGCGTGATCGGCGCCGACGAGGCCGACCGGATGATCGAGGATTACCGCGCGGTGCTCGACGAAGGGCGGCACCTGATCGGCCCCGTGATCAGCGATTACGAGAGCAAATTCGCGGTCGACTGGAAGCCCTACATCGGTCGTCCCTACACCGAGAAATGCGATACCACGGTTGCCAGGGCCGAGTTGCAGCGCATGGCGCGGCGCCTGACCGACATACCCGCCAACTTCACCCTGCATTCGCGGGTGCAGAAAATCATCGACGACCGCAAGCAGATGGGCGAGGGAAAGATTCCCGTCGACTGGGGCATGGGCGAGAACCTGGCCTATGCCACGCTGGTTGCCGCCGGCTTCAATATTCGCGTTTCCGGCGAGGATGTCGGGCGCGGCACCTTCTTCCATCGCCATGCCGCGCTGCACGACCAGAGCCGCGAAAGATGGGATGTCGGCACCTATTGGCCGCTCCAGCACATCCAGGAGCAGCAGGGTTGTTTCATGTGCTTCGACTCGGTGTTGTCCGAAGAGGCCGTGCTGGCTTTTGAATATGGCTTCGCCACGGCGGCGCCTCGCGAAATGGTGGTGTGGGAAGCGCAGTTCGGCGACTTCGCCAATGGCGCGCAGGTGGTCATCGACCAGTTCCTGTCTTCCGGCGAAGCCAAGTGGGGCCGTGGTTGCGGCCTGGTGCTGCTGTTGCCGCACGGTTACGAGGGGCAGGGGCCGGAGCATTCGTCGGCGCGCCTCGAACGCTACATGCAGCTTTCGGCCGAGTTCAACTGGGAAGTCTGCGTGCCGTCCAACGCGGCGCAGGTTTATCACATGCTGCGCCGTCAAATGCTGCGGAAACAGCGCAAGCCGCTGATCGTCCTGACGCCGAAGTCATTGCTGCGCCACAAGGATGCCAGCAGTTCCCTCGACGAGCTGGCCAACGGCACGTTCCAGACCATCATCGGCGAAATCGACAAAGTGGCGGCGAAGAAGGTGACGCGCATGGTCACCTGTGCCGGCAAGGTCTATTTCGATTTGCTGGCGGCGCGACGAGCGCAGAAGATCGATGACATCGTGCTGGTGCGCGTCGAGCAGCTTTATCCCTTCGATGATCGTCGATTGGCCGAGGAGATGAAGAAGTATCCGAATCTCAAGGAGTTGATCTGGTGCCAGGAAGAACCCTTGAATCAGGGCGCCTGGTACGCCAAGCATCATCGGCTTTCAAAACTCGTTGGCAAGGGCCAGACTCTGGATGTGGTTGCGCGTCCCGCGTCGGCTTCCCCGGCGGTCGGCTATGCCGCCAAACACGTCCTGCAGCAAAAGGAAGTTGTCAATGCCGCCCTCGGCATCAAGGAGTAACCAATCATCATGATGATCGAAGTCAAAGTTCCCCAGTTGTCCGAGTCGGTGGCCGAGGCCACCTTGTCGACCTGGCATGTCAAGGAGGGCGATGCGGTTGCCCGCGATCAGAACCTGATCGATATCGAAACCGACAAGGTGGTGCTGGAGCTGCCCGCGCCCGCCACCGGCGTGATCGTCAGGATCATCAAGGGCAACGGCGAAACCGTGACCGCCGGCGAAGTCATTGCCGAGCTCGATACCGAAGCCAAGGGCGCCGTGGCAGCGCCCGCCGCCGCCAAGCCGGACGCTGCGGCGACCGTTGCGACGACCGCTTCTGCGACCATTGCGACGGCGATGCCGGCGGCGCGCAAGATCATGGATGAAAAGGGCATCGCTGCCGCCGACGTGCGGGGCAGCGGTCGCGGCGGTCGCATCCTCAAGGAAGACGTCAGCGGCGCTGCGCAGCCGGCGCCGGCTCCGGCAACCGCTCGCGCCGCCGTGTCGCCAGCGCCGACTCTTGCAACCAGGCCCGCGCTGCCGCAGCCCAACGTCGTCAGCGCCGATGCCATCATTGCCGACCGTCCCGAGCAGCGCGTGCCGATGTCGCGCCTGCGCGCCCGCGTCGCCGAGCGTCTGTTGCAGTCGCAATCCTCCAACGCCATCCTGACCACTTTCAACGAGGTCAACATGGCCGCGGTGATTGATATGCGAAAGAAATACCAGGAGAAATTCGAGAAGGAACACGGCGTCAAGCTGGGCTTCATGTCCTTCTTCGTCAAGGCGGCGGTGGCCGCGCTGAAGAAATATCCGGTTATCAACGCCTCGGTCGATGGCAACGACATCGTCTATCACGGCTACTTCGACATCGGCATCGCCGTCGGCAGCCCGCGCGGCCTGGTCGTGCCGATCCTGCGCGACGCTGACCAGATGAGCCTGGCGCAGATCGAAAAGAAGATCGCCGAGTTCGGTGTCAAGGCCAGGGAGGGCAAGCTTTCGCTGGAGGACCTCAGCGGCGGCACTTTCTCCATTTCCAATGGCGGCATCTTCGGTTCGATGCTGTCGACGCCGATCATCAACCCGCCGCAGTCGGCCATCCTCGGCGTGCATGCGACCAAGGAGCGCGCCGTCGTCGAAAACGGCCAGATCGTGATCCGCCCGATCAACTACCTCGCGCTGTCCTACGACCACCGCATCATCGACGGTCGCGAGGCGGTGCTGGGCCTGGTCGCGATCAAGGAAGCGCTGGAAGATCCGGCGCGTTTGCTGCTGGACGTGTAAGAAGAACATTAACCACGGCGACACGGCGACACGGCGACACGGCGAAAAGCAAGACAATACTTTTTGCTTTTGTTTCTCGTGCTTTTTCGCCGTGTCGCCGTGGTTAAGCATTCGAATTCTTCTCACAGAATGTAACGACTTGAGTCGTTGGTGAATAGAGGTTTTCTCATGGCAAACAAGCAATTCGACGTGGTGGTTATCGGCGGCGGTCCGGGCGGTTATGTGGCGGCGATTCGCGCCGCGCAACTTGGGCTGGCCACGGCCTGCATCGAGTCCGAGGCGTATGCCGACCCGAAGGGCGAAGTGCGGCTCGGCGGCACCTGCCTCAATGTCGGCTGCATTCCCTCCAAGGCGCTGCTGCAATCCTCGGAACTGTTCGAGCAGGCCAACCACTCGTTCGTTATGCACGGGATTGCCGCCTCGGGCGTGAAGATGGACGTGGCGACCATGATGCGGCGCAAGGACAACATCGTCGGCCAGTTGACCGGCGGCATCAAAAGCCTGTTCAAGAAGAACAAGGTCACGCTGCTGCCCGGCCACGGCAAGTTTGTCGGTCGCGAGGACGAGCGCTGGCGGCTCGATGTCAGCGGCGAAATGGTGGAAGCGACGCATGTCATCGTCGCCACCGGATCGAAGGCGCGGCATCTGCCGGGCATCGCGGTCGACAACAAGCTGATCTGCGACAACGTCGGCGCCCTGCAATTCGATTCCGCGCCGAAGCGTCTCGGCGTCATCGGCGCCGGCGTCATCGGGCTGGAGCTGGGCTCGGTATGGAAGCGCCTGGGCGCCGAAGTGACGATTCTCGAAGCGCTGCCGGATTTCCTCGGCGCCGCCGATCAGGCCGTGGCCAGGGAGGCCTGGAAAATTTTCACGCAGAAGCAGGGACTCAACATCCAGCTTGGGGTCAACATCACCAAGGTTGAAACCGGCAAGAAGGGTCGCGATACCCACGTCAGCGTCGAGTATGAAATCGGTGACGAAACCCGTGTCCTGCAATGTGATCGCCTGATTGTCTCCGTCGGTCGCGTGCCGCACACGACCGGCCTCGGCGCGGAAAATGTCGGTCTCGAAATCAATCCGCGCGGCCACATTGGCGTCGACCAGAATTGCCGCACCAATCTGCCCAATGTCTGGGCCGTCGGCGATGTCGTGCCCGGCCCGATGCTGGCGCACAAGAGCATGGAAGAGGGCGTGATGGTGGCCGAGTGCATCGCCGGCCAGAAGGGCCACGTCAATCTCGACACCGTGCCCTGGGTCATTTACACGCATCCGGAAATCGCCTGGGTGGGCAAGACCGAGCAGCAGTTGAAGAATGAAGGCGTCGATTACCGCATCGGGCAGATTCCCTTTGCCGCCAACGGTCGCGCGCTGGGACAGGGCGACACCACCGGTTTCGTCAAGATGCTCGCGTGTGCGAAAACCGACCGCATTCTCGGCGTGCATGTGATCGGCAACAACGCCTCCGAACTGATTGCCGAGGCCGTGGTGGCGATGGAGTTCAATGCCTCGGCGGAAGATATTGCCCGCGTCTGCCACGCCCATCCGACGCTCTCCGAGGCGATGCACGAGGCGGCGCTGGCGGTGGATAAGCGGGCGCTGCATTTCTGATATGTAGCACTTGATTTCTTCTCTGTGGACTCGGTTAGAATGAATCGAGTTGGCCGCAGTGGGAGAGTCACATGTTGCACCAAGGAGAAGTAGCGCCGGGGTTTTCCCTCCCCGACGCCGACATGGAATTGTTCGATTTCGCCTCGCTGCGCGGCCGCCAGAACGCTGTCCTGTTTTTCTATCCGCGCGACGGCACGCCGTACTGCACGCTGGAGGCGGCAGAGTTCTCCGATCACGAAGATGAATTCGCCCGGCTGGACTGCGTCATCCTCGGCGTCTCGCGCGACGACTGTCTTTCGCACGCGGAATTTCGCGACAAGCACGGACTGTCGGTGCGCCTGTTGTCGGACGAGGCAGGCGAAGTCTGCCGCAAGTTCGGCGTGTGCCAGTTTCGCGAGCGGGACGGCCACAAGAAGCTCTGTGTAATACGCTCGACATTCATTATCGACAAGCAAGGCATAGTTCGTCACGCCCTCTACGATGTGCAACCGAAAGGGCATGCCGCCGAGGTTTATCAACTGGTAAAAAGCCTCAACGGCAAAGGAAGGCAACATGCTCATCGCTAGGAACACCGTCGTCACCCTCAACTACAGCGTCAAGGACACCGACGGCACGCCCGTCGACGAAGGCGCGGCACCGCTGGTCTATCTGCACGGCGGCTATGGCGGCATTTTCGATCGCATTGAAGAAGAGCTTCAGGGCAAGGATGTCGGCGCCGCCCTCGAAGTGAAACTGGAGCCCGAGGACGCCTTCGGCGAATATGACGCCGAGCTGGTCGCCATCGAGCCGCGCCAGTTGTTCCCCGAGGACATCGAAGTCGGCATGCAGTTCGAACGCGCCGGCGAGAACGGCGAAGATGACGACGCGTTATTCACCATCACCGACATCGCCGACGACAAGGTAGTGGTCGACGGCAACCATCCGCTGGCCGGCATCGCGCTGCTGTTCTCCTGCACCGTGAGCGAAGTGCGCGCCGCCACCGCCGAGGAAATCACCCACGGCCATCCCCATGGCGCGCATGGGCATCAGCACTGAGAGTCGAAGAAAGCGCCAAAGAAAATGCCCGCTTTTGCGGGCATTTTCTTTGGCGCCGACGCTGACAGCTATTGCGTCAGGTCGGGCGCTTGCCGGCTGCCGGCAAGTCCTCGCGCGTGACGAGAAAAACCTTGCCCTCGGCATGCTTGGTATCCAGCCAGACGGCGGGTAGATCGGGGAAGGCGGCTTCGACAAGGTCCTGATTGTGGCCGACTTCGATGGCCAGCAGGCCGCCGGGATTGAGGTGTTCGCCCGCCTCGGCGAGGATGCGGCGCACCACGTCGAGGCCATCGGCGCCGGCGGCCAGCGCCAGCGCCGGTTCGTGGCGATACTCGGCGGGCAGGGCGTCCATCGCGGCGCTGGTGACGTAGGGCGGGTTGCTCAGGATGAGGTCATAGCGCTTGTCCTTCACCGCCGCGAACAGGTCGGACTCGACGGCCCGCACGCGATCTTCGAGGGCGTAATCGGCGATGTTGCGCTGGGCCACGGCCAGCGCGTCAGTGGAAATGTCTATGGCATCGACCGCGGCGTTGGGAAAAGCGTGGGCCATCAGGATCGCCAGGCAGCCCGAGCCGGTGCACAGGTCGAGCGCGGCGTGGACGCTTGCCGCATCCTCGATCCAGGGGGCGAAGCCGTTTTCCAGCAGTTCGGCGAAGTAGGAGCGCGGCACGATGACGCGCTGATCGACAAAGAAGCGGAAGTGTCCGAGCCAGGCTTCCTGCACCAGGTAGGCGGTGGGCAGGCGGTGCACCACGCGCTGCTGGAGGTTGTTCAGCAGCGTCAGGCGTTCGCTCCTGGTCAGGCGGGCGTCGAGCCAGGGATCGAGCGTGTCGCGCGGCAGATGCAGGGTGGCGAGGATGAGCCAGACGGCCTCGTCCCAGGCGTTGTCGGTGCCGTGGCCGTAAGCCAGCCCGGCTTCGTTGAAGCGGCTGACCGCCCAGCGCAGCCAGTCGCGGAGGGTGACCAGTTCGTCGGTGGTGTGATTCATCAATTCGACATCAGCCGGTCGAAGGATTGTTCGTAGATGCGCGCCAGCGGTTCGAGATCGGCGACGGCGATGCATTCGTCAATTTTGTGAATGCTGGCGTTGACCGGGCCGAACTCCACCAGTTGCGGGCAAATCCCGGCGATGAAGCGACCGTCGGAGGTGCCGCCGCTGGTCGATAGCTCGATTGAAACGCCGACTTCGGTGGCCACGGCGTCCGTCAGCGCCGCGCACAGGTCGCCGCGTGGCGTGAGGTAGGGCTTCGCGCCGAGGGTCCAGCGGATGTCATATTCGAGCGAATGGCGGTCGAGCAGGGCATGCACCCGCGACTGCAAGCTTTCCACCGTGCTGGCGGTCGAGAAGCGGAAGTTGAACATGATCTCGAAGCTTCCCGGCACCACATTGCCGGCGCCCGTTCCGGCATGGGCGTTGGAAATCTGGAAGCTGGTGGGCGGGAAATATTCGTTGTCGTCATCCCATGTCGTGGCCGCCAGTTCGGCCAGCGCGGGCGCCGCCAGATGCACCGGATTCTTCACCAGATGCGGATAGGCAACGTGGCCCTGCACGCCCTTGACGGTGAGGCTGGCCGAAAGCGAGCCGCGCCGACCGTTTTTCATGGTGTCGCCCAGGCGGTCGACGCAGGTCGGTTCGCCGACAATGCAGCAGTCGATGATTTCCTTGCGTGCGCGCAAGGCCTCCACCACGCGCACCGTGCCATCCACCGCGTCGCCTTCTTCGTCGGAGGTAAGCAGCAGCGCCAGAGAGTCGGCGCTGGCGGCACGGCGATTTATCAGGCGTTCCATCGCGACGACGCAGGCGGCGATCGAACTTTTCATGTCGACCGCGCCGCGACCGTAAAGATAGCCGTCGCGCAGGGTCGGTTCAAAGGGCGGCGAAGTCCATTGCTCCAGCGGTCCGGCGGGCACCACGTCGGTGTGGCCGGCAAAGCAGATCAGCCGTCCGCCGGTGCCGCGTCGCGCCCAGAGATTCGAGACTTTTCCTGTCGGGCCGTCGACATCCATGCGTTCGATGCGAAAGCCCAGCGGTGCCAGCCAGGAGGCGATCAGGTCGAGGCAGCCGGCATCCTCGGGGGTTATCGAAGGACGGGCGATCAGCGCCCGCGCTTTTTCGAGCACCGGCATCAGGCGTCCATTTTCAGCGTGAAGTCGCTGAAGGATCCCGGCGCGACGGACTTGGTGTAGTCGGGGGCGGCGGACGGGTCGGGTTGCGCGGTCGCAGTGGCCGCGGCTCCCGCCGCCGCGGGTGCCGCGGCGTTGTTGATGACCTGTTGCAGGTTGTTGGCCGAGTCGGCGTTGTTCAGGGCTTCTTCCAGCGTGATGACGCCGGTGCTGTAGAGCGTGTACAGGCATTGCTCGAAGGTCTGGCTGCCGGGCACCATGCTCTTCTCCATGGCGTCCTTGATTTCGCCGAGGTCGCCCTTTTCGATCAGTTCGGCGATGTAGCGCGAGTTGAGCAGCACTTCCACGGCCGGCGCGCGACCGCCGTCGGGCTTCTTGACCAGGCGTTGCGAGATCACGCATTTCAGCGTGACGCCGAGGTCGGCGAGCAGGGCCGGGCGGTTCTCCAGCGGATAGAAACTGATGATCCGGCTCATCGCGTGATAGCTGTTGTTGGCGTGCAGCGTGGCCATGCACAGGTGGCCGGACTGGGCATAGGCGATGGCCTGGCTCATGGTGTCCTTGTCGCGGATCTCGCCGATGAAAATGACATCGGGCGCCTGGCGCAACGCGTTCTTCAGCGCAATGTGGAAGGCCTTGGTGTCGGAGCCGACCTCGCGCTGATTGACGATGGATTTCTTGTTCTGGAAGATGAACTCGACCGGGTCTTCCAGCGTCAGGATGTGGCCTGACTTGCGCGCGTTGCGGTAGTCGATCATGGAGGTCAGCGTGGTCGACTTGCCCGAGCCGGTGGCGCCCACCATCAGGATCAGGCCGCGCTTTTCCATGATGACGTCCTTGAGCACGTCCGGCAGTTGGAGCGAGTCAAAATCCGGAATGTCGCTTGGAATGTAGCGCACGACAAGCGCCGGCGAGCCTTTTTGACGGAAGCAGGAGAGACGGAAATTGCCGACGCCCGGCATGTTGTGGGCGGTGTTGAGTTCCATTTCCTCAAGAAACTCGTTCATCTGCTTTTCGGTCAGTATCTCGCCGAACAAATTCATGATGGTTGGCGCGTCCATCACCGTTTGGTTCACCGGCACCGAATTGCCGTTGATCTTGATATGGATGGGCGCTCCGACGGAGACAAACAGGTCCGAGGCCTTCTTCTCCGCCATCAACTGGAACAGTCTCTGCATCGTACCCATGTTCTTGCCTCCCCTGCGTATGACGTTGAGTTCAGTCGCGCAACAGTTCGTCGATGGCCGTCCTGGCTCGCGTCCGGGCATCCACCCGCTTGACGATGACGGCGCAGTACAAACTGTACTTGCCGTCCGCCGACGGAAGATTGCCGCTGACCACCACCGAGCCTTCCGGAATGCGACCGTAAATCACTTCGCCGCTGGCGC
>Ga0209211_10004685_pt1 | contig 21054 bp, 18 predicted proteins | sample RifGroA2_FD_183992 | JGI IMG/M metagenome (GOLD analysis project Ga0209211, IMG submission 183992) | Groundwater microbial communities from Rifle, Colorado, USA - Groundwater A2 (SPAdes) (version 2) | ecosystem: Environmental > Aquatic > Deep subsurface > Groundwater | place: Rifle, Colorado...
TCAGTTTCACTGCATACTTGTGTTTGACAAACACGAGAAAAACAACGCAAACCAGCGCCACAATTAGCATCAGCGTTGCACGCCTGCGGTGGCGGCGCAACAACGCATCGTCCATCAATACAACGATCGCTGGCACAATGCGCATGTCGTTCACAAGGAGAACCGACAACCAGTTTTGCCCTACACAATTCTGCCCCCTCTAAAAATCTATGTTGAGCTATGGGAAGGTCCCTTCCACCAACTCGAAATTGCACAGCGCGGCGGCATATTTCGCCAGCAGGACAGACATTATCATCACACGCGAGGGCAACAGGAGCCGACGCCTTGCAAACTCCAAGAGTGCAAAGATTGCTGATGCATTCCACGGGATTGGTGCAGGCCTGGCTATTTGACTTTTTTTCTGTACAGATGCCTCCCAAATCGTCATCCGCACAAAATTGAAGAAGTGTGCAATCATCGTCGGTTGCGCAGATAACCGGAGCAGCCCTCGGAGCATTGCCGGTGATAGTGTTCAGATTATTGCCTTCAACAGTGATAGAAACAACGAGGAACGTAAAGAGAAGGACAATACATACACGCACAATAAGATTGTGCATCGCTTTCCGATTGATGTTGCGAGAGACCATTATAAACTCCACCCATGTCAGTATTTCAACGTTTCTCTAATAATGAGATTATGATTAAAAGGTTGGAGGCCGAGGAGGCTGCTGAAACGGGGATTGTCGAGGAGGAGATTGAGGTGAAGCAGGAGTGTATGGCAGGGGTGAGGACGGTGGAGAGGGAGGCTGTGCACCAGGGGGAGGGATAGAGCCGTACAACGCCTCATTCTTTTTCTTTTTCTGATAATAGTAGTAGCCAAGTCCGCCGAGAATCACTGCAATGATGACAATAATAATCCACCATGGAAATTTTTTCTTTTGAACAGGAGGCACGGGAGGCAATACAGCCGGCTCTTCAATCAACACAGGCTCTTCTGCTTCCTGTTCTTCCGGCACAGGTGGTGCTACGGGTTCTGGAACTGGCGGTGGTGCAACAGGTGGTTGAACAACAGGAACAGGTGGTAAACCACCACCCACTCCGCCGGATGGAGCGTATGGGCGAAGTCTTTCATCAGGGCCTGCTGGTTGCCGTCCTCCTCGATCAGAAGAGGCGGATTGAGAAGATAAACTCACTTGTTTTGGTTCATATATAGGTTTTGGGGATGCCTGTCCAACTACACATTGTACGCCGTTGCAGGATGTCCCGCTACTACACGTACCGCATGTACCGCCACACCCATTATCACCGCACTCACGCATATTGCAGTCAGGGATACAAACACATTGGCCATTTTGGCATTCATTGCCCGGTGTTGCACACAAACCATCCGGCGTGCCACAGAAACCGCCGCATCCATCACTGCCACAGGTTTTTCCTGCACAGTTGGGCGTACACGCACTGCCAGAAGTGATAGTAACTGAGGAAGGTTGATATTGATCAACAAGTACAGCAGGCCAGCCTTCAGGGCCGAAATTGTTTTCAGCGGTAAAGCCGCTTACAGTTACCTGAGTGGTAACTTCTTTTTTAGAGATGAAATAGAGCCGTGCAAGAGGAGTTGCCTGAAAATTGAAATAGTCTGCAATAATGTTGCGGGCAATACCTTCAAGGTAGAGTGTACCAAGACTTTCAGAATGGGTAAGTTCAAATCGTGGAAGAAGGGTTTCAGCACGGACAAATGTCAAGTCGTTTTGGTTGTAACCAACAGCGAGTTGGTAATTGTTGATGAGCTGTGATGTGGGTGATGTTCTTCCTTCGATAAATGGGTACACGACCACGTCAACGAAAAATTCTGCACCTGCACCAGTTGATTTTGCAGATGGGCTTATCATTGCGCCTCTTTGGGGCATATCTGCTTGTTCAAATGACAAAACAGGAGGGAGAGTCAAAACTAGCAAGATAAGAAAACAAAAAAAAGTGATTAACCTTAGGGTCCGCGCAGCCGACATGATTCTTCCCCGTTGATTCTCACATACTCATAAAGTGGCTGGAAATAACCGGCATCCTTAATCGTGATGCATCCATCAGGCCGTGTTGGACCGTTTTTCACGCCAACATCTGCAATGAAACAACCATTCAGGCCGATGTAACCATTAGCAATAGTGAACCGATTGTCAATCGCCCCAGGAAGTGTACTTGGGCACACGTCTTGATTGTCCCTGATACCGTCGCCGTCGCAGTCTACATTGTTTTCACAGTTCGGCTTTTCTTGTGCATCGGGCACGCCGTCAGCATCAGCATCTGGTGCTCCAACAGGACAAGGGTCACAGTCAGCCGGGCAGGTTGCACAGTTTTCAAACAAAGGATTGCCATGGTCACAGCGATTGCCATCGTTATTAATGTCAAGTCCGCAACCAGGTGTTGCAATTTCTGGAATCACACAGCTGCCACCTGCTGCTCCTGCGCCTCCTCCACCAGCGCCACCCGGACAGGTGGTCGGATCAATGAAATTATTTGGAGAGCATTGCTGCCCTGCTGGGCACGCGCCGCCTGCTCCGCCAACCGGGCAGTTTGCCGCTACAGCGATGCATTGGCCTGTCTCGTAATTACAAACGGGTGTTGCGACGTTAAGCGCCGTGCACTTGGCATTTCCCGTTACTGGCGCAAAAACTCGACCTGGAACAACACCTTGCGGATTGTTGCAGTCAAGCAGGTACATATTGGCACAGGTATAATGAACACCGCATTGGAAGTTGCGCAATTGACAGGTATCTTGACCCCGCACAGGATTGTTTGGATCAAAGTCCTTTGTTGCAGGGCTGCAATCATTATCTTTTCCGTCGCAGACTTCATCTGCTCCTGGATTTACGGTTATATCATCATCCTTACAATCAGTGTTTGATGCAGCAGAGCCAAGGGGTGGACTTGCGAGTTGATTATCTGAAAGAACATACGCTCCCGCAACATTAGAGCCAAAACGGTCACGATCTGCGTCGGTGTAGAATTTTGATCTGATGGCAATGTTTGCCTGGGCGTTTGGAGGGTCAAATAATTCGACATTTTCACTTGCGACTGTGATCACGGCAGATGCTGCAGTCAGAGAGAAAGTTCCACTTTGACCAATCAGATTAACATTTGGAAGAACCTTTGGACGGAAATTAAGAGTAAGAAAACGTGCGGCGCGGCCCGTTGAAATTGCGGTATCAAAATTCAAACGTTCACCATGAATTCGAAGTGTACCTCCTTCCGGAGTAACTTGGATATTATCAACGGCCCAATCGTTTGGTCCTGCACCAACGCCGGCAAAATCAAATTTGTCAATTGGGAACGCCACTGTAAAGTCGAACGCTAGTATCTTAACGCTCGGATCCGCAGATTGCTTGGGATAACCGTGAACTTCGAGAGGAAACACCTCGCCCTGGGCAGGGTTTGCCGCATCAACAACAGATGATGCGCTGGTCACGTGAAATGATGATCCTCCTGAAGCAAGGCCTGCTGAAGCTTGAGTTTCATATAGTGCAAAGCCAGTCAGCGCCGTCGAAGAACTTGAAGAAGATGAAAACGTACCTGTATCAGGCAACAGAAAGAATCCCGCAATAAGAAGGATAACAGCAGCCACGGCGATGAAATCGGTTTCACGCCCTCTTTTTTTATTCAATCTATCACCCTGATTCAATTTGAGAAAGTGAAATATATAAATGTATCGGTAGTGTAGGCTCTGTCCTAAATCTCAAAAAAAATTTACAAACCAAGGCTCTGCTGAACTTTTCGTTCTTTCATGGTTCTTTTATTTTTTTCTAACCAGCTGTATACCGAAGCATGCGGACTTCCTGCAAGCAAACTTTCCACTGCTCTGCGTGCAACACTCACATTCTGGATTTCACCGATCATCGTAATCGTTTTTCCGTACACGCAGATAGAACTTTCAGTGAGCTCTTCAATGGTACGCCGTGCTTTTCCTTCTGCACCAATAATTCTGCCTTTCAAGCGCATGAGCTTTTTGATGCTTGCATCGCCTAAGTGTTCTTTAAGATTAATAATTTCCACACAATAATCAGGTTTGAGAAGACGCAGAGCAATATCAGGATTCACGCCCCTTCCAATAGCACGCACGACATCACGCGCACTGAACATGCCAATCGTGTCGGTTCCGGTAATAATCACATCGCCTTCTTCAGAATCAATGTTCAGCTTGGAATTAGTAGAAGTTTCAATATCTGCTTTGACCACTCCTTCTTTTCCGATCAGAACCGCAATCCGCTCTTTAGGGATCTTTAATTCATAAGAATATTGGAGCTCGTCTTGTGATTGCGATTGGCGCGATGGGTGTGGTTGTTGCAATGGTTGCAGGGGCTGCCCAGTTTCTGAGTGTTCTTCTGCTTTACCATCTTCAGCTTTACCAAGGGGGTGATCAGTGTTCTGTTTCATGGTGGCGATAGGGGGTGATTAATTGTGTAAGATAAGGGGCTTTGGTTTGAGGTATCTTATAAATCTTTGGTTCTTTGAGAAAGGAAAGAATAACACGCAAAAAAGCAAATGGTCCTTTATTCTTACGTTTCATGATATTTTGAGAAACTTTTATAAACACACCCCTGTTGATATGTTTGGGGTATGACTATGAAAAAAATAGGAATTGTTCTCGCAATGTTGATGGTCCTTATAGGTGCCGTTGCCATATTTACCCTTGCTGCGCTTCCTGCAGTAGAAGCACAAAAGAGTACAACGCTGATCATGACCCTGAAAGATATCTCGAATAATCAGATTATTCAGGGTGTCCCTGCGATGGTGAAGGTCATTGATGTCAAAACAGGGGAAAGCGAAACTGCAACCGAAACCATTGATGTATCAGGCATCTTGAAGTACCAGCTTCTTCCAGGAAGTTGGAAGGTTGAAGTGCAGATTTATGATGCACAAACGGAATGGCTGGATTATTATGGAAGCCGGGTTGTTTACATTCAAGAAAATGAACCCCTCCTAGAAAGAACATTCTATTTAATTCCGATTGGTGCAGTGGAAGGCCTCGTTATGGACGAAGAAGACAAGCTGGTCGCAGGAGCAGAGATTGATTTTAAGTGCAAGTTTGAAGAGACACTAGACACCGAAAGTAAAACAGACTCTTATGGTTCATTTAAGTCTATTCTGGTTCCGGCAGGAACGTGCAGGATTTTTGCAGCTGCAAAAGACCGGGTGGGAATGCAGGAAATTAACGTCGAAAAAGGGAAACTGGGCAATGTAACGATCCGACTGACTGAAGAACGATTTTCAAACACACCCTTTACTGCGATGTGGGCAGTGATCGTGATCTTTATTTTTATTGCCTTCTTTGTGCTTTTTGCAGTGCTCCGAAAACATCTCCACCGCGAATTGAAAGAAAAACTCAAGCATGAATTCAAACGGCTGAAGGGTGAAAAAGAAGAAGAGAAAGAGGATGGGAAAGAAGAGAGAGAAGAAGGAAGAGAAGAGAAGAAACACGCCGAAAAAGAAGAAAAATCTGAAAACGAAAACTCCAAAGAAAAGAAGAAAGAAGAGAAAAAAGAAGCATTGAATCCGCGGGCCAGGGATATTATTGAAACCTTGAATGACCGGGAAAAGAATGTGGTGCAGTTTACACTCAAAGAAAAAGGGGAAACAACGCAAGCAAGGATCAGAAATGGAACCGGCATCCCCAAAACCTCGTTAGTCCGCTGCTTTCAGGCGCTTGAAGCGCGCAAGGTGATTTCTGTGGAAAAGATCGGAAAAATGAAGAAAATTCGATTCACAGACTGGTTTATGGGTAAGGAGTAGAAAGGACTGTTATTCTTGCTTATTTTTATATTCTGACCATTATTCTTGCTTTGTGATGGATTGAGGACCGCAAAAGGTTTATAAAAGAAATGAGTGATAGTACACCTTGGCTATCTTATTTCAAAGTTGGATGTGAGAACCAAAGTTCCACATCTGCTTTGCATTTTTTGTTTTATTTTTCTTCTTATTTTCTTTATCGGTTTTCTTATTTTTGCTTGCGCTCAGGGATCTTTACGCCTAGCTTCTTGAAGAAAGTATCAACATTCCGATGATCGCGCTCGATCAGTTCTTGTGCATTGGCGCTGTCAAGAGGACTGCATTGAGAGAAATCAATCAACACCGGCTTTTCATCGCGATTGAGGATATTAAATGCCGAGAGGTCGCCATGGGCTAAGCCCGCTTTGTTGAGCTTTGCCATTTGCTGTTTGACGTCTTCGTAGAAGGCTTGGGGGTTTTCGGGGAACCTGTCTTTAAGACGAGGGCTTGGCCTGGTTTCGCCATGGCCATGGATGTATTCCATCAGCAAGACATTGTCGCGAAAAGCAATAGGGGTAGGAACCCTACATCCTGCCTCTCGTGCTTTCAGAAGATTCTGGAATTCACGCCTGCACCAGGTGAAGATAATCAACCGATGCTTTTTTTTGAGGTTCAGAAAACGAGTATCATAGCGAATGTACTGGTACATGCGGTTGAAGTCGCAGGTTTCCAGACGGTAAATTTTCACGATGATAGGCTGCTCTTCTCCGTTGGGGCCATACTTCATTGCAGAGAAGATGTTGGCTTCTTTGCCGATAGAGATCGGCTCGGCAAGATGCTTAAAATGGCCTTGGGAACTCAGCCTAAACAAGACCCGCTCAGCATGATCATCAAAGACATTCTTGTAGGTCTTGAATTGTGCCCGCGTTTGACGCTTGGTGATGGCCATGATCCTTCCTAAGAAGGAAGGGTTTATTAAATATGCCACGAAATACCCAGTAAGTAGATTTACCCCTCATAAGTAACAAATATACCGAAAGGTTTATATACTAGTAGTTACTAATAAGAAGTAACATTATGTTGAGAACTTCGGTTTTCAACATCTTGTTGTCTAAACACCTCTATTTCCTGGGGATGGGAAACTATCCTCAGGTTTTTCCTTTCCCAAAAGTATAAGGAGCTGAGGTGAATGTGAACCATTTGCGCCTTTAAGGACGAGTATTCGATCTGCGCAAATTCACTATTTGCTTTTGAAGCAAATTGAGATGGTATTTGAATACACCATTCAGATATGAAAACCAATTCCTATACCCCCTTTGAAAAGGCCAAAACCTTTTCAACCATCTCCTCACAGTTGCCGGCGCAAGTCGGCTTCTGAAGGATGGTTTTGATATGTTCTGAGCTGTTTGAGAGAGTGTCGATAGATGGTTTCTTGCTTGTTTCTTACGCCCAAGAGAAAACTCAAGAATATAGATAGATTTATATAAAATAGAACACCTCCTTCCTTGAAGCATTGAAAGAAGTGCTGAGTCAATCACCTCCTGGATTCCAGGCATCATAGTCATTCAAACAGCCCGACTCGAGAGTAACTCAAGGGAGCTCACGCTAACAGCAAGCAATGATACTTGGGAGTTAGTGATTCGGGCCTCATCTTCCTTCCCTTTTCAGAACCAGAATTGAGGGATTACCGCTGTGACGCTGTGGTTGACAAACACGATACCTTATTAAAATAAAAAATTGAGACTCAAAAGAGTCTGATAAAACAGCAAAAGAACTCATAGAGAACGGCAATAAAAATTATACATCCCGTTCATTCACACTCATTCCATTGTTGGTTTTCGAGGTTGTACAACCTCGTGTGTAAAAACCCAAGCATTAGTGTAGAAATAGAAGAGAAGAGACATGCAAAGTCTCTGTGAGTTCTTACGTAACGACAAGCACGATACAAGCTTGAAAACTACAAACAAATAATGACAAACGAATCGGAGGGATTACCATGGGAAAAATTAGCCCTGTATCCGCAAAGTATATCATTCATTCCACCATTGAAATTGATGGTGTTGTTGACAAACCTGATGTGATTGGAGCAATCTTCGGACAAACCGAAGGACTCTTAGGAGCAGACCTTGAATTACGAGAACTACAGCGCTCAGGAAGAATTGGAAGAATCGAGGTCAATGTAGACACAAGAACAGGAAAAACAAAAGGAGAAATTATTGTTCCTTCATCCTTGGACAAAGCTGAAACCGTTATTATTGCAGCTGCGTTTGAGATTATCCAACGCATTGGACCCTGCAACGCAAAGATTCTTGTACAGAAAATCGAAGATGTTCGTGTTTCTAAGCGAGCCTTTGTTGTTGAACGAGCAAAAGAGCTTTTGAAACACCTGATTGATACCACCATGCCGGATTCTCAAGAACTTGCTGATGAAGTTGCTCAATCGGTTCGTATCATGGAAATTCAAGAATATGGACAAGACCGTCTTCCTGCAGGACCAGGCATTGATGAATCAGAAGAAATCATTATTGTTGAAGGCCGGGCAGACGTTGTTGCGATGTTAAAGCATGGCATCAAAAACGTGATTGCTATGAATGGAAGTTCAGTTCCGCAAACGATTATTGAACTCAGCAGAAAAAAAGAAGTCACGGTCTTTGTTGACGGCGACCGCGGAGGTCTGTTGAATATTAAAGAACTTCTGCAAGTTGCTTCTGTTGATTATGTCACCAAAGCTCCTGATGGAAAAGAAGTTGAAGAATTGACCAAGAAAGAAATCCATCAAGCACTGCGTGCAAGAGTTACAGCAGAACAAGCGAAGCATGAACTGCCGAAATTTGAAGCACGGGAGAATGGACAAAGTTCCTATCGAGAACCCTCACGCACTGGCGTTGATCGAACATTTTTGAATCAAAGCCAGCCTCGAAGACCCCCTATACGGGATCAGCGGGATATGCGGGGAGATGCACGAGACATGAGAGCAGACACACGAGGAGAGCAAACCATGCGGCCAAAACGTGTTGTCAAAATCTCTGATCTTGAAAAAAGCAAGTTCAAAACCATGCTTGAAGATCTGATTGGAACACGCGGAGCCTACATCCTGGATGAGAAATTGAACATCCTTGGAAAAGTTCCGATGACCGAGCTTGCCAGCACCGTAAAAAGTCTTGGAACAGGCGTCTATGCATTGATCTTTGATGGCATCATTGAAAATGAACTGATCCATGTTGCTGAAGATTCCAACATCAGACATCTGATCGGCATGGACTGCCCAGGAAACCCGCAAACACGGGTGAACATTTTAACAGCAGAAGAGTTGGCTTAGGCTGATTCTTCTTTATTTTGTTTTTCTGGTTTATTCATTTTTCTTGTTTTTTACCTAACTTTCTTTACTTTATGCCCCTTTTCCAGCGCCTCAGTATAACAGACTTCCATGATTTCACATTGGAGGTTGTCTTCAATCTTCTTTTTGGAGTATCCTCGTTTCTTTAATCGCTTGTACAAAGTCTTGAGATCACAGGTAACAACGATACACAGATCAACGTATTTCGGACTAAGGTAGTGCGAGAGGTGGCTGTCAATCACCAGCTTCTGCTTGTTCTTTTTCGCTTGGTGGATACGCTGTTCTAACCACGTTGCAAGCTTCTTTTCATCAACTACAAAACATTTATTTTTGTGATCATACGCATCATAGAGCTTGTGCTTTTTGATGAGTTGATTGACATCAAGAGGTGTATAGCCTTGTTTCTTGTACTTCTGTGCAAGCGTGGTTTTGCCGGCACCAACAGAACCCGTGATGATGATAATGTTGGGTTTTTTGTGGGGTTTTTTCATGGGGAAGGTTCAATTAGACGATGGGAATTTGATTGTTCAATGCTTGTTTTTCCTGCATACATCTATCAAAACCAGGCTGGGTAATCCATTGACACTTGTGTTCCACACACCCACAGGTTGCAAGACTCTTGTTTTGATAGCAGGCATATTCGTATTTGTATTCGCACGTTGTAAAGACCGGTTCGTCTTGGACTGAGACGCAGAGTGTGTTGGAACAGCCTGAGGTGATGCACATCGAATTGTCAGTACAGAAATCAGGGGGATTCTCAAATTTCTGAGGGGTGCAGGCAGGGAGGAAGAGAGAGAATAAACTGACAAGGAGAAAAACAAAGAGCGGGGATATGGGTTTCATGGCATTACTAGGAGCAGGGAGATATTTAAAGTTAGTTAGTGTCTATTGCTCGTATCTTGTATATGTTGTTTAAGATCAGTTGCAACCACCTCTAGTGTGCGCTCGATATTTCTTGTTCGTTCTTGAAGGACGGACACATCTTTTCTAAGGTGATAAATAAGATGAAAAACGGCCAAGAAAAGAGTCAGGCCTGCTGTAAACATACCTCCGATGATGGCAACAATAATCTGCAAAGGAGTTGGACTATGTCCGGTTAATTTTAATATTAACCCGTAGATCACCCAACCCATTATGAGCCACCCAAGAATACGAGAGAATACTATAAAAGTTGATACCCACTGGTAGTTCGGAATTTTTGTTTTTTTCATTTGAATCGCCCTGTCAAAAGAGTGAGTATCATCAAAATAACAATGAGTACGGTAATGCCAAGTTCAATAACAAACGTCTCAGGAGTGTTCATAAATGTTTTAATTTTCTTTGCACAGGTTGTTATCGTCATAGGCAATTCTAGGAATCTTAGAATTAATAAACCTTTGCATGAAAAAATCGGAAGGTTTTCGGTACAACCGGAAGATTTTCGGTTTAATTATTAGTTTTTCCGAAAACGGCCACTGTTTTTCGAAATAAGCATGAACCAACCGGAAATTTTACGGAATGGTTTATACAGCCTATAACGCCACAACTTTTATAAAAGCGAACAGGCAAAAGAGGAAGAGAAGAGATATAGGTGAACAAAGAGATGGTCGAAGGAACAATCAGCCACGATATGCATGCAGAAGAAATCAACAAACTGCTCCTGCAAGGCTATCAACAGCCAACTTCACAGTCAACTGCTCAAACTCCTGCAATCAAAGGCAAAGGCTGGTTTTCTGCATCGTGGTTTACACCCAAACTCTTAGAAGGAGAACGCATTCTTGAAACACTCGATGTGGGATTTTGGAAACTTAAAATCTACCGCATCTTTGCAACGAATAAACGGCTCATTGTCCTCAAAAAATTCCCTAAAAATCTGATGGATATGGACTACCGCCAGATTGAACTCGTGGAGTACTACACGAATGTGGAATGGATGATGTCGGTCTATGGTATGGTCCTGGTTGCATTGATGTTCTTCTTCCTCACTGCACAAGAAACGGTGATGAATGCCATCTACAGTAATGTTGCAGTTATTGAACCGATCTTGAATAGGGGAAATCTCTTTGGCCTTTCGTTTGGTGCGTTTATTATCTTTTTAGGACTCTTGTTTGGAGGACTGTATTTTTTAGGGATGTTTGTCCTGTCTCTGCTGGGAAGCCTGCGCATTCTGCTGTACGAACAAGCACCGTTTGATATTACAACAAGCATGACCATCGAGATTCAAGATCTCATTCGATTTGTTGAACAACAAAAGATTGAGCTTGATGTTCCTGTTGGATCTGCAAGAAACCTTCAACCAAGTCAAGGAGCACAAGAACAGCCGGCCTCCAGTAAAATTCAAAAACCTGCACAGCAGACAAGTTGAGGAAGAGTAACGATGAATTATAAGCGTGTTCTCATTGATGAAACCGGAGAAAGCCATGTGCTGAAGGATATTGAGCATGATTTTCATACAAAAGATGGATTTCTTAAAAAAGAGGATTTGAAGAAAAAAGGATGGGTCAAGAACAGCAAGGGAAAAACTGTTTTTGTCTGCGACCCTGCTGTTCCTGATCTGTTTAAGAAACTCAACCGCCATGCTCAGATTATGACCTTGAAGGATATCGGAGCCATTCTTGCGTATTGTGGAATCAACAAAAACAGTGTGGTTGCTGATGCAGGTTCTGGAAGCGGAGCAATAGCCTGTATAGCAGGGTTGATTGCAAAAAAGGTGGTGACGTATGATATCGATGACCGCAGTATTGAAACAACCAAAAAGAATATCGAATTGTTTGATTTGAAGAATGTCACCGTGAAAAAAGAGAGCATCTATGAACCACAAGGAACAACCAAACAAAAACAACAAAAACCCTTTGCAGACGTGTTTACCCTCGATGTTCCTCAGCCGTGGGATGCGCTGCTTCGCGTGAAAGAAATTTTGAAGAGCGGAGGATTCTTAGTGAGCTACTCACCCCACATTACACAAGCACAAAAGATGGTCGTGGAAGCACAGCAGAAAGGATTTATCCATCTGAAAACAACTGAAACGATAGAGAGAAACTGGATCCTTGACGAAAACCGAGCACGGCCAAACTTTGATGCACTAGGGCATACGGGTTTCTTGAGCTTTTTGAGGAAGGTGGAATAATTTGTAAAGATTTCTTAGAATTTAACATGAGGAGAAGCGTCCACCTACATCTCCAACGCTACTTTTGTTTTATCGAGAATACGCTTTGCTAACTGGAGTAATTCTTGATATTCTTTATTTTCTAACGATACTTTCGTGCTATATTGATAATCTTCCCGGATACTTACCACCGTATCGGGGGATTCTTGGGTTTCTTTGAGGTTCAGCATGCTCACTTTCTCTAAATCTTCTTGGATGAGGGTTATTTTCTTGTCTTCAATAAGACTTGCAATAAGAGCAAAAGTACATTCTTGATTTCGGGTCTCGTAACCATATTTTACTAAAATAGCTAGAAAGCAATGATAGATCACATAAAATAAACTGCTTGAGCACCAATCGGTAAATCCTCCTTTTTGAAGATAGAAAGTCACTTTAAGATTGTGCTCCGCTTTGGCGAGATGCTCTCTTGCTTTTTCCAGATCGACCTCAACTTTGACTAATCCACGATGTTGCTTTCCTTCCCGAAGTTCTTTCTTGGCCTTGTTCAAGCACCAGTTCACTTTATTCTTTGCGTGACTCATGATAGATATCCAGGAATTTTTCTTCCCCCCTCCCCACTATTCCTTTTAGGGCATTGAGGAGTGGCTTATCTCTCTTTTTAATGTTTTTGATGAGGTCGTTATAGGTTTGATACAAAGGATGAAGTTTCTTAATGTTAATTTTATTAAGTTCTTTTATCTCTTCTTGGAGTTTAGGAAATCGTTTTTGATCGGTTACCAAAAGAAGATCAATATCGTTAGGATTGGATTTCTCTAAAACAGAACCAAAAAGGATTATTAAATCTGCATTTTTTATTTTTTTTACTTCGCCAATCCATCTTTTTACTAAGGGGTTCGCATAAAGAGATTCTCGTGATAAAATTAATCCGATATAACGTCGAGCGTAGCTCTCTTGGTTTACTCGATAGATTATTGCTTTGCCAATTTTTTTTGATTTTAAAATTGATTCGCTTTCTAATCGTTTAAGTATTTTGAGTGCACCCATGGCCGTGATTCCCACTACTTTTGCGAGATTGTTTGCATTATAATCTACTTCGGGGCTTTTAACAAGCTTAAGTACCACGTCCATTTCCGCTTTGGTGATTTCTTTCATATAAACTCTTAGTTTATATATTTAAACTGGCAGTATATAAATGTTTGCTATGACTGCAGAATAAATTTCGCGGGATTCTTATACGCCGGTAAACAGCATTAAAATCGTTTAGGTATAATACAACTTCCCTTCACTCTTCTGTTTCTGATCCATCTGGGAACCGATGTCATTCGCGCGGGGCCGGTGGGATTCTGGATCGCGTCTAAACGTGACACCTAAATCTTTCAAAAAGAGATTCATCCCCTCATCCATACTCAAAGGCCCGTGGAAAGTTCCTTTCACAGCAGGTTCTCCTAAGAACACCGAAAGTCGGTCAGATAAATAATCAACAAAAAGTAAATCGTGGTCAATAACAAAACAACTGGTTCCTTTTTGAGTCATCAGGTCACGGATGGCTTTGGAAACCATCAAGCGTTGCTCCACATCAAGGTATGCAGAAGGTTCATCCAACACATACAAATCAGCGTCTTGAGACAAACACTGTGCAATCATAACCCGTTGCAGTTCTCCACCGGAGAGTTCACACAATTTTTTAGTAAACAAGTCCTTCAAATCAAGAGGACGAATAAGAGCAACTTCATATTTTGCAATGACATCACGCAAAAAGAAAGCAACCAGTTCCTCATTTTCAACATCCAAATACTGAGGTTTATACGCAATCTTAACCTGCTGTTGTATTTCGCCATGGTCTTGCTCGAGCACACCGCTTAAGATCTTGGCAAACGTTGTTTTTCCCAATGCGTTTTCTCCCACAATGCCGCAAACTTCATGCCGAGCAATTTCCCCGCTCGGTGCAGAGAGGGAAAAGCTTCCCAGTTGTTTAACAAGTTGAGACCAGGAGGTTAAAACGGCACTGCTTCGTTTGTGAATGGGTGTTTTCTCATGAAACATAATCCGATGATCACGAAACTGCATGTTTTCTTCTTTGAGGTAGCCTTCGAGATAGGTGTTGATTCCATTTTTGGTAGACTTCGGCTGGCTCACCACACCAAATGCTGCAACTTCTCCATACATGATTTGCACCAGATCAGTAAGATAATCAAGAATAATCAAATCGTGTTCAATCAGCAAGACAGCAGCCTGCTCGCCTGTTGCAGGGTCAGGTGCAGTAAGACTTTTGATAAACACCGAAACATGGAGGCGCTGTTTAATATCAAGATAAGAAGTAGGTTCATCAAAAAGATACACGTTAGCTTTTCGTAATGCAGTTGCACAGATCGCAACGCGCTGAAGCTCTCCCCCACTTAAATGTTGAATATCATGCTGAAGAATGGCATCAATGTGCAGTTGTTTTGCGTACTCTTCAAGCTTTTTCTTTTCATCGACACGCCTCAGAAGTTCAAACACGGTTCCCTTGTTGTGCTTAGGAATAATTTCAACAGCTTGGGGTTTGTATGCAACCTTGATTTTTCCAGCTGCAAGCTTTTCAAAAAAGAGCTGGGCTTCTTTTCCTTTAAAAAATTCAAGGAGTTCTTGGTACGTTGCAGGCTGGTCTCTTCCGAGATTGGGCTGAAGCACACCGGCAAGCACTTTCATGGCTGTGCTTTTTCCAATGCCATTTCTTCCAATTAATCCAACAACTTTTCCAAAATGAGGTATGGGAAGATTGTACAGATGAAAACCATTTGCGCCATAGCGATGAATCGGGGGTCCATCTAAACTTTCAGGAAGATTGATGATATGGATGGCACCAAACGGACAGCGTTTGGGGCAGATGCCACAGCCTGTGCAGAGCTCAGCATCAATAAAAGCCTTCTTGTCAGTACCTTTAACAATGCATTCTTTTCCTGTTCGATTGACAGGGCATAATCTAATACAGAGGTAGTTTCCGCATTCCATCGGATGGCATTTGTCCTTTTCGATAACTGCTATACGAGTCATAGGATGTCAAAGGAATGAGGTTGGGAAAACTATATAAAGGTAACTCATCCTCCGCAACGCATGGCAAAATGCGAGATTTGCGGAAACAAAATTGATGAAGTCTTCCTCCATAAACTGGTGGGAACCTATGTCAAGGATAAAAAAGGAAAAAAACATACGCTCTGCAATCACTGCCAAGAACACGTACGAACCAAAGAAGAACAATTAAAGAAACTGTAGAACCATCACATTTGCGAATAATGGTCAAGAGATATTTTTGCCTCTGTAGCACAGCAGCTAGTGCATCGCTCTCGTATAGGTGCTGAATAAAAGAAAGATGTATGAAAGAATGATTCGGCACACAAGCAAAGCGAAGATCGCGAGTGCAATTCTCGCCAGAGGCTTTTAAAATCAAAGATTTTAAAATGCCTCGAAAATGCTTTTGCATTTTCGTTGGCTTTTTTTATTTCCCTTATTTTCTTTTTATTTCTTCTTCTCTTTTTTGATATAGTGCTTAAACACTGCAGGAACCATGTTTGTTGCTTGGAGATTTGGTTTCTCAAAATAATGAAAACCCTTGATCAGTCGCGGTATCCTCTGAGCCAAACGAAACATACGTGCAAAACGCGTCATCCGGACAGCACGAAGACCTTGAAGACCCCTTGCTTCCCTGGCAGCAACTTTGGATATTTCTTCCCCCTCCCGTATGAGTCGTGATGTCTTCCCTGCTTCCTTTATTGCCCGGCCTGCTTTTTCAGTTTCCTGCGCAATCCGCGCTGCTTCTTTTTCGATCTCAACACTTTCGTGAACAATCATCTGCGTGTCTCCCACTGCTGCCTGAGACAAACCCAAGAAAGTTTCTCCAAAACGAAAAAAGAGATAAAAGGGGAACACAGCAAGGATATCAATCCAGAAATGCTTGATGATCATCGGAACTTGGCGTACTCTCAAGTATTTGACAACCAAGTCAATGATAAAAACAATAATAATAAACTTATCGAGAATTTCAATCTGATGCTCGTATTGATGAAAAAATTCCTTAAAAGCAAATTCACCGATAATCAAAACCAAAAGGAGAAGAATCAGGTAAGGAATAACTGCATCAACAAGGTGCTCAAGTTTGGAAAAAGGGCTATGATGCTCATGGTGTTCAAAGAGCCGTTCCAGATATTCTTTCTCTTGTTTATAGACTGATTTTTTGGGTTCTTTATGAAAAACAGGGGTCTTGGGTTTGTGAGGAACACCGATGGCATGAAGAAACTGCTTCCAAAGCTGGTTGTGGGAAGATTTTTTCATGGAGTGATCTAGGAAGGGTTTCATTTATTAAGATTGTTGTGAGAATACGCGTTGCTGTTTTCTTCAAAAACTATTTAAAGCGAGAAACGTGAAAAGAAGAATAGTGTAAGAGAGCATAAAAAAGAGGTATTTATGGAAGCACACGAACAGGATGAAGTATTGCCAGGGATGCAGATCTCGTTCTCCACCTTGGCGTTCTATCTCTTGCTGTACCTGGTTCCCTTGATTGTTGCCTACTTTTTTTCTTCCATGATTGGTGGCTTTACTGCTGAGTTTCTGCAAGTCTCAAAAGAAACTGCTGCAAAAATCTATATGGTACCCCTCAGTATGATCTTATTTGCCTTCTTGATCCCTTACATTCGCAATCGAGAAAGCGTACAAGCCATCCGTTTTACGATTATTGCAGTTTTGGTGGTCGGGGTAGGATTGGCTATTCCCCCGATTGTCAAAAAAGGGGATTACGCCCTTTTGTTCAGCGAATGTATTTACTTTGGAAATTATTTGTTGCTGACGTTTATTTTCTGCCCTGAAGTCCTGGGCATTATTCGCGACGTGAAACTGTGGTTTAAGCATCATGGCCAGTTGATTCTGATTTTAATTTATGTTGCAATCGGCATGTTCTATATTTTTGGATTTGGCTCGTTGTTTAGCGCAATTGCACAAACTTCAACCATCGAAAAACCCTACTTTTACGGGGGGGAAGACACCCTTGATTTAGGAGGATATGTGTATTACAGCTTGGTTACCTATGCAACCGTTGGGTATGGGGATATTAGCCCGCATGCAGCGGCTGCGCGCTTTGTTGCAGGGCTTGAGGCGATGCTTGGCTTGCTGATTAATGTGGTCTTTATTGCAATCCTCATGACGTTTATCACCAGTGGAGGAAGCGGGGTTGAGGAAGCAAAGCTTGTTGATACCCAAGGACAGCAAGTGCAAGAAGAAGATGCAAAACGCAGAAAAGGCATCCAGGATTATCTTGCAACCATGCGCAATACGCAAAAGGATTTGAATAAGTATATTGAGCAGATCTACACAAAGACGCATCAGGGAGTTAAGGAAGCGCTTGTTGGGAAGAAGTAAGCTCCTCCACGCTAACAACCTTTATAAATTGTGATTCTTCTGTCCAGATTGAGGTGAGACGCATCGCAGACAAGCTCGTAAGCTCGCTTACAGACTGGATTCAGCGGTTTCTCCAGAATAAAGACCTGATTCTGAGAAGGTACGCTAAGATAGAAAAGCTTCCAGGAAAAGAAGATCAGATCATGATTACGCATAAAGACGGAGCCAAGCATCTCTGTGTGGTTGTTCCGTTGGTGAATGATCTCAATACTGCATTAGAACCGCTGAAAGCATATGAACATTGCACTTTAGTCTGTTATAATACCAAAGAAAATTTTGATATGCTTATCAACCATTGGGAGCGCCTGGTCAATTTCAAAAAGCATTTTCATATATATTTTGTAAATCCTTTTTCTACCACGCTCAAACAGTGGGCGATTTATCCACATACGCACCAGATCATTACCCAAGGACAGGCATTGAAACTGGGATTAACAACACTGTTTCAGACGGTTGAAGCAACAACGAAAGAAGAGCTGGAGAAGAAGGTCGGGAAAGAAGGGTAAAAAGATCGACAATCTTTATAAACCGTGTCGTCTCAATAAACCAAGAAGAGGTTAGATAGGACTATGGACAACGATACGATCCGCGCATATTTTGAAAAAGGGGAAAAACAAGGATTTAGCAGAGAGTTCATCCGCCAAACATTGCTGGACAAGGGAAATGATTATCAGCAAGTGAATTATGTTTACAACTCATTCTTGACTGAAGAAAAAGAGCGTGAATTTATCCAAGCACGACAACAAGCGAGTTCGGGGTCTTGGCCTAAAATGCTTGCATTGATTGTCGGTGCAGTGCTCCTTGCAGGAGGAGTCTTATTTTTTGCATTCTCAGACGGAGGCGTTACAGGATATGCAGTAAAAGATGCCCAAGCACAGCTTGAGGATATCACCAAACTTAATAATGAGATCACTGCAGAAAAAATGGCGCTGGAATCCCAGCTCCAGTTCTTGAAACAAGCAGATCTGACGATTGAACAAAAGAATCAAATTATTCAACAGCAAGTCCAACAATTGGAAACCCTGCATCAAAAAATGAATCAAGAGCGCGATCAAATCAGACAGCTCCTTTGGGAATTGCTCAATACGATTGTTGCACGGGGACAGCAGATACCTCAAACAACGGATGCTGAAACAGAATAAGGATTGAACAAATTTTAGCAAATCAAATGAAGAGCTCGCGGACAGACTTCTATCGTTGCAGGTGTTTGACCGGTGATTTCACAGTCAACATGAATCAGCACGGGTTGTTTTCCGATGGTTCTGATCACTAATTTCTTGGTTTTAAAATAAGAGGTATCATCAAACAGATTGTGATTTTTGATCGCACCTCCGAGCAAACATTGAAAGACATTGAACAGATTCATTTTTTTCATGAGCAAAACATCCAGATACCCATCCTGCATATCAGCTTTATGGGTTAATTGAAGCATACTGCCATAATATTTGGCATTGCCCACCACCACAAAATAGCCTTGCTCGGCATAGGGTTTAGAGGTTTCATCAAAAAGAGTGATTTCAAGAGGTTGATGGGTATACCTGAAAAATTCCTGGACAGCAGTCAGATGATAGCTCGCACTTCCTAAGAGCTTTTTGAGAATCATCTTTTTCTCAGCAACAACCTGAGCAACATGGGCATCAAAGCCAATGCCAGACATGAGAATGAAGTAGCGGGTGATAGTGCTTGGTTTGATTTTTGTTTTTTGAGGAGGCATCCGCGCTTGATCGTAGACTGTGGGTGTTGCAGTGACCTTGCCTAAGTCAACTTGTTTGACGGAGCCTGAGACAATGTGTTTGCATGCTTGTCTGAAATTCTGGGAGAGTTTGAATTCTTGTGCAAGAACATTTTCTGTTCCTAAGGGAACAACGCCCAGTTTTGTTTTGGTATTAGCTAAGCCGTTCAGAACTTCATTGATGGTTCCATCTCCTCCTACTGCAACAACCACATCGTAATGATTTTTTGCTTTTTGCGCACGATGCAGGGCATCGAGGCTTTTTTCGGTTTGGTATACATCAACCAGATAACCGTGCTGTTCAAAGAAATCAATCATCCAAGGCAGGTGTTTTTTTCCTTTTCGGTTGCCGGAGATGGGATTGAGGATCAGGAGGAGCTTTTGTGTCATGGAGTCACGTTGGTTGGGATCGCGATTCGAATGGAACGTGGATTGAAATAGTAATAGATTCTCCTTCCGATGGTGGGAATAAGGGTAGAGAGAATAAAAAGCAAAAGATAAGCAACAATGAAGCCAATAAAAAAGTTTCCAATATGGACAAAGAAATTTTTAATTTGGGAATGAGAGGTCTTGAATACCATAAAATAAAAACAAAGATCTAAAGCAAGATACCACAACAGAATATCAAGAAGTAAAAATGCAAGAGAAAACTCGCCAGGAGGACAGCCGCCTGGTGGGCAAAAACCTTCAGCAGTGTAGTAATGAAAAGGAAACCCCCGAATAACTGCATCAAAAACATAGGATTGATAGGAAAGATAGGCAAAGAAAAGAATCCCGAAGAGTTTATACCAACTGAACCCAAAAAATCGCTTCCAATCCATAAATGCCAACAAGAGGCTATTTTTTATAAAGTTGATGATTAAAATAAGATTCAAAGGAGATGAATCATGACCAACTACAAAGTAGCTCTCTGTCGTATTAAAGGGTCATTTTAAAATTACCTCCTTTTTTGTCGTATTCGGGTGATTAAGACTTTGCTTGAGCAGACTTAACCATCTGTTTCTGCCAAAATCAATATTGATCTCTGCTACTTGAGAAGGCGTTGCTCCATTCAGAGCCATGTATTTCTTAATGAAATTATGATAAAGTCTAAAGGCATCATTCCGTTACCTTTCGGTTAGTAAGATAGTAAAACTTATATACTAAAGAGGATACAATTGGTTAATATGGGAACGATTAAACTAGAAGGCTATGTCTGTGAACGGTGTGTGCATAAATGGGTTCCTCGAGAAACAACTACTGAAGAGCCGAAAGTCTGCCCAAAATGCAAAAGCCCTTATTGGAATACGCCGAGGAAGAGTGAGAAAAAATGATTACAAAAGAGCAGGGAAAAGAAGAAATAAAGAAGCTTGTAGAGAGATACAACAAACTAGTAGAATCCGGTAAGGCTAAATCTTATAACGAGGAAATGACAAAGAAAGATTTTATTCTTCCTTTATTTCGTGCTTTGGGTTGGAGCGTTGAGGATGGTGATGAAGTTACTGCTGAAGAAAAAATATCAAAGGGTCGAGTAGATTATGCTTTTAGGATTGAAGGAATACCTAAACTGTTTCTTGAGGCTAAATCTCTAAGAGAAGATTTAGATAGAAAAGAGTTTGCTGAGCAAGCAATCAATTATGCATGGCACAAAGGTGCAACGTGGGCAATTCTAACAGACTTTGAAGGGATAAAAGTATTTAATGCCGAATGGAAATCTGTTAATTATTTGCAAAATCAATTCTTTTCAATAAACTGCAA
>Ga0209211_10004686_pt1 | contig 21047 bp, 23 predicted proteins | sample RifGroA2_FD_183992 | JGI IMG/M metagenome (GOLD analysis project Ga0209211, IMG submission 183992) | Groundwater microbial communities from Rifle, Colorado, USA - Groundwater A2 (SPAdes) (version 2) | ecosystem: Environmental > Aquatic > Deep subsurface > Groundwater | place: Rifle, Colorado...
TTCCTAAAACCGGGGGGGATTATGTCTATCTCCGTGAGACTTACGGCCCTCTGGTTAGTTTTCTTTTCGGCTGGACCAAGCTCTTTGTCGAGCGAACCGGAACGATTGCCATTATCGCTTTTGTGTTTGCCGAATACTTGAGCTATTTGCTGGGTTTCCCGCAGGACTATACGCGCGCCGTGGCCGTTGCCGCCATTATCGCTCTCACGGCCGCCAATATCGCGGGATTGAAATACGGTAAAAGCATTCAAAATATTTTCACCACCATCAAGGTTTTGGCGCTGGCTTCCATCATCCTGCTGGGGCTTTTCTTCCTGCCGCGCGAGATTCAGCAGGGCCGCACGTTTCCTCTCGCGAACGGCGATGGTTTTTCCTTTGCCACGGTTCAATCCATGGGCATGGCGCTTATTTTTGTGCTGTGGACTTACGGTGGCTGGACTGAGGCGGCTTATGTGGCGGAGGAAGTCAAAGACCCGTCGCGCAATGTGCCGCTTGCCATTATCGGCGGCCTTTCCGGCGTTATCCTTCTTTACCTTCTTATCAACATGGTCTATTACCTTTACCTCTCGCCGGATGAAATCCGGGACAGCAAACTGGTGGCTTCCGTGGTGGTGGAAAAAATGATAGGGCCTTGGGGCGGTAAGCTGGTCGCGTTTTTTGTGGTTTCCTCCACGTTCGGCGCTTTGAACGGGTATATTCTTACCGGCGGCCGTATCCTTTACGCCCTGGGCGAAGACCACGCGCTGTTCCGCAAGCTTTCGACGGTGCATGAGCGCTTTCACACGCCCTTCGTGGCTTTGATATTCAACGGCGCGTGCTCGGTTATCCTGGTGCTGACAAAAACTTTTGACCAGCTGATGGAATACACCACTATCATTATCTCGATTTTCTTTGCCTTGACCGGCCTCAGCGTGATTCTTCTGCGCTTTAAGAAACCCGACGCCCCGCGTCCCTACAGGGTTTGGGGTTATCCCCTGACGCCGATTCTTTTCGTGGCATCGACTTTTCTTTTCATAGGCAATGCCATTGCCAAAGACCCGGGCGAGGCGTTTTTCGGATTTCTGCTGGCCTCCGCCGGGTTAATCCTTTGCTGGATTTCGGGCCGCATGGACAAGCATGAGGTGAAGACTTGATGCTTGGCCTTTCCAAAATGCCGTCCTTGCACTATAATTGAACATCCTTATGATTCGATTAATTGTTTATATGATTCTTTTTGGGATCGCGGCCTGGTCGCTATACCGTTTTTTAAAACCCGACGGAACTTTCCCCGGTGTTAAACCCGCTGCTAAACTAAAAAAACTCAATCCCGGCGAAAACTGGGTGCAGGTTTATGAGACGGCTTCGCCCGATGAGGCCCGGCAAATACAGGCAAGACTGCAAGAGGAGGGCATGGAGTGCATCGTCTATCAGCAGGGAAAAAAAGACATACACGGCAACGCGCTCAAGGGAGTGGGCATAGCGGTTCCCAAATCATCGGTCACTCTGGCGCAGAGAATCATAAGCCGTCTCCCCGTGTGAAGGGAAACCTTCCGGTCCTGAAAATTTGTTCAACAGCCCTTTCCATTTTGCTGATTTCAGGTTTTACGCTTCCGCGGGCATCTTCCCGCGAAATATTCGAAACTTTTCCGCTGACTGATATTCCCTGGGGATCCACCGTCACGTTAGACAGCACTTTATACAAAGTCGGTGAGGATGCCGAAGTTTCGCCGGATTTTGATCTGACGTTTTCCGTGGCCAGCCAATATGGCGTGTATCAGCCCATAGGGCTCAAGAAGCTGGCCATCCTGCTCAAAGAAATCGAATTGATACGCCAGCTTAAAACCAAGCAGTCGGCCGATGAGGTCGCCCAGGGCGCCGCGGATTCCGTGGCCGACATAGGGCGAGGTTTTAAACTGATTGCCACGCATCCGGTGAAAACGGTTGCCAATGTCGGAAAGGCCACGGGAGAGCTGTTCAAGAAAGGCGGCCGTCTTTTTTCCAAAAAAAAGCAAAAAACAGTGAAGAAACCGTCGTTTAAGGAGAGGCTTTTACAAGGCGCGCGGCGCGATGTGGCCAATGAATTCGGGGCCGATGTGTACACGGAAAACCCCCAGCTCCTGAGTGAGCTTGACCGTATCGCGAGGAGCCGGACGGGCGGCAGCACTGCCTTCGTGGTAGCGCAGTTTTTTGTTCCGGTTACGTTGATCGGTTCGGTGGCCTTGACGGCCGGCAACGTCAGCTCTTCGGCGGACCAAATGGTAAGCACGAAAGACCCCTGGGAACTTTGTGATTTGAACCGCGCCGCCTTTAAAAACATGGGGGCGGATGAAGAAGCGGTCGAGCAATTCCTTTTTGATAATCCTTACTATAATCCCAGAGAACAAACCCGTGTCCGGTTCTATCTGGAAGCCTTGGACTCAGCCTCCGGGTGGAAGGAAACGCTCGCGTATCTGGCCGCTGCGGAATCGGAAAAAGAAGCCGAACAAAATATGACGGCCCTTGAGATGCTCATGGGGCTTGCCGCTAAGAAAGAAGAATTCACCGAAATAGGTTTCCGTAAAGGAAAGCTGTTCGGCTTGACGGCCGGGAAGCAGGTCTTCGTGTTTTGGCCTTATGATTTTGTTTTTATGAACGATAAAGCGGTGGAACTCATCACGCAAGCCGAAGATTTGAAGCGGCAGTCAGGCTCCGCGCAGGTCCGGATTCTGACCCTCGGACTCATAACGGACATGGCGCGTTCCAAGCTGGAATCGGCCGGATTCAAGGTTACTGAAGGAATATTCTTCAAAAAGGAATTGAGCGAAGATGAATTTTCACGAGGAGCAGACGCTTCTTAGACAGCGCGGCAAAAAAGCCCTGTTGGTTTGTCTATGCCTGACCTTCACGTTCATGCTCGCCGAGGTCGCCGGAGGCCTGTGGTCGGGCTCCATCGCACTTTTGGCGGACGCCGCCCACATGCTGACGGACTTTTTCGCGCTTTCCTTCGCTCTTTTCGCCTTCCGCATCGCCGAAAAACCGCCGACCTTGAAAATGAGCTACGGGTTCCACCGCATGGAAATTCTGGCAGCTTTGGCCAACGGCATTATCCTTCTGAACGTGATTGCGTTCATTGTGCTGGAGGCCTTTAAAAGGCTTCTTGCACCCGCGCCGGTTCAAAGCGGAATCATGTTGTGGTTCGCCGGTCTGGGACTGCTGGTCAACTTGGCCAGCATGCGCATCCTGAAGGGGCGCATCGGCGGCAACCTGAATCTTCAGGGAGCTTTTTTCCACGTGTTCTCGGATATGCTGGGCTCTTTGGGAGTTCTGGCCGCGGGTTTGTGCATCCGTTTTCTGGATTGGCCCTACATGGATTCTCTGGCCGGATTTTTAATCGCGGGGTTGATAGCCGTGGGCGCTTGGCGCCTTTTGCGCGATTCCGCGGCCATTTTACTGGAAGCCGCGCCGCCTCACATCGATTTGGAAGAATTGGAAGATTGCCTGCTTGAAGTCGGGGGCGTTAAAGACATCCACGATTTGCATGTCTGGACTATTTCGAGCGGCAAAGAATCGTTGAGCGCGCACCTTGATGTTGAAAAAGAAGCGGACACCGATGTCATTTTGCGCGAAGTGAACCGGATTTTGGAAGAAAAATTTAAAATTTTCCATTCCACTATCCAGCTGGAAACCGTGAATTACCCGAAGCGCCATCTCCATTTCTGATAAGTATTTCGAATGGATTTTTGCGCGTTCTGTGATACATTAATGCCGCTATGAACGAAAGGGATGAAATCTTTAAAGAGCTAGAACATCTGCTGCGTTATCATGTGCAGGCCTCGTATGAATTTTTCAATGATCTCCAGGACGAATTAAGGGAGCGCGCGGCCCTTCTGGAAAGATGCGTTCAGGAAAAAGCCGGCAAACTGGAGGATGTTAAGCGCGTCGTTGAGCTTTTGAATGACACGCAGGGAAGCATGAAGAAAAGGGTGGAAGATCTCAATTATTTGACTTCTCAGATGTCAAAACTGCTCAGTGCCTAAAAGGGAGATGCGTGATGAGTGTTTCCGTGTTGGTTGCCGACGATGAAAAAGATTTGATCGAAAGTTTCAGTTTGCTGCTTCAGGATATCGGGTATGAGGTTTTTTCCGCCACGGACGGGGAAGCTGCCCTGTCTCTTTTGAAGGAAAAGAAGCCGGATGTCCTGATTCTGGACATCAATATGCCGCGCGTGAGCGGTGAGGATGTTTTGCGCGAACTGTCCAAGATTGGAAGCAAGACGCGCGTTATTATCAGCACGGGCCATACGATTGCGGATCAGACCTTGAAGGACCGCGTCCTTAAGGCGTTCAAGGTGTCGGCCTTTCTTGAAAAACCCTCCACCATTGAAGAAATCGATTTTGTGATCAAGGAAGTTTTGAAAGAGGAATGAAGTTCAGCTGTGATCTTGTCCTTCTCGACTTGGGAAATGTCCTGGTCAAATTTGACCACGCCATTGTAGCCCGGAAGCTCTCCAAGCTCTCCCGAGTCCCCATTTTTTCCATAGTGCCCAAATTTATTCAATCCGGCCTGGGCGAGCTGTTTGATTCGGGCAAAATCACGGCGGAGGAATTTGTCTCGCGCGTGATACGCGATCTCCACCTTAAAATATCGGCGGAAGAATTCATAAGCGCCTGGAATGAGATTTTTACGGAAAACCCGGGCATGGACGAGCTGGTTGAAAAGCTCGCGGCGCGGTACCCGGTTTACGTTATCTCCGACACCAATTCGCTTCATTTTGAGTATGTCAAAAAGCATTTCCCGGTTTTAAGGCACGTCAAGGAATTCATCCTTTCTTACGAAATGGGCGTCCGCAAGCCGCACCCCAAGATTTTTGAGGAAGCCGTGCGCCGCGCCGGGACATCCGCGGACAAAACGCTTTTCGCGGACGACCGGAAAGAAATCATTGAGGCGGCCGGCCGGATGGGGTTTCACGCGTTTCAATTCACGGACACGGATTCCTTCAAAAAGCATCTGCTGGAAACCGGCCTGCTCGAATAAGTCGCCATGGCCAAAAAACCTTCTCTCCGGGACCGCCTGAAAGACGTCAAAAACCCACTCGCCACCAGTCTGGGGGCTTTGGATGTGGTCCTTTTGGGCGGCATGGGCGAACTCAAGGAGGAACAAAGGCGTTTCCTCGAAGTGGCGAAAAAAAACCTGGAAAAAGTTTTTATCGAAATGGAAAAAATAAAAGAATCGCTGGGAAAAGAATCCAGGTGAAAACACGGCTCGCGGTGTTTGTGTTTTTATTTTGTCTGACCCGAGCCGCGGCGGCCGCCGAAATGGAAGCCGCTTCTCTGGCTTTGCCCGGCGACACATCTTCTTTTAACCGCATCCGCGTCGCTGTGGTCCAGAACGGAAACGAGGTCACGCTGTCCGCCAACGGCCCTTACCGGGTCGAATCGCTTCCCGAGCGCACACTTCTGGACCGGGGGTTCCGGCTCGGGGAAATGAAAGTCAGCCCTACGATTCAGGGTATCAGGTTCGGTTCTAAAGATTTCCGTTTTCCGAAAATCAGTATCCTCAGCGATACAGGTTCCATCCGGGTGAACAACAAAACCTACGGCACGGGTGTTCAAATATTCCGTAAAACACCCGGGAAACTTTTGGTGGTCAATGAGGTCGGTGTGGAGTCGTATCTGAAGGGTGTTTTGCCCAGCGAAATGCCGCGGCGCTGGCCCAAAGAGGCGCTTAAGGCCCAGGCCGTTGCGTCAAGGACCTTCGCCCTTTTCAAGGCTCTGAGCAAGAAAAATGAAGATTATATGGTGTCCGGAGACGTTATCGGACAAGTGTACGGCGGGCATGGGGCCGAGCACGCGGACACGGACCGTTTGGTCGATCAAACGCGGGGCGAAATATTGATTTATCAAGGGCAGATTTTTCCGGCGTATTTTCATTCCACCTGCGCGGGCGCGACCACGCACGCGGAATACAATTGGGACATAGCCGCGCATCCCGTTTTGCGGGGAGTGAGTTGTTTTTTTTGCCTGCATTCCAGCCACCTGCGCTGGGAAAAGGAAATTCCGGTCAGCGATATTGAAAAAAAGCTTAAAAACGCGGGATACCGGATAGGCGCTATCACCCGCATCTCACCTGGCAAGTGGGACGCTTCGGGCCGTCCACGCGAAATTGAGGTCCGGCATTCGAAGGGGACTTTGAGGCTCAGGGGCAATGATTTCAGGCTGGCTGTGGGGCCGGATAGGGTTAAAAGTCTCAAGGATTTGCGGATTGTCCGGTCAGGCGGCAGCATGAAGTTCTCGGGCCGCGGCTGGGGCCACGGAGTGGGCATGTGCCAGTGGGGCGCCAAGGCCCTGGCGGAGCAGGGGAAAACATATCGGGAAATCCTTGAATTTTATTATCCCAATTCTGAAATTGTGAAAATACGAACATGATGGCGGCTTCAAAAGGTACGATTTTGCGCATTCTTTTGCCCACAAAATTTAAAGCCGCTGATGGTAACACACACTGAAAATTTATTAACTTCTCGAAGTGGAAGATTAAGATGAGTCGAGATCGAACCGAATCAATCCTTTTGTTTCTTTGGAAAAATTTTGACTTGATTCTCTGCTTTTTGTTTTTTCTTCTGATTTTGCATATGTTTTATCCTGGATTAATGAGTCCGGATTCTGTTTCGCAACTAAGAGACGCCATCACGGGCAATTTTTCGGACTGGCATCCCCCGGTTATGAGCGCCACCTGGAAGCTGACTAACAAGTTTGTTTTTGGCCCTTTTGGGATGTTGATTTTCCACAACCTAATGTTTTCGCTCTCTTTGTCTTTATTTATCCGATATGTGACAAAAAAAGTCTGGTTGCGTTGCCTTTATATGCTCATTATCGGTTTTATGCCCTCTATCTTTTCACAGCTGGGAGTAATTTGGAAAGATGTTGGGTTTTCTGCAAGCCTTTTTCTCGCGTCTTCTATATTATTATTTTCTTTAAAAAAACCATGGTTTGCTGTTTTGTCATTGCCCCCCCCTGTTTTATGGAGCGGCTGTTCGGTATAATTCTTGGCTTGCAATATTTCCAATTTGTATCTGGATAGCAGAAGCTTGCCCCGCGGTTTGGTTGAGTAAATATAAAAGGTTTGAAATTTTTTTAATTGGTACGGTGGTGTTCTGTGGCCTGTTGGTTAGTGTCTGCGTAATGAATACCATATTGGTTAAAGGAAAAAATAGCAAAGTCGAACAGATTGTTCCGCTGGTTGATTTGGCTGGAATGACAGCTGTTCGGAAGGAAATGTTGATTCCCATTCCTTTTTTGGAAAAGCAGGACTTAACGGCAAAAGACATTAGTGACGTGTGTTTTCCTGCTAATTGTGGATTTTCTTCTTTAGATAATGATTATCATTTCATTGACTGCAACGCTGCCTATAATAGGGAACTTTTTAGGGTTTGGCTCAATTCTATCATTCGATATCCAAAAAGTTATTTGAAATGCCGGGCCCTCTATTTTGCGCGTCTTTTAGGCATTGCAAAGCGAGTTTTTTATCCATACCGGATAGGCATGGCCGACAATCCTTTTGGATTTAATTTTGTGCCCGGCCGCCTATCCAGGCTGTTCTATCGGGGCATTTCAAAAATTTCTAACAGTATAATCTTTCGGGGCTGGTTTTATATGGTGCTGGGCCTTTTGGTGTTTGCTAGCAGCATTGTCTATGAAAATCGCCCAGCATTTTTTGTTTCCGCAAGCGGCTTGTTGTATGGAGCCGGGTATTTTTTTTGTGCTCCTGCTTTTGATTTTAGATTTTTGTATTGGACCGTGCTAGCTAGCTATTTATCCACTATCTTGCTTTTGCGAACCAAGGTGCCGAAGTGATTCGAGCTGCCTCTTAACGATAGAATAATTCCTTCGCAAAGGTGATTTTGATTGTTAAAATGTTCACTGTGGCATCACAGTGTCCTGTTCGAGTCGACTTGTGGTTAAATTTTTAAAGTAAGGTATGCTTATAATTGCTTCGCAGCACGCACGAAAGAAGCGCCCGCCCTAATGGCGGCATAGGGTAGGCCATTAGGGCTGGTATATTTTGCATGGCCCCTAAAAAAGCAGGGGCCCTTAAATTTGCGCCCGCCCGTAACTGCTACGCAGTTAGGGCTGGCAAGATTTAGCCTGCCCCGCTTCGCGGGGCGATGATTTGTGCGCCCGTAGCTCAATTGGATAGAGCACAAGCCTCCGGAGCTTGGGGTTAGAGGTTCAAATCCTCTCGGGCGCGCCATTTTTCTCTGCATATAAATACTGCTCTTAATCCTCCGTTGTCCGATTCCTGTCAGACCCTTCTGACATTTGGGTGTGCTTTCACGCCGAGCCTCCTTATGTTTTTCTCTTTAACTCATTTATTACCAATAGGATGAATTGATTGGCATAAGATTTGAGATAAATAGGGAGAGAAGGAGAATCCCATGATGCAAAAAATCAGGCGATACGAGAAAAGAGCGGTTGTTTTTCTGCTCCTATTAATAATCATAGCGGGAAATTTAATGGCTGGATGCGCCGGGGAATCTAAATCCTACAAAAGCGATTCTACGAGAACAGTTGATGGACAAACTGTGGTTGTGGAAAAAGAAAAGGTCGAGTCATCCGTACGGCATGATGATTCCCGGGGTATTTTCGGAGGGGCTTTTCATCTTGTCGGGGAAATTCTCGCGTTTCCATTTGATGTGATCGCCGGCCTTTTCCGGTTTATTTTTTAACGCAGGCGTAGAAAAAAACAGCTCTGAAATTATGAGGGGCGGGGAAATAAAGGGGGCTGCCATGCGGTTTAGAAATTTTATTTATCTTGCCGTGTCTTTTTTTTTGTTCGCCACGTCTCACGCTCTGGCGGAATCGATTGTGCTTCAAAATGGCGACCGGCTGACGGCCAAAATTGTCCGTGAAACTCCGGCCGCTATTTTTGTGGAACATGAAACTTTGGGCCAGTTCGAGATTCGAAGGAAGGATGTTGCCTCTGTCTCTGCCAAGCCGGCCCCCAAAGAACGTAAGAGAGGGGATTTGGCATGGCAGCGCAAGTTGAGCACGGGTTATGATTTCACGCGCGGAAATACCGATACAAGGGGGCTTAACGGTGACCTGTTGTTCAACCGCAACCGTCTTTGGATTGACGAATGGACGCTGAAGGCGAGCGGGACGCAGTCTTACATCAAAAACAAGAGAAATGCCCAGGTTGTCGAGGGAAGCCTTCGCTATGGCCACAGCATCACGAAAAAGCTTTATGATTTTTACCGCTTCAGCGCGGAACATGATTATTTTGAAAATGTCCGGGCCCGGCTTTTGCCAAGTACGGGTTTAGGCTATTGGTTCTTTGATACGGAGAAGACAAAGCTTCTTGCTGAAATCGGTATCGGTTATCAATATGAATTGTTCCGCGAAGGGGGAAGGGAGGGAACCATCGTAGGGCATGGCCGCAATATGATTTCCAGGAAAATCACGGAGCATGTGGAAGTGGGCAATGACCTTTATTTTTTTCCGGCTATCACCGATTTTGGAGATTACCGCTTTGAAGATGAGGCGTTTTTGAAATTTGCCATTTCGGAACACCTTGCGCTAAAAATTAAAATCAAGGACCAGTACAAGTCCATGCCGCGCGGGGATGCGAAGAAGAACGACCTTCAATTCACCTCGGGATTGGAATATTCCTTTTAAATCGCCCTCATTTTGATGTTGCCCTGGCAACAGGTTCTTTGATAACGTATTGCCATCATGACGGCCAGACCTGTTTATCGCGCCATTTTTCACCTCATTATCGTGATCCCGATCGCCATTTGTATTTTTATTGCAGCGCAGAAAGTCTATCGATATCAAATCCTTCTCCAGGTTGTTGAACGTTTGAAAGCGGATTCCCGTATCGCAGAAGTGATTGTTACCCGCACCGAGCTGGATGAAGCCACCCGCAAAGTGCTCACAACCATCAAATTTCTTGAATATTCCGTGGACGGCAAGTCCTTGGCGCCCCGCTATTTTACCTTTCACGGCAATATCATCCAGTTTCAGGCGCTGGTGATCCGTTTCAAAGACGAGCTGGTGGAGGCCGGCGACCGCGTGAAGGGAAAAAGCGCCTACATTTTTCTCAAGGCTTTTGTGATTAACGGCGACAAACCCCAGGTTTTTCCCATCAACGAGGTGTATGATATCCCTGCGGGCTATAAAATAGAGGGGCTTCAGGATCCTTATGAGATGAAATTGTGGCAGGAGTTTTGGAAATACGCGCTTGATCCGCAGAAGAGAAAGCAGGAAGGCATCAAAAACGCGCAAATCGAGGCGCCGGGCTCCATGTTTGTGCCCGGCACGCTTTACACCATCCGTATTGAACACGGCGGCGGCATGCGCATTGACACAGAGCCCATCCCCCGGATTTTAAGAGGGGAAAATGTTCCCGCGGCTTGACGATGCGACCCAAGATTATTTCCATTTTTGGCAGTTCTAAAGCGCGGCCCGGCGACGCCAGCTACCGCGGCGCTTTGCGCCTCGGGCAGGCCCTGGCCAGGGCGGGTTTTGTGGTGTGCAACGGCGGATACGCCGGCCTGATGGAAGCCAGGGCCCGCGGCGCCAAGGAAGCGGGCGGCAAAACGTTTGGAATTCCCACCCGCCAATTCAAAGGGGGCCGGTGCAATCCCTGGATTGACCGCGCGTCCGTGGCGAAAAATTGGAAGGAAAGATTGTTCAAATTGATTGAGACGGGAGACGGCTACGTGGTTTGCGACGGTGGGACGGGAACTTTGGTGGAATTTGCCTGCGTGTGGGAAATGCTGAAAAAGGGGCTGATGCCTTCAAAACCGGTGGTGATTTTCGGAAAAGACTGGAAACGAGTGATACGCGCTTTGTATCGCGTTCCGGAAATCGGCCGGGATGCACGCTTATATTTCGCCTCCACTCCCGCGCAAGTTGTCCGCCTTTTGGAACGGAATCTCTGATTGCCCACCGCCATGAGTCCGCTAAGATTATCTGATTTTGACTATGAATTACCGCCGTCGTTGATAGCGCAGGATCCCGTGATTGAGAGGTCCAAGGCCCGGCTGCTTGTTCTGCGCCGCGATTCCGGAAAAATCGAACACCGGCAATTTTCGGATTTGCCCGAATACCTCGAGCCGGAAGATATTCTGGTGCTTAACGACACCAAGGTAATCAAGGCGCGGCTTTTCGGCCGGAAAGTCACGGGCGGTAAGGTGGAAGTGCTGCTTCATAAAAAGCTGGAGGATGACGTGTGGGAGGTTTTGCTTAAGCCCGGAGGCAGGGTCAAGGCGGGGAGCGAAATTTTTTTTGGCGAAAACGGAAATGCGCTGCGCGCCAAAGTGCTGGAAGCTCCGCGGCAGGATTCCGGGTTGCGGCGCATTCAGTTTTGGCATGACGGGGACCTTGAAAAAACGCTCGATGAAATAGGCCGCGTGCCGCTGCCTCCTTACATTGACCGGCCGGACACTGCAATCGACCGTGAACTTTATCAGACCGTGTTTGCCAAAAAAAAGGGAGCCGTGGCCAGCCCCACGGCCGGGCTGCATTTTGACGCTCCCTTGCTTGAAAAAATAAAATCCCGCGGGGTGGAAACCGTTTATGTCACGCTCCACGTCGGATACGGTACTTTTCAGCCTGTGGTCGCGGAGGAGATTGAAAATCACGTCATGCATCCGGAAACTTATGAAGTCTCGGGAGAAACGGCGGAGAGAATCAGCCGGGCTCTGCGGCAGAAAAGAAAAATAACGGCTTGCGGCACCACCGTGGTGCGCACGCTGGAAACACTGGCTTTTGAATCACAGGCGGGGGCCGCGGAGATACGGCCCGGCAGCGGAGAGACCGCGCTTTTCATTCATCCGCCATACCGTTTTAAAGCCGTGGACCGGATGATCACGAATTTCCACCTTCCCCGGACCACGCTGCTCATGCTCGTGAGCGCCTTCGCGGGTTACGAGCTTTTGATGGAGGCCTATCGCGAGGCGGTGCGCGAACATTACCGGTTTTATTCTTATGGAGACGCGATGCTGATTTTATGAAAACAAAAAAAACGGAATTCGGGTTTGAATTGCTGAAAAAAGACGTTAAAACCAAAGCGCGTCTGGGTATTGTCAGAACCCCGCGCGGAGGAATCAACACGCCCGCTTTCATGCCCGTGGGCACGCAGGCCACGGTCAAGACTTTCACGCCCCGTGAGCTTGAAGAGCTGGGGGCCGAGATTATTCTCTCCAACGCCTATCACCTTTACATCCGCCCCGGAATCGATATAATTAGGCGGGCAGGCGGCCTTCACTCATTCATGGCCTGGAATAAGCCGATTCTTACCGATAGCGGCGGCTATCAGGTGTTCTCGCTGGCAAAACTCCGGAAAGTGACCCCCGAAGGGGCGATTTTTAATTCGCACTTTGACGGCCGCGAAATAAGGTTCACGCCGGAACTGGTGGTGGAGATACAGGAAATTTTGGGCAGCGATATAGCCATGGTCTTTGACGAATGCCCGCCCTTCACCGAGAACAAGGCGCAGGTGGCCAAGTCCATGGAAATCACGCTGGCTTGGGCCAAACGAGCTAAGGCCTGCCATACGCTGAAAAGCCAGGCGCTTTTCGGCATTGTACAGGGCGGTTTTTTTCCGGATTTGAGGAAAGAATCGCTGGAAAGAACCGTTGAAATAGGGTTTGACGGCTACGCCCTCGGAGGGTTCGGCATCGGAGAGCCGGAAGGCAAGATGGACGAGCTTCTGGCGGAAATCGGTCCGGCCATGCCGGAAAACGCGCCGCGTTATTTGATGGGCATGGGCACACCGCTTGATATTCTCGACGCGGTGAGTATGGGGATGGACATGTTCGACTGCGTCAATCCCACGCGTTACGGAAGAAACGGGTGCGCTTTTACGCGCCACGGCCGCATGGTGGTGAGAAACGGCGTTTACGCCGAAGACACGGCCCCGCTGGACGAGAAATGCGGCTGTTACACCTGCAAGACTTTTTCGCGCAGTTATTTGCGGCATCTTTTCAACGCCAATGAAATTTTGGGGCCGCGCCTGCTGTCGTTGCACAATGTGCATTTTTTTCTGCACTTGATGGGGAATATCCGGGAAGCCATTGCGGAGAACCGGTTTGATAAATATAAAAAGTCATTTGAAAATCATTACGACGAAGAAATGAGGTAACCATGCAAGGTACAGAAGCAAATCCGATTGTCGCGTTTTTACCCCTGATTCTCATGTTCGGTGTTTTTTATTTTCTCCTGATTCGTCCCCAGCAGAAAAAAGAAAAAGACAGAAAGGCCATGATTCAAAATCTAAAAAAAGGGGATAATGTTGTCACCTCCGGCGGCCTTCTGGGAACGGTCGTGGGCGTGAAGGACAATATCGTGGTGCTCAAGGTGGGTGACGGGGATACAAAAATAGAGTTCCTCAAAAGTGCGATTAACGATAAGATAGATTCTCAAAAAAGTTAAAAAAAGGCCGGATTCTGCCGTAAAAATGAAGCATGCCGTAAGGCGTAAATTTTAGAGGGAGAGGAAATTATCTATGGATAAATGGTATAAGTGGAAAGTCCTTCTGGTGGTTCTTCTGACCGGCCTTTCGATTTGGAAAGTCTATCCTCCGCAGGAAAAAATTCATTTGGGCCTCGATCTCAAGGGCGGCATGCACCTTCTCCTTCGGGTTGATTTGGCGCAATTGCCCCCGGACGGCCGCAAAGACGCGGTGGACCGTGCTTTGGAAGTGATCCGGAACCGCATAGACCAATTCGGCGTGGCTGAGCCCAGCATCCAAAAGCAGGGCGTTGACCGTATTGTGGTTCAGCTGCCTGGTATTACGGACCGGAAAAGGGCCCTGGATCTTATCGGAAAAACAGCGCTTCTTGAATTCCGGCTTGTGGCGGATGACCCCAAACTTTTAGAAGAAGCCCTGAAGGGAACTGTGCCCGAAGGGTATGAGCTCAAGCAAATCAAAGAGGAAAGGGGCCGCGAAGATCTTTTGGTGGAAAAACAGCCGGTGCTGACTGGCGACAAGCTGGTCAACGCCATTGTTTCCTTTGATCAAAGCGGATTCGGACAACCCGTTGTTTCGCTTGAATTCGATAAGGACGGCGCCGCCAAATTCGCGCAAGTTACGGAACTGGCAGTAAGCAAATACAAACAGGACGGCATTCCCAGACGGCTTGCTATTATTCTGGACGGCGAACTCCGTTCCGCGCCGCAGATGCGGGTGGTGATACCGGACGGCCGGGCGCAGATTGAGGGGAATTTTACCTACGAAGATGCGAGTGATTTATCTCTCGTCCTCCGGGCCGGCGCTTTGCCCGCTCCGGTGGTGGTAGAAGAAGACCGTATCGTGGGCCCCAGCCTCGGAAAAGATTCGATTGAAAAGGGAGCTCTGGCCTGCAGTATCAGCGCTGTTCTGGTCGCTCTTTTTATGTCGTTTTATTACCTTGTGCCGGGTATGATTGCCAGTTTCGCGCTTTTTCTTATGGTGTTTTTGACCCTCGGCGGCTTGGCCATGTTCGGCGCAACGTTGAGTTTGCCTGGTATTGCCGCCTTGGTGTTGAACATCGGTATGGCTGTGGACGCGAATGTGCTTATCTTTGAGCGCATGCGTGAAGAAATGCGGACAGGCAAAACCGTCAGGGCCTCCATTTCCGCGGGGTATCACAAGGCCCTTTCCGCTATTTTGGATTCCAATGTGACCACCATGATTACGGCCCTGCTTTTATTTTATTTCGGATCCGGACCCATTAAGGGATTTGCCGTCACGTTGTCCATCGGTATTGTGGCAAGCATGATCACCGCTATTGTCGTGACGAGGCTTATTTTTGACACCTTGACCCGCGATAACCGGACCATCAGCATCAGGATGTTCAATATTCTGAAAGAAGTCCCCAAATTTGATTACATCAAATTGAGGCCTTTCGCTTATGCGCTTTCCGTTGTGGTCATAGGGGCCGGGCTTACTGTGTTTTTCATGCGCGGCGCAAACAATTACGGCGTTGATTTTTCCGGAGGAATCCTCGAGCAAGTTAAATTCAAACAGCACGTGGCTCTGGGAGATATCCGGGAGGCGACGGAGAAAGCCGGGCTCGCGAATATCAATATCCAGAATTTTGGTGAGGTAGATCGCAATGAAGTGCTTTTCCGGACCAATGCCGGAGATCCGGAAAAAATTCATGAGGCCCTGGATTCTTTAGTGGGCAAGGGCAATTATGATGTCCTGCGCGCTGAAACCGTCGGACCCGCCGCGGGGAAGGAAGTCCGCGCTAAGGCGGTCAAGGCGTTTTTTATCGCGATTATCGGATGTATCCTTTACATGTCGTGGCGTTTTGATTTCCGGTACGCGATTTGCGCCATTATCGCCGAATTCCACGACGCCCTTATCTGTCTGGGTGCCGTGGCCATTTCCGGGCGTGAAATTTCACTGCCCGTTATTTCGGCGATATTGACCATTATCGGTTTTTCGCTCAATGACACGATTGTCATTTTTGACCGTTTTCGCGAAAATTCCAAAAATATGAGACGCATGCCGTTCAGGGATTTGGTCAACTTGAGTGTGAACCAGACGCTTTCCCGTTCGATTTTGACGAACCTCACGGTCTTTATCGTGGTGGTGATTCTGTTTCTTTTCGGCGGCGATGTGATCAATGACTTCGCTTTCACGATGCTGATAGGCTGTATTTCAGGAACCTATTCCACGATATTCACCGCCAGCCCGCTTCTTGTTGATTGGAAGGGCGGCAAAAAATAGACATGCAGACTTCCTGGACCCTCCGGCATGAAAACCAGCCGGAGGTCCGGGAGGCGCTGATTGCCGATTTAAGCCTTTCCCTGGATTTAAGCCCCCTCACGGTGAAACTTCTGCTGGGCCGCGGTTGCTCCACGGCACGTGACATCCAAGAATACCTGAATCCCAAGCTGGAAAGTCTGGCAGACCCTTTCCTTGTGCCCGGAATCCCATCAGCCGTTCAGTTGGTGCGCAAACACTTGGCGCAACAAAACCCTATTGTCATTCACGGCGATTATGACGTGGATGGCATCACGGCATCCGCGGTTTTGACCCGCGTTTTTCAGCGCCTGGGCGCCGACTCGCATGTTTTTCTCCCGCACCGGATTCATGACGGTTACGGTTTGACGCGCACGGGCCTTGAATTTGCCAAGAAAAAATCCGCCAAGCTTCTTATCACCGTGGATTGCGGGGTCACGGCCTTTGATATTATTGCGGAAGCGCGGGCGGCCGGCATGGATGTGATTGTCACGGACCACCACCAGATTTCGCCCCGCGGGCTTCCTTCGGCCTCAGCCATCATTCACCCGCTGACAGACCCATCCGGAGAACCATTTAAGGAGCTTTCGGCCGTGGGCCTCGCATTTAAACTGGCCTGTGCCTTAATCGGCGAAGAAGCCCACGAGTTTTTGGATTTGACCGCTTTGGGCACGGTCGCGGATGTGGCGCCCCTTGCGGGAGAGAACCGGATTTTCGTAAAATACGGATTGGAAAAATGCCGTGAAGGCAGCAACCTGGGAATCAAGGCGCTGGCCGAGGTCTCGAAATTGCGCGGGAAATGGAGTCCCATGCATTTGGGATTCAACATCGGGCCGCGCATCAACGCTTCGGGCCGGCTGGATTCGCCGGACATAGCCCTGACGCTTTTGACCAGCCGGCATGAAAAAGAAGCGCGCAGTCTGGCTGAAATTCTGGAAGCGGAAAATAAAAGACGTCAGCGCATCGAAAGAGAAGCGGTCAAACAGGCGGTAGAGAAGGTAGAGCGCGAATTCAATTTCAGCCGCGACCGAGTGATCGTAGTTTGGGATGAGCGCTGGCATCCCGGAGTGATAGGCATTATGGCCGCGCGCCTGGTGGACAAATTTTACCGGCCCGCGGTGGTCATCAGTTTGGATGAGAATAAACTGGGCCGCGGCTCAGCGCGTTCTATCCGGCATTTTAATATTTTTGAAGCGCTCAAGGGCGTTTCCGATTATCTCGTGGAGTACGGCGGTCACGAGCAGGCCGCGGGCCTTAAAATCAAAGCGGACCGGCTCGAAGCTTTCCGCGAGGCCCTTAATCAAAACGCGGCGGGATTTGAGGCCGGGCATTTGGTAAAGTCATATGACGTGGAAGCCGAGCTCAGGCTGTCGGACCTTACGCGCAAATTGGTGGAAGAACTGGATAGATTTGAGCCGTTTGGCGCGGGAAACCCCAAACCTGTTTTTCTGACGCGCCGGCTTTCGGTCAAGGGCAAGCCTTCGATGCTCGGCACAGGTCACCTCAAATTTTGGGTTTCGGACGGTGAAACCACGCTCGAGGCTTTGTGGTTCAATGCCCGTCCTTTTGATTGGACCAATTCGAGCCTTGTGGATATTGTGTACACGCCGGACAGCCGTACCTGGGACGGCCAGACGCTTCCGGTTCTCGCAGTCAAAGACATTAAATTTTCTTAAAAATGGAAAAAGCCACATTCGCGGGGGGATGTTTCTGGTGCATGCAGCCGCCTTTTGACAAGCTTCCAGGCGTCATTTCGACGGTGGTGGGGTATACAGGAGGCGTTACGGTCCATCCCACGTATGAGGAGATTTGTTCAGGAAACACGGGGCATGCTGAAGCCATTGAAATGACTTATGACCCCGCGCGTGTCAATTATGATGAGCTGTTGGATATTTTTTGGAGGAACATAGACCCGACAACTCCCAACAAGCAATTCGCGGACACCGGAACTCAATACCGTACCGCTATTTTCTACCACAGTGCGGAGCAAAAAACTCTGGCCGAGGCTTCAAAGAAGAAAATGGAGAAAAGCGGGGTGTTCGGCAAGCCCATTGTGACGGAAATTGTTCCCGCATCAGTGTTCTATCCTGCCGAAGATTACCATCAGAAATACTGTCAGAATAATCCTGTCCGCTATAAATTTTACAGCGCTGGCTCGGGCAGGGAGAACTACCTGAAAAAACTATGGTCTAAAAGCTAAATAGCTTTTGTGACTTTTCCGGCCTGGATGCAGCTCGTGCAGACTTTAACGGTCTTTACGGACCCGCTGGGAAGAATGGCTCGGATTTTTTGAAGATTAGGCAGAAAACGGCGCCTTGTGATGCCGGTGATCTTGATACCCACTCCGCCTTTGCTTTTGGCTAAACCGCGACGGGCAATCCTGTTGCCTGAAATGGGTTTTTTACCGCAAACAGCGCAAATATTCATAAAGTTCCTTTCAACCAGTTAAGAGTGGGTCATTATATTGAATTTTGCCGAAAAGGCAAGACCGATTTACTTTAAGATTGCTAGGGCTTGCATTTTAGCAGAGGTTGTTATATATTCGCATGGTTTTAAAAATACAAGAGTTAGGTATTAACAAGGAGGTTGTTATGGCTATTAAGACGACTACAGTGAAAGCAGCAGTTTCAAAAAATCAATCTAACCCTTTTGAAAATAAAGCCTTAGAGAAGTTTGTTGATTTCGAATTTTTTGCTCCTCATTCAGGCAAGGTGAGCGTTGCCGGTTCTTTTAACAACTGGGACGCCAGCGCTTTTGCATTAAAAAAGGGAAAAGACGGTGTTTGGAAGGGCCAGGTCAAATTACAGCCCGGCCGTTATGAATACCGGTTTTTGGTGGACGGCCGCTGGGAAAATAAGCCCGGTGTGCAGTACGCATCCAACAACTTTGGTTCCACGAACTGCGTCCTCGAAGTAAAGTGACCCTCGGCATTTTTTGCCGGCCGTCCTAACGCTTCGTTTTGTGGAAGTAGTGGGATAGTCCTTTCTTTTCTTTAACCCCATCCGGGAAGAGGCAGGATATGAAGGTGGTTTTTGTCACTTCAGAGATGACTCCTTACGCCAAAACAGGTGGTTTGGCGGACGTGTGCGGCTCTTTGCCCGGAGAGCTTGTGGATCTCGGCCACGAGGTTTGCGTGGTCATGCCTCGGTATAAAAAAGTAGATTCCGCCAAGTTTGGGCTGAAGAAAATCGTGGAAGGCCTTGAAGTTCCCGTGGGGGCGGAAAAAAAATTCGCGCGCGTTTATTCCGTTCTTCATCAGGAAAAGGTGGATGTCTTTTTTATCGATTCGCCGGAATTTTTTGGCCATGACGAGCTGTACGGCACTCCGTACGGCGATTACCCCGACAATGACCGCAGATTCGCTTTTTTTCAACGCGGGGCCCTCGAATTTCTGCGCGTGGCCAACTTCAAGCCGGACATTATTCATTGCCATGATTGGCAAAGCGGTCTTGTCCCGGTTTATTTAAAAACAGTCTGCAAGGCGGATCCCTTTTTCAAAAAGACCCGGACAATTTTCACAATTCACAACCTGGCTTATCAGGGCAATTTTCCGCCGGACACGCTGCCCACCACCGGTTTGGGATGGGAAGAATTTCACATCGAAAGGCTTGAGTTTTACGGCAAGGTGAGTTTCCTGAAGGGCGGCGTGGTTTACGCGGACGCGGTCACTACGGTGAGCGAACGTTACGCCCAGGAAATTCAGACGGTTGAATTCGGCTGCGGGATGGAAGGGGTGCTTAAGAAAAGAAAGGCGGACCTTTACGGCATTGTGAACGGCATTGATCTGGACGAGTGGAATCCGGAAACCGACCCTGCTATTGCTTTTCCTTATTCCTTGTCCAATGTGGAGAGAAAGGCCGTTTGCAAGGAGGCCTTGCAGCGGGAAAATAATCTTGAAATCAATCCGGACATTCCTGTTTTTGGATTGATTTCCCGTCTGGCGGACCAGAAGGGTTTTGACATCCTCGCGCCCGTGATGCATGATTTCGCCAAGAATCTGGGCGCGCAACTCGTATTGCTGGGGACAGGCGAAGAGAAATACCATATCCTGTTCCGTGATTTGGCCAAAAAACACGCCAAAAAGTTTGGCTGCAATATTCTCTTTGATCCTAAAATGGCCAAAAGAATTTACGCCGGAGCGGATGTGTTTTTGATGCCGTCGTATTATGAGCCCTGCGGTTTGGGACAGCTCATCGCCATGCGTTACGGCACCGTTCCTTTGGTGCGGGAAACGGGCGGGCTGGCGGACACGGTGAGGGAATTCAGCCCCCGGACAGGTGAGGGAAATGGTTTTGTTTTCCGGGAGTACACGCCCGAGGCCCTTTACAAGGCCATGGAAAAGGTCGTGGCCGCTTTCAGGAATAAGAAAACCTGGATGGATGCCGTGAAAAACTGCATGAAATCGGACTTTTCCTGGAAGGCGTCGGCGAAAAAATACGTGGAACTTTACAAACAGGTTGAAAAAAAGGTACTGGCGGCTTGAGTTTTATGAAAGACACAAAATTAAAAATCGGTCCTTTTGAACTTAATTCACGGTTGATTCTCGGAACCGGGAAATATCCGGATTTTGAAATCATGCGCGCCGCACATGAGGCGTCGGGCACGGAAATGATAACCGTGGCCGTGGGGCGTGTAGATTTTTCCAATCCGGCGCAGAAAACCATTCTTGACCATATCGACCGCTCCAAATACACCCTGCTTCCCAACACCGCGGGCGCTTACAACACGGAAGACGCCTGCCGCATTGCCCGGATGGGCCGTGCGCTGGGTCTGGGTGATCTTGTGAAACTGGAAGTTTTGGGTGATCCTAAAACCCTTTTGCCGGACACCGAAGCACTGCTCCGCGCCACGGAAATTCTGGTCAAAGAAGGCTTCCTCGTGATGCCTTACACCAATGACGACCCCATCATGGCCAGAAAACTGGAGGCCGCGGGCGCGATTTGCGTCATGCCTCTTGCGGCCCCCATTGGTTCGGGCCGCGGGATACAAAACAAATTGAATATCCGCTTTGTTCAGGAAGCCGTCTCCTGTCCCGTGATTGTGGACGCGGGTGTGGGCACGGCTTCGGACGCGGCGATTTGCTTGGAAATGGGCGTGGACGGGGTTTTGATGAACACGGCGGTGGCTTGCGCCAAGGATCCGGTGCTTATGGCCAGCGCCATGAAAGAAGCGGTTTCGGCCGGGCGCAAGGCATATCTCGCCGGTCGCATGGCCGTGAAAGAGTACGCCTCCGCTTCGAGTCCGCAGGAAGGCCTTGCGGCGAAAAGTTAACCTGGAAGAATCGGAAAAGGTGGGTGCCAACATGTACAAGATAGCGGTGATGCCGGGAGACGGCACAGGTCCTGAAGTGGTGCGCG
>Ga0209211_10004687_pt1 | contig 21045 bp, 22 predicted proteins | sample RifGroA2_FD_183992 | JGI IMG/M metagenome (GOLD analysis project Ga0209211, IMG submission 183992) | Groundwater microbial communities from Rifle, Colorado, USA - Groundwater A2 (SPAdes) (version 2) | ecosystem: Environmental > Aquatic > Deep subsurface > Groundwater | place: Rifle, Colorado...
CACATTGAAAGAAGAAATGGAAAAAAGACTTAAAAAAGTATATGATATCCAACGACAATCCGGTACACTCAGAGCATGACTTTTCGGTAACCGTTTATTATGAGCTATTGCGTACAACGATATAGATAATAAATAATGTTACCGAAGACCTCGATATAGCTAATAAATAATGTTACCGAAGACCGTACAAGTTTTAAGCTAGTAAGTGAAGTCAGTGAAATAAGTAAATCTAAAACTTGCTTAATACTTATCTTGTTGGGCACTTATCTCGCTAGTTTTTGTTGTAAGCTGTCAACAAAACGAGAAAAAGCAGATTCGTCATTTATCAAATTATTTTTTTGCATATTGATGTCGATAATTGGGCAAAGCGAAAAATTATTTTTCCATTCATCATAAAGTTTTGCGAGCTGAAAAACATAAGCTGGATCAATATTTTTTTCTAAATCTCTCCCCCGTTTTTGAACATTCAAGATACATTGTTCTGGTGTTTGATTTAAATAAATAATGGCATCTGGTGCTTTGATGGTTTTAATCAAATTTTGATAAAGATGATTGTATGTTTTCCAATCAGTACTTGAAAGGCAGTTTGTTTGGTATAAGTTTTTGACGAAAATTTCTGCGCCTTCATAGAGACAGCGATCTTGGATAATGGAATGTGGTTTTTTAAGAATTTCGATATGATGATTTAGTCTTTGACCTAAAAAAGACATCTCGGTATGAAAAGCCCAGGTCTTCATGTCCGCATAAAAGTTTTCTAAATAAGGGTTGGCTTCAAAAGGTTCTTCAAAAAGTTCCCAATTTAAATGTTTCGTCAGCTTTTCAGCTAGAGTTGTTTTTCCTGCACCCATGTTTCCGGCAATGGCGATAAAGTGTTTCATGTAATTATTTTAGCATAAGTTGTGGTGTAAGGGGAAAGGGTTGTGGGATAAGGGCTATAATCTTTAGTTTTTGTTTACTCTGCACTTAAAGGGATCACTTTATAGTGCAGGGCTTACCCCTTACCCCATTATTCATAACCCTGATTTGTTGACACTTCGGCTAAAAATAGCTAAGTTTAAATGAATCCATTGGTGATTCAAAAGTCGTTAACAACCTTGGGGTTGATCATGGGAGATCCAAGCGATCGGAAAGTTCCGGCTCGTGTTGCTCCTGGTAGAGTGCCTGCGCACGTGAACGGCGGTTTGGCACGTTTGTCCAAAGACTTGCCGGCATTGGCTGCTGCACTGGGGCTTGATGAAGTTGACCTTGAGTTCGGAACCGAGAATGAGCCGCAGACCGGAGTTTTGCGCATGGTTTCGCGTGAGTTGGCGGACAGACATCACTTCGTGCCCTTGCGGCTCGAGGAAGATGGCACTCTTGTCATCGCTGCAGGTCGGCCCTGGGAACAGAGTTTTGCGCAGATCGAACAAGATGTTCGTTTCAGTTTGCCACGCGATGCTAGTGTGAAGAGAATCAAGCTGGTCGTGGCAAAGGAAGATGCGGTTGATCGTGCCATTGCCATGCACTACGGCTTTCTCGAATCCGGAAATGCGCTGGCAGAGTATGGCGGAGAGGTTACTGTCGTCAGTGGCAGCGAAGACCCAGAAGAAGATGCGGACCGGATAAGAAAAGAAGGCAAGCGTGCTGACGTCGTTGAGTTTGTGGACAAGATTCTTCTGGCGAGTGCGGTGAAGATGCATGCGTCTGACATCCACTTCGATCCAGAAGAAGACTGTTGCGTTGTCCGCTTTCGCATCGATGGTGTTCTGCATGAAGTGTCGCGTCCTCCTTTGAGGATGCGTAATGCTGTTGTCAGCCGAATCAAGATTTTGGCTGGCCTCGACATTACTGAACGTCGTCTGCCACAGGACGGTCGCATTCGCGCCAAGATCGACAACAAGCGCGAAGTTGATTTCCGTGTGGCGACACTGCCCGTTTTACACGGTGAAAAAGTCGTCCTGCGCGTGCTCGATCAAACCGAGAACAAGCTTGGGCTTGCAGACCTTGGTTTCAGTCCAGCAGAGATGGCTCTGGTGGTGGAGGCACTCGGTGCTCCACACGGTATGATTCTTTGCACCGGACCAACTGGTTCGGGCAAGACTACGACCTTGAGCGCTATGCTCACTCACTTGAACGATGGCTCGCGCAACATCATGACAGCCGAAGATCCAATCGAGATCCCGATTCGAGGGATTTCGCAGACCGCGATTAATCCTGCCATTCAGATGACTTTTGCGTCAGTGTTGCGATCCTTCCTGCGTTCAAACCCCAACATCATCATGGTTGGAGAAATTCGCGATTACGAAACAGCAGAAATCGCGATGCAGGCCGCACTTACGGGTCACTTGCTGCTGTCCACGTTGCACACGAATAGCGCGGCCTTGGCCATCACGCGTTTGGAAAACATGGGAGTGGAACCGTTTTTGCTCGCGGACTCGTTGAAACTCCTCATTGCGCAACGTCTGGTTCGGCGGATCTGTGATCACTGCGAAAAAGAACCAGACAAAGTTACGCCGGATGGATTGAAGGCGCGCGGTTTTCTCCACGACGATATCGTGAGGTTGCAACCACTGCAGCCGATTCTCAATCCGGCTTGTCGCAATTGTGGTGGCACGGGCTATCGTGGACGCCATGCGATCTACGAAATGATCCAGATGACCGATGAAATGAGGCATGCAATTCTAGAACATGCTTCTGGAAACGAGTTGCAGACCTTGGCTACGAGCCTGGGGATGAAGACTTTGCGTCAGTCCGGGTTGGCACTGGTTCGCGCCGGTATCACCACGATTGATGAAGTCTTGCGGGCTACGATGAAATAGTGAATGCTCGCCCTTTCTCTCATGAGGAGGGGCGTGTTTTTATAGGCATAAACATTTTGGCTATAATCAAGAAAGCAAAAAAACAAGAAAACAAAAAAGTAACTATGGTATACTCCTTGCTTCTTTGCTTTCTTGTTTTTTTGATTAGATGTTCAGCTATTAAAAACTATTTGCAAAAAAATAACGCCCTGCCGTTTGAACGACAGGGCGATTTAGGATCAGTGAACGAAGGACATGATGGCACTGAACGGGTGCGCCAGTGAGAGCGCTGGTTCGACGAAACAGGTTTTGCAACAATTGTGCTTGCAACCTGTGAAGCTGTCCTTGAAGTTGAGACCTCTGTTCAAGAGCACAAGGGCTTCTTCTTTCAGTAACGATCCGAGAACCTCATCTACGTATGGATATTTGGCTCGGCAAGGATTCTGAACAGTCCCATCTGGGTTCACGCACATGATGCACAAGGGACGGCAGTGGAACGAACCGAAGTTGCGGGTTTGCATCAGATAACGCCTGGTGTTGGTAATCACCCAGGGGTGCGTTTTCTTTTGCTTGATGACCAAGTCCAGGAAGGCTTGGTATTCCTGACGCATTGTTACCGAGGCAGTTTCGAGTGCAGGCTTCCGATCAATAATCACCGGGTTAATTGTGAGCGGCGTCCGGTTCAAGATGCAGAGCTTCAAGACAGCGGTGGCCCAATGAACATTCTCCGACGACAGAACGCAGTTGATGAAGAGCTTGTTCCCGTGATCTTCCGCGAGACGTCGGAACGCTCTCAGGTTTGTGATCAGGCGGAACACGATTCGGGGGCGAATTCCAAGGATTTTGCACTGCAGGTGTGTGTCGTGGCTGTGCAAGCTTACGACAGTGCGGTCTGCATATTGGAGGATCTCGGGAAAGCGGTAGAGTTGGAGCCCGTTGGCGTTGACCGTGATCGGCCAAAAACCAAGTTCGCGCGCTAGCTTCAAGAGAGGGACCAACTCGTTGTGCATGGTTGGTTCTCCTCCGGTGATGTAGAGCGCCGGAGAAATCTTGAAGAGTCGCAGCAGAACAATCCGCAGTTTCTCGTGCGGCAGTTCCGGATGTTCTTCTTCTCCAATTACTTCGCGCTGACTGCACCAAGTGCAATTAGCGTCGCAGCGATGCGTCAAGTGAAACACGTTCACAAACGGCAGGACATGGTCTTTGCCGAGAATGAGCGCGCGCCAGAGGTTTACCACCCAGCGCCAAATGATTCGAGCTTGGGCGCGGTGCTTTCTATTGAACATGGTGGCCTCCACGTTGGTGTTGCGTTCGGCTGTATTTTACTCATAGTTAAGGAATTAATCAAGAAAACCCCGCACTATTAAGTGTGCCATGTAGTATAAAGTATAATCTTTAACTACATGACAAGCCCTTAAAGTGCAGGGTAAACAAGAAAGCAAGAAAACAAAAAGGTAACCATGCTAAAGTACTTGCTTTTTTGCTTTCTTGTTTTCTTGATTGAATGCCAATCTATGAAAAACTGTTTGCAAAAATAACACCGACAGCTCAGATTGCTGGCGTCGGTGCGAGGTACGAATCAGTTGAGGCGGACGCTGACTTTGCGGTTCTGGTTTTCGAAGTAGAAGGTGCGATCATCTGCATCGTAGAACACTTTTTCCTGCTTGCTGATCGAGGGACGAATTTCTTTCGGCAGATCGTCCCCGGCACCTTGCGAGTAGGAAATGTCGTTGCGTGTGAAGAAAACGTGGAGACCTTTGCTATCGACTTTGGCAATTCGGCCAGTACTGACGCGAAGTTCTCCCAGGATCGTTTCTTCGATTGTCATTTCAGCGTCGACCAAGGAAAAGCCAAGAAAGAATTCCCAGGACACCTTGCGTTTGTCGCCCATGTAATCCCCCTGTGTATGTGGGTTGGGTTCAGACGAGTTTGATGATTCTGCTGATGTGATCGTCGTTGACGTAGAAAGTTCTCGTTGCTTCGCACCACCAAATCTCGCAGTTACGAGTGATGGCGTCGGCATCTTCACGCGGGAGCTGGCAACCGCCGTCGTACAAGTAGTTGATGTTTGTCCGAGAGATAAAGAGGGGTGTGCGGTCCGCGATGCACTCCGAGATCCGTCCAACTCCGATCCTTCCACCACGGTCAGTTGAGATTGTCGTGAGTTCCGCGCCGATCAAGCTTGAACGCCTCGTTCCCATGAGAAAGTCCAGGTCGACCTTGCGTAGTTCACCGCGGTTCAGCGCGATGGTGATGAGCAGTCCTTCGTGATTTCTCAGATACAGGCAGTGGGTCTTGAGGTCGATCGAACAGGTCCATTTTTCCAGCAAGATTCGGAAGTCGTATGCAGGGTAACTCGTTATGGCTTCGGCTTCCAGACAAGAGACGTCTCGAAGTCGAAGTATGGTTTCCAGTGGTATTCCTGCCTGTGAGAGGGTTAGAGCCCTCTTGATGAATCCACGAATGGTCGCATGATTCAGTATGCCCGCTTCGTTGAAGCTGAACGTCGCATCTGTCCAGTCCAGGGCAACAGCCAATCTTGTGTCGATTCTGACTTCAGCCACAGCACACCTCAAACCAGTTATTCCGAACCGGACTGTGAATCTTACGAAAATATTGAGGTTTAGTCAGGAGTGTTAATTAAGTTAATCATAAAAAAACTCGTCTAAATCATGATTCCTGTGATTAAATGATTACCATGATTAAGCGAAAGAATGTAATCCTGCAAGATTAAAAATCATAGTCATCACAAAAATCATATAAATCATGGCAAAAAAAGCGCCCCCGCAGCACGATGCTACGGGGGGCGAAGGGACATGTGATGTCAGGTTGTGGCGCGCGCAGCGTGATGTCGCTACGGCGCGGGGGTCGGAGAAGGTCAGTCGACCTTGGGGGCGTCGGGTCCGGAGATGGCCGTGGCGTCGATCCCCAGCTTCTTCAGGGCGCCGGACAGGTCGAAGCCCAGGTTCTTGGTCGTCTCGAACAGCTGGGCCAGGAACACGGGCACGTTGCCCGCGAACTTGGCCGGCGCGTTCGGGTCGGACCCGATCATGACGACCTTGTCGATGGCACTCATCGGCTTGGCGGCGGCCTCGACGATGGCGGGGAGCTGCTCCAGGATGGAGGGCAGCTTCTCGAGGATCAGCTGCAGAGCGCCGCGCTGGTCCATCTTGGCGTAGGCCTCGGCCTTGGCCAGGATGCCCTTGGCTTCGGCGAGGAGCTTGGCCTCGATGGCGTCGGCCTGGGCCTTGCCCACTTCGCGGGCCTGGTAGACCTCGGCTTCGGCGATGACCCGGATGCTCGCGGCCTTGCCCTTGCCCTCGAGCTCGAGCTTCTGGCCCTGGGCGGTGGCGGCGTTGATCTCGGCGTCGCGTGCGCCCTCGGACTCGAGAACCCGCTTCTTCTGCTCGGCGGTGGCGGCGTTGATGGCCGCGTCACGGTTGCCCTCGGACTCGATGACGAGCTTCTTCTGCTCGCCCTCGGCGGTGGCGACGGCCGCGTCACGGTTGCCTTCGGCGTCGATGACGAGCTTCTTCTTGGCGCCCTCGGCGGTGGCGACCAGGGCCTCTGCCGCCTTGCGGGCGGGCACGACGGTCTTGGCCTCTTCGGCCTGGGCGGCGACGAGGGCCTTCTGCTTCTGGACCTCGATGTTGGCGCGTTCGCGTTCTTCGTCGACCTTGACCTGCTGGACGACGACCTTCTGCTCGGCCTCGGCCTTCGCCATGGGGCCGGCCTGCTCGGCGCGAGCCTGCTCGGCCTTGATCAGGGCGTCGTAGGTCGCCTTCTTGACGTCGCGGTCCTTGTCGGCCTCGAACGTCATGGCCTGGTTGTTGGCCGCGAGGACGTCGGCGTCCTTGGCCGCGGTGGTGGACCTCTTCTTGGTCTCGGCCTCGGCCTCGGCCTTGCCGATGGCCGCGTCGCGCACGACTTCCGCCGTGCGCTTCTTGCCCAGGGCTTCGATGTAGCCCTGGTCATCGTTGATGCTTTGGATATTCAAGATGTCGATCCCGACACCCAGCTTCTCCAGCTCGCTCATCGCTTCGGCCTTGACCCGCGTGTTCAGGGTCTCGCGGTCCTGGATCAGTTGTTCGACCGTCATCGTTCCGATCACGGCGCGCAGCTGACCCTCGAGGATCTCGAGGACCATGGCGTGGATCTCTTGGGTCGTCTTCCCGAGGAAGCGCTCGACCGCGGCGGACAGCGAGGACTGCTCGGACTTGATCTTGCAGCTTGCGACGGCGTCGACGTTGACGAGGACGCCATCCTTGTTGGGGATCTTCTTGAGCTGCGGCTTCATCTGGAAGCTGGCCATGTCCATCTCCTGGCAGTCCTCCAGGATGGGCCACTTCCACTTGCTGCCGCCGGTGACGACCTGGAACCCCTTGGTCCCGCCGGCTTCGATGACCTTGCCGTCGGCGTCGTGTCGGGGCTCGGTCGTATGCTTGCGTCCGTAGAACACCAGCACCTTGTTGGGCGGCACCTTCTTCAGGTTGCGCGCCAGCACGGCGACGAGTGCGATGAGCGCGACGACCCCTCCGGCCGTCATGACGATGGGAATCAACCAGCTCAGATCCATGGAGTCCTCCTTCAGGAAATTTGGGTACTTGCTACACCGAGAAACCTCTCGGATTTAGCCGTTCTTGGAACAGGATCAGACCTTGCGGACGATGCCGATCTGGCCGTCCACTCGGATGACCCTCACGAGCGTACTGGTCTTGATGACCCCGCCGTCCTCGGCGCGCACATCCAGGCTGCGGATCTGTCCGTCAACGGCAGCCTGCATCTCACCGCAGGTTTCGCCCTGGATGGTGAGAGTAAGTGGCGCTTCGACTCCGATCCAGCACTTCACGGAAAAGTTGCTGTGTGCGGTCTGGGACATGAAGAGCTTGATGATCAACCACCCGCAGTAGCCGAAAGCGAAGCCACCGAGTACTCCGAAGAGCGTGTCCAGGAACACCTTGAGGCTGGTGACGTCTTCCCCACTTACGAAGAAGTGTGACAGGGTGGCGCCGAGTCCGAACCCGATCAGGAAACAGGCGATCACCTTGAAGCTGAAGACACTAGGGCTCAGGGAGCCCTTGCCGTCGTCTCCGTCATCGCTGTCGTGATCGTGGTCATGATCGTGGTCGCCATCGTGTTCTCCTCCGAAGATGAACCCGGCGATGAGGAACACGAAGCCGGCCGTGAACAGGCACAGGTAGAGGATGAGTGCGGTTGCCATGCGGACCTCCAAGAGAGTTTGTTGACCCGAAGCGGTTTCCAGCCGCTAATGTCTAATAGTAAGTCCTTTTTCAGGACCCCAAAGTTTAGCATATAGGTTTAAGCTTGTCAATAGGCATTGAACAAAATCGGGGAGACATTATTGTTTATTTGCTTTTTTGTTTTATTGATTAATTGCTTGATTCTTTATTAGAATTGCTGTATTCTATTATCTGCTCAACCCCCATATCTCGGAGGTTCCTTATGACCAATTTGCTAACGGTCGCTGACCAAGCTTTGCACGACTCATTGCGCACAGACGGACGACTCCGATACGTCAACAAGGCCCTGTTCCCCAGCAAAGCGTACCTTTTCGTTTGTGGCGATGGCCACCGTGCTGAGCAGATCGAGTATCTCCTTCGCCTCATGCGTGGTCAACAGCGTGATCGTGTCATTGTTCCCCACGAATTTACTTGTAATGGCGGACCCCTCCTTCTTGCTCCCAGTTTTGGGAGCCCTCTCGGTCGTGAGTTCCTGGTGGAACAGTTGTTGGAAGCAATCGAGATGAAGCCGGACATTGATTCGGTCGTTCTCCAAGCCCACGCTGTTTGCGGTGCGGCGCACAAGAGGAAGATCGATTTACGTGGTACGATGTTGCTCCATCGGGAAGCAAAAGCAGAGATGGCCGAACTTCTCAGAAAGAACGGAGTCACGACAATCTCGCGGATTGTTTCCACTTTCCATTTCGATTACGGCGACGGGCACATGAAGACGCTCGAGTTCGACGTAGACAATTTCGAGTAGACAGAAAACCCTCTTGCGTCATAGCGCAGGGGGGATTTTTTAAAACAAAAAAAGAAGGTGAAACCTCTTTTTCTTTTGTATTAACTTTTCAATTCCTTCACCACATTAATATGTTTCTTTGAATGTAAAAGTAAATAGAATGCTAATATCACCCCGCAAATTCCCAGAACAGAAAAAGTTCCACCGTTTCCTAGTCGATCTGCGAGGAAACCAGCAGACATTGGGCCAATCACGTAACCAATATTTGTATAAAAATCTTCGAGGCCGGCAATTTCTTCTTCGTAATATGATGCTTCGCTAATATAATCTGCATAAGCTCCATTGATTGCCGGCCAAGACATGGAAATAAATAATGAGGCGCAGAAAATTGTAGTCATGATCATGATGGGTGCATGCGCAAAATAAATTAAACTCATAATTACGGAACCGATGAGAAGTGTTAAAGCCGCTGTGCGTCGTTTGCCAAATTTGCGTGTGAAATATCCCACAAACCAACCAACCAGTAATGCTGGTAATGAATATGCTGTCATAAAAAAACCAGTGAATTTTTCCATGCCTTGCATGCTTTCCGCAAAGAGCGGACCAACAGTCCAGAAAAAAGCATCAATCAAATTTAAAAATAAAGTTAAGAGTAAAACAGGGAAAAGAATTTTTCCAATTTGTCCCCAGAGTTTTGCCTCAGACCAAGTGCTGCGTTTTCTTTCTTTTCTCTCATCAATAGATATGGCTGGTTCTTTACGCGTGAATAAAACTAAAAGTCCAAAAAATAAAATTGAGATCACCAAGAAAATCCAGGCCAAGGCAAAGGGTTTCCAATCAAGCGTCTCAGCAATAATGGCGCCGACCATAATTGGTGCAATTAAATAGCCGAGTGATAAAAAAACTTGCACTAACCCAAAGCTGTCCGAGTGTTTGGCTTTTTTGGTGAAGCGTCCGACATAATCAAAGTTACCAATATTTTTTAAATCAAAATAAACTCCCCAAATAGCCATGGCTAAAATATAAATAGCAAAAGTGTTGGCTTTAAAAAGTATAACAGGATAAATTAAGCAAAGAGCAAACATGATCATGAAAATTTTTCTATAATGTGTATTTTTGAAAACACGACAGACAAAAAAATCAAACAAAGCTCCGGCAATTCCCGATGTACCAATGACTATACCCATCATGGTGGCAGTTAGTCCGCTATTTGTGATTACAAGTGGAGCCAAAAAGGACATGGTGCCGTCATATATGGACCAAAATAAAATCATTAAACATAAAAAGTAAATTGGTTTTTGCGCAGTTTTATTTTCGTGGAAGTACTTAACTAAATGTTTAGGCGTGGGCATAAAAATAATTCAGAAATAAAAAAATCTGATTATATTGTACCCGGAAAGTGGTTAGATTGGAAGTTTTACGAAGTCAAAGTTGTTTTGTTTTTTCCGCGAAGTAAGTAAATTCCCAAGTATGACAAGGGCGTATAAAGTGCACCCATGGCAACTTTAAATAACCACCAAGTTATAATTATGCTGACAAGAGTTTTTGTTTCATAGATTCCGGCAAAAGCAATGACCATAAAGATTGTTGTGTCTAGTAGTTGAGACCAGAGATTCGAAAGTAGTGAGCGCAACCAGAATTGTTTTACTCCCAGTTTTTCGCGGACAAAGAAAAAAGTTAAAACGTCTTGATATTCAGCAATCAAAAATGCAACGATTGATGCAATCGCAATGCGGATGGAAATTCCAAAAACCTGATTATAGCCTTCCTTTGCCCAAAGACCCGCTTCAGACCACGGAAGTGCGAGAGATAAAAAAGAATAGAGGATAAAAAGAGCTGTGCTGATAAATCCTGCGAGGACAAAAAATTTAGCAATACGTTTTCCATAAACTTCTCCAATAACATCTGTCATTAAAAAAACAATTGGAAAAGAAAAGACAGCAACAGATAAGTGTGATCCGAAAAAGAAAGGCATGATTTTTAAACCCAGAGTGTTGGCCGCAAACAATGAAGTTAAATACAGTGCCAGTGCGATGACAATTTTTTTGAATGAATGTTCAGTGAGCTGAATCATATAAAATTTAAATTTGTTAAAAATAAAATCCGCATGTAAACAATTGGTAGAGAACAAAAAATTTTGTTCCCTACCAATTCTGCGGAATATCATTTGAAGCTGGACCAAGTTTTAATTGTGTATGTGTGTAGCATTTTGTTTTGATTATTGTCGTATGTCTTGCCACGAAGTATAAACATAGTTTAACTTCATGGCTAGCCATAAAGTCACGCGTAGCGTGTACTTTATGGTGGACCCGAGGAGGCTCGAACTCCTGACCTTTTCCATGCTATGGAAGCGCTCTAGCCAAACTGAGCTACGGGCCCTGAAGTACAGGCTTCGCCTGACTTCAGGGCAAGCCCCGCATTGTTAAGCAAGAAGCAAGCACAAGCTACATTTGACTTCTTGAGAGTCAAATGAAATGAAAGGAGTAAAATTGTTAATGTATGACTTGCCACGCAATCACTCTTTCAGAGTGCAATGTATGGCTTGCCATGCAGTCACGCCAGGCGTGTACTGCATGGTGGGCGCAGGGGGATTTGAACCCTCGACCAATTGCTTAAGAGGCAACTGCTCTACCACTGAGCTATGCGCCCCGAAGTACAAGCTACGCTTGACTTCGGGGTAAACCCCTCAATCAAACTAAGCTATACCTTAGGTCTCGCCTGACTTTCGGCTTGCCCTGTGGCGCAATGCCACGGGGGTAAACCCCTCAAGCAAACGAAGTGTGTAAACACAAAAGTATACTATAACATTTTATTGAAAAAATCAACCTTTATAAAATAAACGTCGATCAAGGCTTGGGCTTGATCAACTTGTTGTTAGTGGTGAAAGGACTTCAATTCCCGCACCAAAATGACGATGTTAGCTAAACAGCTTGGCCGAACTGACAGAACCCGAAAAGGTCGCTGCTGTTCCGATAGTCAGGATATGCAAGCCTGTGGCATTTGAGTGAACGTCTTTTTTCCTGGTCTTCATTACCAAGAAACAATACATGGACATATCTGCTCCCATCCCCACTCACTCATTTCATCTCTACTCGGATATCCATGAAATCGGACAAGCGAGACGTCCACCCGACTTCCGAGAGATATTCTTCTATCCATGAAATTTCGGAAGAAAGCTAAGTGGTTATTTCTATTGCCATCATCCCATAGATTACCAGTGCTAATTGCTTCACCCAAATACATTTGAAACTGGTTGACCTCAACCGTTTCTACTGTTTGTCCTAAGGAAGCGGACTGACTTTCAGCCTCGGGATGGTGGGGTCGTTGAGGTGGAGATCCAAGATTTGATCTCCATTCATTTTCTTTAGCTATCCAGAGACTACTTCGTGCCGTTCGTTTTTCGTTTTCGCATTCCTTCCTCAAGCCATGGTTCACTGGTCGTGGACCACCTAGAAAGCCATTTCTCAGTGTCTCGGTGAATTCGTCCATCTTTTTCCCCGATGTTGTGGTTTCTTTGTATTAGTTGAGACCTTTGAGTTTTTAGATCTAGTTAGACTCGGCGTGGGGACAGACCAAAGTTGTCTAAAGATAAAACTACATTATTATATTTTTATTAATAAATCAATCTTTGTTTAAAAAAATGTCGACCAGGCCAGTGGGCTTGATCGACTTGTTGTAGGTGTGAGAGGACTCGAACCTCTGACCCTTGGATTTTAGCTGTTCTCCTCGCATGACGGTGCTGTTAGGCTAAGCAACCGGTTCACCGGTCACAACCGAAGTCGAGGCCCTAGCCTCTGTCCAATACTCTGCCAGCTGAGTTACACGCCTATCGGAACCAAGAGCGGGAGGCGGGACTTGAACCTTCGACGAGCGATTAAGAGTCGCTTGCTCTAACTCGATTGAGCTACTACCCCAAGGAGCAAAAGCATATTAGCGGAAGAAAAGGAGACTGTCAAGGACAAGCGACGCTCATTGTAGCGCACTGATTCCCGAAGTGTTGTAGATATAGACTAGTATCACAAGGCTTTCGATCGAGAATCCTCCAATGAACCAACAGAAACCTTTCCCCCCACTTTCTGTTGCCAAGGTCATGATTATTGACAAGAGGCTCACAACCAAGAGCAAGTAAGTGATTCCCAGAAGAGTAACTCCATTGATACTTAAAGAAGAATAGCAGGCGGCTGACATCGCCACGGCTACGGCACCGATGTACAAGAGACAGATGAAGGCTCCAATATCAGCCACTTTGCCCCAATTGAGCAAACGAATTGTGCGCCTGATTGTTTCCATGCTTGCTCCTTTTTGCGTTCTAGGTTAACTTGATCTAGCTTTGATTATAGTTGTTTCATTGATTTTGTCTAATAAAAAATAGCGCCCTGCTGTGTGTCCAGCAGGGCGTTGTGATCAGGTTTCGGTGGCGTCGGCCGATGAGCAGTTCTGCGCCTTAGGAACGCCGTAGATCGAGTAGACGCAGACGAGGGTCATGATGACCCCTCCAACAAACAGCCCCCAATCTCGATGTTCGTAGATCCACGAACCGATGTTCTCTACGCCGAGCCAGATAAAGCACTTCCCTGCCCAAGTGAAAAGGATGTCCCCGAGGAACCACAGGAAGTTGCAGTAGAACAGCGGGTGCTTGTGCGTCTCGCGTCCGAGGACGAGGTAGAGCATGAAGCCGAAGAACAGGAACACTCCAAGCTGGAGTTGCATCGTAAAAATACCGAAGGGAATGTTCTGATCCGTAAGCCAGCTGTTGACCATGCCGAGCAGCCCCGCGACAAGGAAGTAACCGATAGCAATCGTGCCATTTATGTTTTTCATTTCCTCTCCTACTTCATTGCAGGTTTGTTGTTGTCTGCTCCGCACCGGTCGTTCGACCAGATTGAACTGGTCAGCAAGCCTGATCGTCACGGCACCCAAGAGCAGTGGGATGAACCACAGCAAGACATGTCGGTTTTCGAATGCGGATTGAGCCGCGCGTTCTTCATGAAACATCTTAAGTTAGTTTAACCCTGACAGTTTAGAGTAGCATCAAGAGTTTCTTTTGTCAATGGTAGTTTTGGTAAACAAAAAGACCCGCAAAATACGGATCCATGTCGGTAGGGTTAGCGTTGTTTGTAGGGGCTCAGGAGACTGAGCCCTGCCGTCGCCCTTACCCAACTTTTCGCACAAGGCACAGCGGCGTCTGCTCATTCGTTTGCCCCAGCGGATTATCTTTAAAAACTTTTTCACAAAATTTATCTGTAATTTCTGAATTTGATTTGCCCAAAACATTCACGCCCAAATCATTCGCATCGATAATAACAACTTCTATCCCCATTTTATTTTTTATTTCTTTAGCAACTTTATTTGGTTTTAATGGAGCGAGCTTTGCATATTTGTTGTATGGTGGCAAAGTGTAATCGCAAGGTCCGTCAATCGCATTTATATTTTTGCCAACTGCTTTATAAAACATGCCGCGGACACCAAAGGGTTTTGTGATTGCAGAAACAAATGCCGCAAATAACATCCGAGGAATACCAGCTTCTTTGATTGCTAGCTCCATGGTCCAGGGACTGCCAAGTCCAATCCCATACGGAGACTTATGAACAAACTTAACCAAAATATTTGCTAGCCAAGATGGTTTTATTTCTGAAATTGGAAAAGCACGGCCTTGAGATATTGCCACCACGCGTTCGCTAATAAATAAATAATCATTGGCTTTTTTAAATGGCGTAACATATTTTTCAACCACTGAAATTATATCATCATCAGCAGTTATAACATGTGTTTTAATTGGCAAACGGAAATATTTTTCTGAGTCAACAGAAATTTCTAGAGATTTGTTTTGATTTGGTTCTATTTGCATAAATGGGAATTTATTTAGGGTATAATCAAAAAAGCAAGAAAACAAAAAAGCAATTTAATATTTAGCCTATAATTCAAATGGTAGCTGATTATAGAGGTTTTATCAAGGCAATAATATTTTGTAGGGACAAGTCTCGACTTGTTCCGGGGCGAAAATATTGGTGAAATAAATATCGCCCCTCCTCATGAGAGAAAGGGCGATTTGGTCAGGCCTTCGTATCGGGCAAACTACGTACGACCGTGGGCATGAACCCATGCTTCGGGTTGAACCCAGGCCACTTGGTCGTGGCGAGATTGACCAGTTGCTCGTGATCTTCCGGATCACACATGAACGTGTAGATCGGGACTCCGAGGGCATAGATTGCTTGTAACGTGGGCTCTCGGTGTAGAGCCATTGGCGGTAGCCCGATGTTGACGTACACGAGGTGCAGGTCGGGGTGAGCCGTGTGCACCTTCTTCATAACCGGGATCAGGTACTCGTTATTCGGAAAATCAGAATCTTGGCCGAAGAACACAGCATCAGGCATACCGTACGTTTGCATCCACCGGACAAGGTCGATTCCCGTGTTGCTGACGATCTCGAGTCCGTGCCCTAGGGCGCTGAGTTCGATCTGCGCGAGGTTGACGAAATGGCCATCACCACCGAAGAAAATGAAGTCCATGAGTTGCCTCAAGGTTGGTTTACGTCCTGTTTGTCGGACTAATTAATGTAGAGCTTTTGGAGGGTTTTGTCAATGGTTAAAAAAATGAAAAAGTCCCCAACAACATGCGTTGTCGGGGACAAGAACTTTTACGCGATTGAGATGTAGTAGGCTTCCCTACAGTGGTAGCAGTTCGCCTTGGCCATTGCGGCAAGGGCCGCCTCTTCGAATTGTGACCACATCTGCGGGAGCTCTACCAGACGTCCGCGCCACAGTTCATTCCGAACGAGCCGAACAGCGAGAGGTTCGTTCTGTTCTCGGTGCATGACTTCGATGATGACCTCTTCGGTCTCGCGGATGCCGGTGATGACGCACACGTGATCAGTACTTACCGAGAAGAACGCATGCGTGCCGTTGGACAGGTCTCCGTGCTTGGGCACGAAGTAGGGGTGCAGAGCACAGCCAATGATGTCGCAGATGATGGTGGACTGGCCACGTTTACTCGTGGCGCCACCACCTTCGGTGGCCTCGATGAACAGTCTGCCGTGGCATACTTCATCGGGGATTTCGAACCGATCTCCGTTCTGAGGCAGGACAACGATGACGCCACCGCGTACGACCTTGGCTTCGATGCCTCGACTTTTGAGGTTTGCGACCAGTGGTCCATCTTCTCTGTCGATTCTCATTACCAGATGCATGATTCGATCCTTTCGTCCGTGCCCATGGGGATCGTTCCCGTCTCAGACGGAACCCCGGGGGCGTGGTGTACTGCGGCTCACCGTGAGCCTTACTTGCGTAAACAGTTTCTAGTAAAGGGTCGTCCGCGAAACTGGTGACCCTGTTGGCCGAAGCGAGTCTGTGGCTTCAGGTAGTCTCGTTTTCCGTAAGTGTACTTTTTCTGCGTCTTGAGGTCAACGAAGGCAGTGTCCAACTCCGCGGTGTTCTCGTGCTTGTCGACTGTCGCCAGCAGAGCCATGGTTCCTGCCGAGAGCATTTTGTCGAGCAACTCTTGCGGTGGTTCCTGATGATCGAATAGGTCGTCGATGTTTGGCCTTATTCCAGGATTCGGAATGAGGGCTCTACGGCACAGAAGACATTGGGATCAGGAGACGGCCTGGGGCTGGGGCAGGACGATCTGGAACGGCAGGTCAGTACGCTCGGCACTCCGCTTCAGGAAGTCGAGAATCGCTTCGTGATCCTTCCCGAACGTAAAGAGCGTCTGGTACCAGTTGACGAAGCCGACGGCGACCTCGCACGTGACCCGATCGCACTTGACCGTCCAGTTGAACGTGTAGAAGGTCAAGTTGTGATCGCCGAACTGGAAGCCCATCGGGGTGGCGGTGTAGAGCACGAACAGGCTGTCCTTGTCCGTTCCCCAGTGCCGACCCGGTCGGGCAGGTTCGACGTGTCCGTTGCGGACCGTCCAGTAGTAGCCGGCGCTCTTCGCGGGAACCGTCTGGTAGTTGGCATAGATGGACTCCGCGACGTTCATGACGAGGATCATCGTGACGAATGACCCCCAGAACATCCAGGTGCCGATCGTGTGCCACGGCTGGATGTCCTCCGGCCCGGTCACGAGCCACATCATCGCGGCGATCGTGCCGAGGACCATCCACTGGCCCGCGCCGATGTGGTGGAACAGATCCGTGTACCTCTTCTCGATCCGGGGAATGCGAATCATGACGTCCTCCTCCGTGAAAGGAATTCCAGCAAACCGAAACATTCGGTTTGACTGCAGCCTCTCCTGGCTGTTCAGCATATTAGACCCATATATTTGTAATAGATCCATTATGCTGAACAGCTAATTAAATTATAAAGAACATGTTATTATAGCTAAAAACAGATGATTTGTCAATAGCTGCGGTACTAATTCAGCTAAGTTTAGCCAAAATATCTATATAAAGTATAACAAAAAAACAGAAATAATAAAATTTCTGTTCAAATATGTGTCAAAAAATTTTCTTTTCCCCAATGTGGTTCGAGCCGAGGTTTTTTAACCAGGTTCTTTGGCAGTTTTGTAAGACCACGTCGCCTCGCCAATAATTAGTGGGGGCTAACTTTGCCAGCCCGCGGGCGGGCCAAAAAACGTTCGAACAATTTGTAATATACTGCATCAGACAGAATTTGTCAAAACTTTTTGGGGCTCTTGGGCGAGATTGGCCACCAAATTGTAAGGGGTTTTAAACGAAAAAATATATTGGCGGTTTTGTACGAGGGAAAAGAAAATTTTTTAACAATTGTTTTTTAAATATATTTGTATGAAATATTTTATCTATGCGAGAAAATCTACCGAAGAAGACGATCGCCAAGTGTTAAGTATTGAAGCCCAATTAACGGAATTAAAAGAATTTGCCGCCAAAGAAAAACTGGAAATTGTCGCCTCGTTCCACGAGGCCAAAACTGCCAAAGAACCTGGCCGAATTGTTTTCGGCGAAATGTTGACACTTATTGAGAAAGGTAAAGCGGATGGAATAATATCTTGGCATCCTGACAGGTTGGCTCGTAATTCTGTAGACGGTGGTAAAATTATTCACTTTGTAGATCGTGCCTTGATTAAGTCCCTCAAATTTCCCTGTTTTTGGTTTGAACCAACACCACAAGGATTATTTATGTTAAACATTGCCTTTGGCCAATCTAAATATTTTGTAGACAATTTGCGAGAGAATGTAAAAAGAGGATTAAGACAAAAAATACGGAATGGTGTTTGGCCCAGTTGGGCGCCAGTGGGATATTTAAATAACCCGAGAACACTCGGGATAGATATTGATCCAGTAAAGTCAGTTTTGGTTAGAAAAGTATTTGAACTTTACGCCACTGGCGAATATACTTTAAAATCTCTCGCAAATTGGTGTAAGGAAGTAGAGTTGAAAGGAAACCGTGCTAAAGAAATAGCCATTAGTAATATTCATAAAATACTACAAAATATTTTCTACATTGGCCTCATGAAATACAACGGAGAAATATTTGAGGGAACACACGAGCCATTAGTATCCAAGAAACTTTTTGATCGCTGCCAAGAGATACTTAGAAAGAAAGGAAAACCGCAACATGGCAAAAAATATGATTTCCCTTTCTTGGGTTTAATGAAATGCACTTGCGGTTGTAGCATTATCGCGGAAAGGCAAAAAGGACACAACTATTACCGCTGTACCAAAAAGAAAGGAATTTGTTTAGAAAAACATTTTTTAAGAGAAGAACAACTAACCGAGCAAGTCCAGTCCTTTTTGCAAAAAGTTTCTTTGTCGAGCCAAGACACTGAGAAAATACTAGTAGAGTTAGAGAAAGAAGAACTGCAAGCCAAGCAAGAAAGTATTATTACTGTTCAAAATCTTAAGCAAGAATTAGCTGACTTGGAAAGCGGATTAGAAAGGTTGTTGGATGTGTTTTTAACTGGCGTGTTATCCACAGGAGAATACACGGGCAGAAAAAACAAAATTCTAACTCAAAAGTTAGAATTGCAAGAAAAAATTAAAGATTTTGAACAGCGAGGATTGTCTTGGCTCGAACCAGCGAGAGAGTTTGTAAATTCGCTTAATACAGCGGAGAAAATATTACAAACTCAAGACAAGAAAGAAATGTCAACATTTATTAAAAACCTCGGCTCGAACCACATTTTACAAAACCGCCAATATATTTTTTCGTTTAAAACCCCTTACAAGTTGGTGGCCAATCTCGTCCAAGAGCCCCAAAAAGTTTTGACAAATTCTGTCTGGTGCGCTTGTTTGACGAAATCCGAACCTTTTTTGAACGGAACTGATGGCGCGCTTCGCGCGCCAAACTGAACGCTCGGGCGGGCAAAAAGGAAGGGGGTTGGGGGGAAGGAATTTTTGCTCGCCCTCGCTTTCCGCCGCCGCCGAATTTCGTACCAACGAAGTTGACGCGCCGCCACACAAACCTAAAAATCCCTTTCGGAATTACTTAGGATAAAAATTTATAAATTATCTCTCGTCTCGAAGCTATATTTTTCCTTGATCCCACCCCAATGACCAGGATCAATTCCACCAATACTTTCATACTCTAATTTAACACCCATATCTTTTAGTGTTTGGGGGTTGAGTTTAAGCAACTCCTCTACTCGTCCTCGCAACTCTTGACGTAAAAATTTAACCTCTGTCCTCTGATAAGGCTCATCTCTACCGGGACCAAGATTTCTTCCGTTAATTTGCTTTACTAAAGCAAATACATCTGGCGGTATTTGCGGAGCGTATTTTTCTAGTTTCTTAACATCAATCCAGTTAGGATCACTGATGACTTCAATTATGGCTTTATGTTGCTCTCGCAGAATATCAATACCTTTCTGGTATTCTTCTCTTTCGCGTTTCAATGAATCGGACTTTTCTCTTTCTTTTTTTTGTCTTTCTAATTCTTCTTGTTGTTCACTTGATCTAATCTGCGCCAAAACATCACTCGAAACATCGCCAGTCTCTTTTGGTTTTTGTGTTTCTTGAGGACGAAAATTTTCAGGGTTTTTTATAATGGTTGTTGGTTAAATGATTAATATTTTTTCGACTTTTTACATTGTAGCATATTACTGAGAACTCGACAATTTCGTCTCGACCTATACAAAATTATCATACTTTTAAAAAATTATCCTCAATATATTGCTTTACAAACTCTAAAATGTCACCCGAATTGGAACTGATTCCCCAATAAGCATTTTCGCCGTTTTTTCCAAGACCTGACCCGCCCGACCAACTACCCTCAAATTTCTTTTGTAAATCTTGGCACAATTTCCCTTCGCCATAGAAATTTATTTCATTATCATCAGAAATAATAATAAGATTTTTGTATTTTCCATACAAGCGATCAGCGACCGTTGCCGTCTTGCTATGTGGCATACGCACAACTGTTAAAAATCCATCGCAAGCGTTTTCAAGATGACTGATTGCTTCTTCCGCTTGCTTTTCATGCTCCTCAGTTATTCCTTGAATTTGGCGATCTTTTGCTCTAACAAAAGCAATTAATCTTTGTTTCATCTTTTCAAATTTTTCCGAGCCAATTCTCGCTTCAAAATTTTTGCGGCGTTCTTCTATTTTTGCTTCCATTCCGGGTATGTAAGCAGAATCATTTGCTGCGATAAGATCATCTATAAAACTCATTTTCAATCCCGCTCTTTCCATAACTTGACTAATAGAAGCAGGCTTGGATGATTTATCTCCATGATGATCAATATCAACTACACCCGTGACTCGATCAGCACCTGACAATTCAATCGCGACTGGTATTTTTTCTTCTCTTAGAATTTGTTCGATTTCCTTTTTGTAGTCGTCCGCTTTCGCGCCCCATTTTAAATTTTTATCGATAACTTCGTGTCCAGAGCGTGTTAACTTTTTTTTTATTTGATGCATCTCTAAATCAGATCCACCTATTAAATAGACATCCTTTTTCTTGTCCGAATTTGGATTTTCAGGGTTAATTTTTTCCATAAAATTAAAATTGTTATTTGCTTGCTTATATTTTACCCCCCCAACACTTTTTGCAATAGCCGACTTATCTTAATAAATCATCAACTTGAACTTCTAACGCTTTAGCGATTTTTTGTAGGGTTTCAATCGTTGGGTTTGTAATTCCGCCCGTTTCAAGCTTGATGATTGAATTATAGGAAACATCTGCCAATTTTGAGAGGCGGTCTTGCGACAAGCCCTTGGCTTGTCTTAGCTTCTTTATATTCCGCAATAGATAATAAATAAGTGTTACCGAAATCAACAAGCTCAGTCAGTTAAAAGGTTACCGTTAAGTCGTTGTAATTTAAATATACGTGATCGTAGTGTATCAACTTGTTCTTTTAGTTTCAATGG
>Ga0209211_10004689_pt1 | contig 21043 bp, 24 predicted proteins | sample RifGroA2_FD_183992 | JGI IMG/M metagenome (GOLD analysis project Ga0209211, IMG submission 183992) | Groundwater microbial communities from Rifle, Colorado, USA - Groundwater A2 (SPAdes) (version 2) | ecosystem: Environmental > Aquatic > Deep subsurface > Groundwater | place: Rifle, Colorado...
CGATCTCGCAGTCGGGCATCTGTGTCATGGGGCGCGATCTTGAGGGCTTTGCCGAGCTCGGCGAGCGCCGCCCGATGATTGCGGCGCATGGTCAGATTGATGGCCAGTTGGACCCGAGCGGCGGCGTCGTCCGGCGCGAGCTCGAGGGCGCGCACGAAATCCTGTTGTGCCGCATCCAGGGAGTTCTGGGCGTTGAGCGTCATCCCCCGTCCTGAGTAGGCGTCCGCCAGGGTCCCGTCCAGCTCCATCGCCTTGGTGTACTCTATGATCGCCTTGTCGAAATGCTCGACGTTATGAAGGGAATCGGCCCGGAGAATGAAGACGTAGGGGTCGCGCTGGTCCTGCTGCATCCTCGCGTCCAGGTCGACGATCGCCGAGAGGAAGTCGTCTCCCTCAGGATGACCGGGGAGGAATCCCGCGTAGGCGCTGCGCGCGTACGGATCAATGGCGACGGCTCGCAGATAGGCGCGGTGCGCCTCTTTATACTGACGCGACGCCGCGTGGGAGATCGCCTTGGCGATGAGCCCCTCGGCCCGGCGGGTGCCGAACTGCCACGCGGTGTCCACGTCCTCGATGACGCGGGCGTGGTTGCGCAGGGCGAGCCACACCAGGGCCCGCTGGAAATAGGCCGGGCCGTGCTGGGAGTTCACGGCGATGGCCCGGTCGCACTCGACCAAAGCCTCCTTGGGGTCCTTCATGAGGCGGTGGACCTGGCAGAGGTCGGTCCAGGCGTTCTTCGAGCGGGGTTCGAGTTCCACGGCGCGCCGCAGGTCGGAGAGAGCGGCCTTGAACTGGCCGAGGGCGCCGTAGGCCTGCCCCCGCTGGGCGTAGGCCGCCGCGAACGAGTCGTCTAGGCGCAGGGCCTGGCTGAGGTCGCGTACGGCCTGCTCGTACGCGCGGGAGCGCAGGCGGATGGAGCCCAGGGTGAAGTAGGTCGAGGCGCTCTTCGCATCCTTCTCCAGGGCGGATTCGACGTCCTGCCGGGCGCCCACATGGTCGCCCATCAGTGACTTCGCCTCCGCGCGGCGCTCCAGCACGCGTGACGCCGGACCCTTGAGAGCCAGGGACTCGTCGAAGGACTCGACCGCCTGGAGGTAGGATCGCGCCTTCATGTACATCATCCCCAGGTTGAAGTGGAAGCCCGCATCGTCGGGCTTGAGCTCCACGGCCTTGCGCAGGTCGAGCAGGGCCTTCTCGGTCTCGTTGAGGAAGTTGGCGCGCAGGGCGCCGCGCCCGTTGTAGGCCGCCGCGTGCTCGGGCGCCACGTCTATGGCGAGGTTGAAGTCCTCCAGCGCCAGTTGGGGCTTCTCCTGATGGGAGAAGAATCCGGCGCGCGCGACTAGGATATCGGGGTCCTTCGGCGCGCGTCGCACCGCGCGCGTCAGGTCCTCCTGCGCGGCCTTGATCATGCCGAGCCGGGCCTCGAGAGTGCCGCGCGCGGCGAGGATCGGGGCGGATTCGGGCTCGAGCTTGACGGCCTCGTCGAGGTCGGCCAGGGCCTTTTTCGGCTCCTTGGCGCCTTCGAGGGCCATGGCGCGGCGTGTCAGCGCGGGGACCGCTCGGCCCAAGGCCCGCGCCTTCGAGTAGGCGTCGATGGCGTCGTCCCAGAGCTGGAGAGAGAGGTAGCGGTCGCCGATGGACAGGGCCGCGTCCGGCGCGAGTTTGGGCGCCGTCATGGCGTTGTGAAAATCCGCGAGCGCCGGTTCGCGGCGTCCGGCGCGCCAATGCATCTCGCCGCGGTTGTAGTAAGGGGCGTAGCTATTGGCGTCGGCGCGGACCGCCTCCTTGAACTCATTGAGAGCCGAGCCCTCGTCGCCCTGGCGCAGACGGATCGCGGCCCGGCCCAGGTAGGCGAAGGAGTAATCCGGGTCCAGGGCCACGGCACGGTCGTAGGCCTTCAGCGCGCGGGCGTAGTCTCCCTGGCGCGCGAGAGCGGCGCCGAGCAGGCCGTAGGCGATGGGAAAGGACTTGTTGACGCGCAGGGCCGCCGCGAGGTCCGCGACGGCCTTGGCGTCTTCGCCCAGTTCGTAGTGGTCGCGGGCGCGGGTGTAGAGCCAGAGCGCTACCTTGGGGTCGGTCCGGAGGGCTTCGTCGATGGCATCCTTCGCCTTGGCTCGGTCTCTGGTCGCTCGCCAAGCGCGGGCGCGCGCGGCGAGGGCCTCTCCGGATCTCTTGGAGACTTGGACGGCGGCGTCAAGCGCCGTCTGGGCCTTCGCGGTCTGACTGAGGAGGATGTGGGCTCCGCCGACGGCGATGAGCTCCTCGGCGCCGAGAGAGCCCTCTGCGATCAGGGAGAGCGTGCGTTCGGCGTCCTGTTTTTGGCGGGCAGGGTCGCCGAAGACGTGCCAGAGCCGTGCGCGCAGTTCGTAGGCGGGGCCTAGGCGATCATCAGCGGCGACCGCGTCGTTGGCAGCGCGCAGCGACTCCTTGAACTCTCCCCTCAAATAGAGAGCGCGCGCTTGGTCCAGTTGATGCCGCGCCCCCGCGCGGTCCGAGGCGTGGACGGGGGCGGGGACGGCGAGCGCAGCCGCGGCGAAGGCGGCGAGCAAGTCTTTGGGCATCATGAGCACACAGAGTGTGGCTTTGTGGTGTTACAAAATCAAGACAGGACGCGGTCGCGAAGCGCCAGCACGACCGATCTCAGCCAGGGGGCGAACGCCCAGGCTGCCGCGCATAGTGTTGCCCAGCCCCCGGCCGCGGCGGCAAAGGCGCATCGGTGCAGGCGGGTGTATAGGCGCTCAAGACCCGCGACGGCCAGCAAGACGAGGACGCCCGCGTAGGTCTGCCGGTGGCGCGGGATCATGACCCCGGCCAGCATGTAGACCGCCGTCAGGTAGGCGAGCGTCAGGGTCAGGAGGCGCCGACGCCCGTCCTCCCGCGTCGCCCAGAGCCCGAGCAGGACGAAGGGCGCGAGGAAGAGGAAGGTTGGGTCCAGCGCCGGATCGAAGGGATAGTAGAGCACGGCGAGGTTGACGCTCAGGGCCTTGACGATGTTGCCTGCCTGTCCATCCATCAGGAAGTAGCGCCGCACCCGCGTGGAATAAAAGTCTTGGCGCACGGTTTCGGGGGCGAACTCGGGGGCGCGCTCCCATCGCGGCCCCGAGAGCCTTTCTTCGACGGTGCGCGGCACGCCCCAGCCGTACAGGTTGAAGGATCCGGCGGTGGTCGTGGTCACGCTCCGTCCGAGGACGAGGGTGTTGCGCGCGCCCCACGCGAGGGCGACGATCAGAGGCGCGGCGAGCATGGCCGCAGCACGGCGCGTCTTGGAGCGCCAACCGGCGTGCAGGGCGGCGAGCACGGCCCAGGGCCCCAACTCGGGACGCAGAAGGTAGGCCGCGGCCGCGGCGAGGCCCGCCAGGGCCGCGCGGCGGGTCTTGAGCGCTCGGTCGTCGACGAGAAGCCACAGGGTCAGAGTGAGGAAGAAGGCGGCGGGACCCTCGGTCAGAAGGCGCGCGCAGGGCCGGACGAGATCCACGCTGAAGGCGGCGAGGAGCCCCGCTGCCAGCGGCCACGGCGGCGACGACCAGCGCGCGGCCAGCGCGGCCAGCAGCACGCAGGTCAGCGCGCCGAGCAGACACTGCCCGAACTGGGTCGCCAGAGGCGACCGGCCTATGGTCGCGTACTGGGCCGCCAGGGCCAGAGGATAGCCCGGCATGCGCCAGGCTCGGTCGCCGGAGGCGTTGACGTATTCGCCCTTCTCAACGAGGCCGACGGCGTATTGATGGTAGTCCTCGGCGTCGAGGACGCGCTCTCTCTCCCCCCGGCCCTCCAGGGCGACGTAGGCGAGGCGGACTCCCAACGCGACCGCGAAGACTGCGAGGAGGGTTCTCTTCACTCGCGGCCTAGAGGTAGAAGTCCCGGACCCAACGATGCTTGGCGATCTCAGCCAGCTCGCGGGCGTCGAAGTAGAGCCCGTCGGCCGCGCGGACGTTGGAGTTCACATGCGTGACGCGGCGCATGCCCGGGATGACGGTGGTGACCGCGTCGAAGCTAAGGCAGTATTTGAGCGCCGCGGTGGCCAGCGTCTCGGCCTTGGGGCCGACGACCGTCTGGGTCAACTCCTGGGAGTGGCGGCACGTCTCCGCCAGGCGGTCGCCGCCGAAGTAGTGCGAGCGGAAGTCCTCGGGCTCGAAACGCGTCTCCCGCGTGAGGGTTCCGGTGAGCCCCCCTTCGTCGAAAGGGCACCGCACGACCACGCCCACGCCCTTCTCGCGGCACAGGGGCAGGAGGCGGTCGGCGGCGCGCTGGTCGAACATGTTGAAGAGGACCTGGACCGCGTCGACGACGCCGGTCTTGACCAACTCGAGAGCGGAGCCGGGGTCGTCATTGTTGAGGGACGCGCCCCAGTAACGGACCTTGCCCTCCTTCTTCAGCGCGGCCAGGGTCTCCGCCAGCTCCGGCCAGAGAGGATCCTTAAGCCACTGGTCGTGCCAGACGTGGAACTGGACGATGGGCAGGGACTGCTCGGAGAGGTTGCGCAGGGAACGCTCAATGCAGAGACGGACCCAGTCGGGAGGAAAGACCAACGCCAAACGCGCGCGGGGGTGGCCCGGCCACTCCATGTTCTTGGGCGGGACCTTGGTCGAGACCGTGGCGCGCCTCCCGATCTCCTTGAAGAGGCGAGCGATGAGGCGCTCGGAGTGGCCGTGGCCGTACGCGTAGGCGGTGTCGAAGTAGTCCACACCGGCGTCGAAGGCGGCGTGGAGCGCCTTCATCGACTCATGGTCGTCCGTGCGTCCCCACATGGATTTGCCGATACCCCAGCCGCCGAAGCCGATCTCTGAGACGGGAATCCCCGTGCGGCCCAGAGGGCGGTGCGGCAGTTTGAGGGCGGCGTCGCTGGCGCTCATGGTGCTATTATAGAAAAAGAGGCGTTACCGGGCCACCATGACGCGCAGGCCGACGGCGCCGATGACGTCGGCTACGGTCTCGCAGCGTTCCTTCGGCCCGTCGTAGACCACGGCGGAGCCGCGGGTGTGCACCTCATGGGATATCCGGCGGGCGTGCGACAGGCTGCACCGCGTGGCCTTCATCACGACCCTCTCCACTTCGTCGAAGCTGTGGCAGTCGCAGTTGAAGAGGATGGTCTTCCAGGGGTCATCGGCGAACCCGTCGTCCGCTTCCGTGCGCTCCTCGCGCTCGACGCTTAAAGCCCGACCCATTGAAGAATCTTCCACTTCTCGTGGGCCGAGATGGCTTCCCCCTGGCGAAGCAGGCGGAAGCGGCGGCGCAGGGCGCGGGCGTCCCCCCGGAGTGCGGCGCGTTCGTTGTCGAGCAGGCCCACCCGCTCTTGGCGGACCATGAAGTCGACGAAGGCCAGGGCGTCGGCCACCTCGGCGGCGTTCCCCTCGGGTCTGCACTGTTGGGCGTGAGCCAGGAAGAGAGCCCGGTAGCGGGTGCCCAGCAGGCGCACGGACTGGGGCAGGAACTGGGCCGTCTTCCACATGCGTTCGACGGGCTCGGGGGTGGTCTGCATCGCGGGGCAGTGTAGCAGGTCGCAGGAGCCTCGTCAATGCTGAGCGTTCTGCAATAGAGATGGCCCTGTGGATAAGTGGATAAGTCGGGGGATAGTAACACGTTCGCAACATGGTGCCTGGCATTTATAGAATGAATTACGACATGCGGACAATTAATGATGTTCGGCACTCAGCATGGCCAAAAGGCCCACGATCTAATAGGCCTTTAGTCCCTTTGACCCCTGTGCCCATGCGTTAAGGCTATAATCTCGGCGTGAATCTCGACGAGGTCTTCGGCGCCGAAGGCGTGCTCTCCCGCGTGCTGAAGGGCTGGGAGCCGCGCCGGCAGCAGGAGACGATGGCTGCAGCCGTGGCGCGCGCCCTCGATCGAGAGGAAAGCCTAGTCGTGGAGGCGGGCACGGGAGTGGGCAAGTCTCTGGCCTATCTTCTCCCCGCAGCGCTCTGGGCCGCGCGCAACGCCAAACGCGTGCTGGTCTCGACGCACACCCGCGCTCTCCAAGAGCAACTCATCAACGGCGATCTTCCGGTCGTATCGAAGGTCCTTTCCGAGTTGGGTATTCCCTTCCGCTGCGCCATGCTCATGGGCTCGGACAACTATCTCTGCGTTCAGCGCCTCTCCCGCTTGCGCGCCCAGCCCGCCCTGTTGCCAGGAACCCAGGACGAGGTTCTTGCGCGCCTCGACGAGTGGGCCAGGGGCGCGCAGACGGGCCACCGCTCGTCACTCCCTGTTGACGTCTCCCAGAACCTATGGGAGAAGCTGGCCCGCGACACGGACATCTGCCTCGGCCCCTCGGGCCCGTACTGGGAGAGCTGCCTGTGGCGGCGCGACCGTGAGCGCTGCGACAAGGCGCAAATCATCGTCATCAACCATGCGCTTCTCCTTTCCGGCGCGCGCTTGCCCCCTTATGACGCGGTCATCCTAGACGAGGCGCACAACTTGGAGGACGCGGCGGTCGCGCGCTTCGGCTGCACGGTCCCGCTCAGCCGCATCGTGGCTCTGGCCGAGGATGCGCGCATGACGGCGCGCCTGTGCGCAGAGGAGTCTTTGGAGGCCGCCGCGGACGCCGCCTCGAGCGCCGGGGCGCGCTTCCTCGAGGAGATGTGCCGCTCCGCAGGGATCTCGGGCCCCGACGAGGATTCGAGCGGGCGCCTGCTCGAGTCGTCGCCCGCCGCAGCACCGCTCCAGCTCCTGGGTCTCGAAGAGGCCCTGGCCCGTGCTGCGGCGGCGCAGGAGGGGCGCCCCGCCGAGGCGGACCTGCGCTGCCTCCACTCACGCGCCTCGCAACTCGGCCGCGACCTGCTTGAGATACTCCAGCCCGCGCCCGCCACGGCGCGCTGGGCCGCCTGGTCGCGCAGCGGCCCGGAGCTTCGCGCCGCGCCCCTCGACGTCGGGCGGCGGCTGGCCGAGAATCTCTTCTCCAAAGGCGTGCCGACCGTTCTGACCTCGGCGACGTTGGCCTCGGGCGATGGGCTGGCGGGCTTCAAGGCGCGAGTGGGCCTGCCCGAGACGCGGGAACTCCTCCTCGACTCGCCCTACGATTACCGTTCCCAGGCCGCGCTCTGGTGCGTGCCCGACCTGCCCGTGCCTGCGGAGGAGGCCGCGCACGCCCAGGCCGTGGCCGTGCACTGCGCGCAGATCGTCTCCCGGGTGCCGGGAGGGATATTCATCCTCTTCTCCAGCTGGAAGACGCTCAAAAGAGTCCATTGCGTACTGCGCAAGAAGATCAAGCATCGCCCCGTCTGGGCGCAGGGGTCGTCGGGGCACGAAGCGCTCCTCGAGCAGTTCGCCGAGGCGGGTGACGCGGTCCTTCTGGGCGTCGACACCTTCTGGCAGGGCGTGGACGTCCCGGGGTCGGCGCTGTCCTGCGTGATCCTCACGAAGCTCCCGTTTGCCAACGTGGGCTCGCCTCTCGAGGAGGCCCGCCGTCGTTGGCTCGAGGAGAACGGCAAGGAATATTTCGTGGACTGGTCCCTGCCCAAGGCGGTGATGAAGTTCCGGCAGGGCTTCGGGCGTCTGATCCGCGCGTCTACCGACCGCGGCGCGGTCGTCTGCCTGGATTCGCGCATCCTCAAGAAGGGGTACGGGAAAGTGTTCTTGGAGTCCCTGCCCTCCTGCAAGCGCCTCGAGAGCCTCGACCAACTCGCGGCTTTCTTCCGTTGATCAAGGGCCGCGCGCCGAAAAAAGACGGCCGGTCCTCGCTCGGGGACCGGCCGTCTTTTCTCAGAATCGGAGAGGGAGGGATTCGAACCCTCGGTACAGCTTTACGCCGTACAACGGTTTAGCAAACCGTCGGTTTCAGCCGCTCACCCACCTCTCCAGAAAGTGAATTACAGTGGAAACTTAAGTACTTTTCTGCACCCCGTTCACGACACCTTAAAAGCGGGATGGTCTTGTGTGTCCACTTTGGAGGCACTTTGGCATCCAGAGCAACTTGGACATTAGAGTGCCGCCATGTCCAATCAGAACGTAAATTGAACAGGCCGATTGTATCATATCGATTGGGCTACGCCTAATTTCAGGACGCGGACGGCGGCGGGCTACGACTTCTGCGCCAGCGGCGGTACGTAGAAGACTGACTCTTCCGAATCGAACGTTTCCGCGCGGCTCAGATAACTCTGTATCGACTTGGCGTCCGAGTGCCCGAGTTCGTACTGGAGTTGCCTAAAGCTCTTGACGATCATGGCCCTGTGCACGGCGAAGGTGCCTCGTAAGTCGTGCAGATGGATGTCGGGAAGCCCTGCAGCTTCTCTCGCCTTAATGAACTGGTGGTGAAGGTAGGAGTACGATAGCGGCGTTGAACTTGTCGGCTTGAGGTAGAAGATGAACCCGCTCCTCGGGTTCGCCTTGAGCTGGGGAAGCAGTCGGGCAAACCGCGGCCCCATCTCCGCGATGGTGAAGGCCCTCATCGCCTCGCGCATGGGCTTGCGCTGCTTCTCGGTCGGCAGCAGAAACTTTCCCGGCCGTAAGTCTTCCCGCCGGAAATCCAGAGCCTCCCCCACCCGTGCCCCGGTCAGGATCAAGAACTCAATGAACGGCTTAATCGTAGGGTCGCAGTGAGACAGGAGCTTGTCGATCTCCGGGAGCTTAAGCCAGATGCCGCTTCGGTTCGCCGCCGGCAGCCCGCGGACCTTCGGTATTCGGTTCTCTCGGACGTAGCCCAGGGCGACGGCATAGTCCATCACGCGGCCTAATGCGCTTAAGCGCCGCTTGATCGTACTGTTCGCCAGGCCGTCGGCAAGCCAGGCCACCTTGGTCTCCTCCACGTCCTGCCGCGTGATCTCGTGGAGCAGCTTCTTGCCCAACGGTTTAAACGAGGCGCTGACGAGGTCAACCTCGGCATCGTAGGAACTTCGGTTCGGCAGGCGCGGCTTCGCAGCGCTGGGTAAATACTTCTGGTCTGTGAATTCAGTCAGAGACATCGGTGCGCCCTTCGCCGCCAAGTTGGAATCCTTGTCCGTGCCGCCGTTGAGGAAGGCCACGAGGGCCTCCATCGTCACCGTTCGACGGATGCGCACCTTCTGGTGGTGAACGTTAAACTCCACGAGATTCCGGCTCACACGCTTGACGTTGAGCGGGTATCCCTCGGCCTTAGGCATTAGATTAGCCCCACCACCCGACGTTGCTTGCCCTTCTTGAGCGCGGGGGTGCATTGCCGGGCGATCATGGCACGGATATCCTCCACCGTGAAGAAGTATCGCTTCCCCACACGACGAGGCTTGAGACCCAACTGTTTCCACCGCCGTGACAGTGACCAGTATGATTGGTGCAGTAGCTTCGCCGCCGTGGCCATGGTGATGAAGCCGAGCCCCGTGGCGGCGGACGGCGGCGGGGCCGAGTCTTCCAATTCTACCGACGAAACGTGTCGCCCATCCTCGAAGGTTATTTTAAACTCCTGACGCCCCGACCTCATGCCCGATAAGGCTGGCACGTAGCCCTGCCAACCATCAATGATATACGTGCCAGCCTTGTCGGCCCGTCCCTTTGGCTCCATAGGCGTTCCGAGATTCTCGGCCTATGCCAGCCTGCCGCCGTTGAGGTTATAGACTTCAACCTTAAGAGGCCCAGAGCGGCTTTGTCGGAACCGTGCTTCTACGAGGACCCTTAATTTTATCCGGACAGGGCATCTAGTATTTGTGCAAATGCACAATCGTTGATTGGCCCCAAGCTCGCGGACTTTGATTGGCTCGCAGCATTCATCGCACATCGCTTCAACTCGCAACTTAGTTTTCTTCATACATTTCTCCTATCAAGTGAGACTTGATACATCCCTAACGGATCATGTTCAACACGTACAGGGTGCGGTCGTGCTCATTGAGACGGCAGAAAGTCATGCCCCTGAATGTGCCCGTTCCGAAGTCGATTATGTTCCCGTCGAGAGCGTCGATGACGCCCCTGAGGGCTTTGGAGTCGATCTTCATGGAGAACGCCGGGTCCGGGGTCAGCCAGGTGACCTGCACAGTCCCCTCGGAGATCTTCCGCAGCCCCTTCATGGCCACGAACTGCAGGTCGTCGCCGCCGCGGGCGATGGTGATAGAAGTCAGGTCCTCCCCAAAGAGCTCTGCGCGCGTAAGGGCCCCAACAAACGACCACCGGTCCGCCAGGAACGTGGGCGTGTAGACTTCCAACGCCTTGAGCACGACGTCGAGCTTGACGAAGTCGGGCATCTGCCCGAACACGGCCACGTCCTCTCCGACGGTCACCTCGACTTGGTTGGAGTTAATACGAAGTTGCACTGAATCCGCGTAACCTTCGGTCAACAGCTTCTTGAGAGGCAGAACCATCGGCGCCGGAACGGTGAAAGTTGCTGAGCCAGTCCCTTGCTTGTATACGGCGATACATTGGGCATCCGTTGACTGGACCGAGTCCGGCCCGAACCCGACGCCGTACATGTTCGCGGCGGCGGGGGCGCTGGACATGGCGGCGGCGGCGACCTGCAGCCCCTTGAGGAAGTCATATGTCTTGAATTCCACAGGTTTGAAGTTCGGGTCGGTCGGGACCTTAAACTCATCCCCGAGACGGTGATCCTCAACGGCATGGAGGTACCATTGGGAGGTGCCAGTTTTCATGGTGCAGATGTAGGTGGAGGTGTTGAGCGAGAAACTGACGAGGGAGTCGCAGAGCTTCAGGCTGTCGAGGACTTCCTCCCCGACAAGAACGATGACACCGGGGGCGGGGCACCTCTCGTAGAGCCGGACCTTCACGTCCACCGTTATCGCGCCGTTGGAGGCTCTGAGGGTCGCCTCCCCCTCACCGAGGGTAATACGCAGATACCGAAGGGATGGGTTGGTCGCTTTATCCGGCCAAACAGGCTTCAGCTTTGAAAGGCCTTTCTGGAGGTCCCTCTTTCCGAAGACACACTTGATCTCCACGGCAGGCATATTCACGGCGACCGCATTCTCGGGAGACGGCATCTCGACAAGCGGCTGCACGGCGGCGGCGGCGGCAACCACGGCAATGCGCTGCTCGGCAATCCTCTCGCCAAACTCCTCGATGACACCCTGTTCCACGACCTGGAGCTCCATGGCCTCTTGGGCTGTTTCCTGCTCGACATCCACCTTCTCAACGACGGTTTCCATAGTACGGCCTCCTGCCCTCTAAGGGGCGTTTATTTCCAATGGCGAGCGTGTCCGCACGTCTCGCCGAACCCGATCTGAGATTTGTCCCGGCACACGGAGCAGAGCCCGTGGCGGCGAGTGACGATGCCGAAGGCTTGGAAGAGCGGAGCGCCGCCGAGCGAGCTGTAAACTTCCGAGACGGCCCTGGGCTCCAAGGAGCTGCACGGCCCCTTGAGCATATAGAGGAAGGTTCGTTTGATCTCGTCCTTGGGGACGGTGCGGAGGTCCACGACGTAGGCCGACGTGTAGCCCTTCCAGCTCCGCGAGAGCCACGACGAGGTGAGCCCGTCGGCGTCAATCAGGGCGTGGAGGTGCGGGTGGAACAGGTCACGCTTGCGCGAGTAGGAGAACTCCAAGCAGTAGAAGCCCCCGGCGCAGCGCTCTTGGAAGTGCTGCAGTCGGCGCATCCGCCGGAAGTTGGCGGCGAGGTCGCTGCGGACGCCAGCGAGATGACGGCGACCGCGTAGCGTGAGGGTCAGGAATTGGGGATGGATAATGCTGGCCGCCGCGACGCCCCAGCGGTCGTCCAGGCGGCGCTTACGTTGGTGGGAGCAGAAGAAGCACAGCGGTTGATGGCAGGAGAAGATGAAGGGCGTGCCGTTCAGGTGCTTGCAGGTGGTCCGGCAGAAGTCCACGCGGTCGGCCTGCTCGTGGCGCCCGAGGCGCCGAAGCGTGCGGGCCAGCCGCTTGTTCTCCCGCCCGCCCTTATCAAGCCATGCCTGGTATGAAGGAGATATATCCGAAGCCGTAATGTCGTATGGATGACGGCTTATGTTATGGACTGTTCTCGATGGGGACAACCAATGTGCTTGGGGGTCGTCATTTGATAAAATCTCCTCGAACGGAGTCGGAAGTGTCAGGGCATTCATTGCTCTACAGTGTAGCGGCAGAGCGCACCCAGCACCCGATCCAATAACCTAAATAACCTGAATTTGAGACCCCCAGTTATCGACCGCCCCAGTTGGAGTGAATTCTCGTCATCCGGCGAAGTCCCGAGGCTTCACGCGGAGTTCGCGACGTTGAAGTGCGACACGAATCTGCTTCGCGCTCTCTGGGACCGCTATGAGGCTCCCCCCTCGAAGAAAACGCGGTTGTTCTGGAAACGAATGGCGACTCAGATCCGCGACTTCGAAGGACTACGAGACTCACTTGTCGAACACGAGGACTGTGGCTGGGCGGACCTCGACAGATGTATCGACGATCTCCGATGTGCGGTCGAGGTCGGCATTGCTTTCGATGGGCAGCAGGCGCATCGTCCATCGAACTGGGTTCGGAACTACTGGGCAGGTGCCCTCGTGCCGTATCTAGCGCTTAAAACTAGACAGCCCAACTGGAAGTGGCTGGCGGAATGGTTAAGCGTTGTCGAGGGTAAGAAGCTAGAACCCGCCCAATTACGGCATTGGGCCAGTCGGATTCGAAGCGAAGCACCTGCTAGTCTCCCAAAGCGAGGAAAGCGGTCCATACTGAATAAGAGGATCTCGCTGTTGTTCGAGAGCGGCAAACGCGATCTCTTGGCCTTAAGCTATGGAGCGTTGAACGTCGTAACGTGGCTTAGACGACGCAAAGGTAGCACCAAGGCGCCAGATCGCTATCTTGCAAAGGCATATCGGTGCTGGCCGTCCTTTAAGAAAGTGTTCCCACACATTTCTTACCTTCGCCGGTCCTAGTAGACCTTCGAGAAGCACTCCGTTGTAGCTATACCGTTTGACGGTACCCCCTGGTTAGAACTTCTCCGTCTTGATGGGATTGGATTCGAAACGAGAGATGGCTTATTGCTTATCCCAAAAAGCCGCCAAGGTCCCACTCGATTGGGGGTAAGCCAGTTCCGCTTCCCGCGGAAGACTTGTCGATGATGGACTTCCGGTGTGCAGCACCAACAAGGAAGATGCCACGTGCCACAGCGTTACGAGCGGAGTAGAGCGCGATGTTCCGCATCATCTCTCGGTCGCGGCGCTCATTCGTTTGGCTCCAGAGATCGTAGAGCTCGCGCAGTCGACGGTCGCCGGTCCATTCAATCGTAGCCAGCAACTCATGATAGATGTCTGCCCACGCCTGGATACACCTATCGCTGTTGAGATAGGGAAAGCCACCTGCCCGGGTTTCAACGCTGTGGCGATCTACCAAGCGACGGTAATCGGGACTCGTCCGCTCGACGGCACGGAACATATCCTTCGTATCATCGAAGAACTTCTGTTCAGGTTTGGCGAGGTCAACAGGTTCAACATCGACGTGATGGCTCGCGAGATAGCGCGCAACGGTGATGGACTCGAGGGAGCCGTGGGAACCGTCCTTGTAGCGGTCAACATGAGAGGCGGGAATCTCTGCGAAAATGACGTCCGGTTGAGAGCGCTCATGAATTGCCTGCAGCGCCCCAACATTAGCAAGTCCGCTCTCTGCGTGAACTGTCCCGACCAACGATACACGCATTAGTCGCCGGCCTGCAATGAGGTATGAAAAGGATGCTGTCCTCCCTCGGTAGCCGCCCGGGCGGCGAACTTCGACCGCTTAGCGCCTTCAACTGTTTTTACGTGACCCCATGAGTACACCATCTGGAGGACGGCTTTAGTCGCCTCGTCGAATGCCTGTGCTGCGGCGAGACGCTCATCCGACTTCCAGCGGCGACCACCGCGAGGCCCAACAACCACTCGCACCGCTCCATCGTTGGTCAAGTCTTCAACCGTACTCATGATTGCCGACCGCGAGAAGTGCACGAAGCCAGACGTTGTGGTGTAGACCTGCGGGAGCCACGGGTAAATCCTTCCGACACGAGTAGTGAGTTCCTTATCCGTTAGGGGCTTCCCATCGGGAGCTTTGAGCTGGGATAGCGGGCGATCCTCCAAAAACGCTTTGAGCGCGTCACTCCCGCTCGGGAAGAGCCCGGCCGCGTATATCCGAAGAACGTTGTCCAACTGCATGCGCAGAAGAGGACCGGCGCACAGATAATTTCCGGAGCGAAGCATGCTCAGGAAACCCTGGAGCAGCATGAGCGACCGCTTGATGACTCCAACAGCAATCAGGTCCAGCGGGAAGATGTTCCCACCGTCGGCGCGGAGCACGGCCACAATGAGCTTCTGGTGCTCTTTCTCGCGACCCTTAATCTGGCGAGCGACGGTCTGCCAGTTCACTGCTTCTCCGCCCTAATCGGTCCGGGCTCCAGGTCGGTGACGACGGATTCTCCGACGGCTTCGAACCACTCGTGGAACAGGGCAAGGGTGCGCGGCTTCGGCCACAGGTCTTCATCCGTATACCAGGCCGAAAGCTCCAGTTCGAAGATCTCCTCGAAGTAATTCTCCAGCGGAGCGGTCTCATCCTCTTCCTTGGGGTCCTCGCCGAGCAGGTAGACCGAGACCCGCTTGTGGAGGTCCTTGGCGTGCTCCGGGGCCTCGGCATCCACGCTTGCGGCCCAGTCGAGGTATGGCTGGCGAGGTCGGACGACGAGTGCGGCTCGGTTAATAGATCGGGGCATATGCTTGAGGCTCTTGGCCATGAGCATTCTATAACTTGCGGGACGTCGTGGCTCTTCGAGAGCCTTCGTGTCGGGACGGGAGACGGCCAGGCGAGAGTCTGGATTGGGCCAGGGAGTACCGGCTTCACGGAATAACTGGATTACCCGCGCGAGGGCGTGAACACCGCTCTTCCGCCTAATTCGAGAGAGTTCCCCTGTCCGATGGATCTCGAGTAAGGAGACCTATAATTACAGGGCAGCAGAGGAGCAGGTAGCGGCCCGGGCTAACTCGGGGAGCAGCTAATACTCGTCCGGCAGGAGGAAGGTGACAACGCTGCCGCCGCCGCATCCGCAGCCGCAGTCCTTTGGATGATCGTCACGGATTGCGTAGAACCGGAACGGCGCTCGGATCTTGAGGGTACGGCCTTCATCCTCCGGGAGGTAGCGGCCAGCAGGGACGTCAGGATCGCCTACGATCCAGGTAGGTCCGCCCTTGGAGAGCGTACTGAGGGCCATGGAGGCCGGTGAGAAGAGGGCGTCGGAAACGAAGCCGTGCTGCTTCAAGGCACCGATGTAGCCCGGCGTAGCGAAGGTCTTCATGACCTTGATATACGCGGATGAAGGGAAGAACCGTTGGAGCGAGAGCGTCTATCTAATGAACTTCCCACCCATGCGGTCGAAGAAGATTGCGGAGGATGGCGTGCCCTTGGGAGCTAGCCTTTGCTCGCGCATGTGCCGGAGAGTGAGTGCGACGTGGCCCCGGTCCCCCTGTAGCATTCCGGAAAGTAACTGCTCGACCTTCTTGCTCTTGTAGCCCCTGACTGCGTGCTGCCATAATCCTGCGCCCGCTGCCCTGCGAACGAATGGACAGCGATGCTCCAACGCGACCACGAGCACTTGCCGAGCTGCTCGGCCCATGCGGCCGAGAGCCCACGCCACCAACTCGACGACGGCCTCTTGGGGAGTATCCAGCGCTTGGGCGAGGTATGGCAGGACAACTTCAGCGGAGATGAGCGACAGCCCCCACGCCGCGCGGGTGGCCACATAACGGTTCTGACTCTTGAGGGCGGCGAGCAGCGCGAGCACGGCCTCGATGGACTTGGTCCTACCCAAGACTTCGGCGGCCCGCTCTCGTATTGGGAGGTCTTTGGAGTACAGGTGCTCGCGGACTGCCTGAACATCCGGCATGACGTTGTGGTTGCCCATCACTCAGCTATACGTCCGCCGGCCGAGCAACAGCGCTGGAGTAGTTACTGGCTTTCGTGGACGAGCACCGCTTCTAGCGAGGGCACGATCTTCTCGCTGCCGGAGACCGCGACATACTTATAGGCGCCCACCCCCTTCGTGATGCCCCGGAACACATGGGGCGGAGCGGAGTGCTCCCCGAAGTTCACCAGGGCCGGGGCCTCCCCGCCCAAGAGATATAGGCCGCTGCTTCGGGAGAGGATCTGCTGGGTCGTCCCCACGAACTGAAAACAGCGACCCTTCACATCATACGGGTTCAACTGGTATAGGACTTCCAGCGGCTCCATCCCTTTGGGACACTTCTTGCCGATGGCTTTGGCGTCTGAGGGCTTCGCGATCCCGCCTCGAATCCAATCGGCGGCGCTCTTGGGGGCGTAGCCGGCGTCCCGCCACTTCACTGCTTCCGAGAGTCCGAACTGGGCGCGACTCCACATAATGGCGTCTTTCACACTGAATCCGGCCTTCTGCCAGTCATGGATCTGGCGGCCAATCACACTCAGCTCCCGCTCCTCATCTTTAGCGAGTCCAAGCTTCTTGAATTCCTGAGCTTCGCCAGCAGGCAAGGTTGCGGCCCAAACTATTGTCGTCTCAATTGACAGGCCTGCGTCCTTATAAGCTTTGGCGGCTTCAACCGGAATAGTGGCGCGCAGATTCACCGCATCCTTCACACCGAATCCCGCGTCACGCCAAAGCTTGGCCGTCTTGAATGTGAACCCAGCCTTTTCCCATTCGTCTGCTCCCTGGGGATCAAAAGCTACGGATTTCCACAGAGCGGCAGCTTGAGGAGTAAATCTCAAAGTTGTCCATTTCGCACTTTCCTGAGGCGAGAATCCTGCGTCCTTTAAACTCGCGGCATTTTCAGGAATGGAAACTCCAGCATCGATCCAAGTCCTGGCTTCTTGCGGATTTAACCCTGCAAGTTTCCATGCGGATGCGGTAAGACAAGGAGTGAACACAGAGCAACCACCACCGCCAGGAGTAGGGCAGTAGTGGCAGCGGTTATCAAAGGGATGTCGAGATAGAGGATTAAAGCCCGCAACCTTCCACTCGGAATATTCCGAATAGGTGAAGCCCGCGGAGTTCCAGACCTGGAACTCCTGGTCTGCAGCTTCTTTCAGCGTTGCGCATCCCGACAGCCAGACCATAACACCAAGGATGGCCATTCTCTTAGTCATAACATCCGCCTCCTACGCTAGCCTATGTTGGGCTAGACCATCTTAGGCTACTACCATAACAAAGCCCCGTCAAGGGGCAACTCATGAGGAAAAACGTACGGAAGTCGTCCAGTGTCTTTAAACCCGGGTATCAGCGGTTTTTGAAGCGCCTGCGACAGGCTCGGGAAGACGCCGACCTTTCCCAAACCAAGGTGGCGAAGGCATTGCGACGGCCGCAGACCTACGTCTCGAAGGCGGAGATTGGCGAGCGCCGCCTCGACGTGCTCGAAGTTCAGGAGTTCGCGAAGCTCTACCACAAGCCGCTCAGCTACTTCTTCCCGAAGGGATAAATCCCTTCCCGCAGAAGGGGCACCGAACCATCTCGAGATAGGACCCGAGCGGCCATAGCGGCAGTCCGACCCCGCTGTACTCCAGGTCGTGGCCAGCGTTAGCCCTCACTACGGCCCACGTCACACAGCAGACCGTGCCCTTCCCGGCGCAGCCCGGGCAGTCCTGGCGAAGAGCCTTCTTCGAGCGGCGACTCATGGTGGGCCCCTCCTACCGAAGGGTCTGAATGAAGAACCGCGGGTCGCGATGAAGCTGCCCAGAGCGGACCCAATCGCGGCTCCTGCCTGAAAGATCCAGAACTCCGGACCTTGCTTCACGGCCCACTGCACCATGAAGAACTGGCAGCCACCAAGGCCCAGGGAGGTGACGAAAGACCGACGCCAGAGCCCCTTCACGCTGTGGTTATGCTGCATGCAAGCCAACGCTGTGGTGGTGATGCCGAGAATAAACGGTATCAGGGCTCGCACGGTCCCTTCTGCAGAGTGGCGTGGTGCGCGAGCAACTTCAGACACTCGGGCCATACGAGCCAGCCCATGCGCTGAGTCATCTGCTTGAAGTACTCGTCGGGCTCATCGGCCCTGTGCGGAAGGTCCCGCTTCGCCAGTTCCCATCGCCCGACCTCATCCCAGTTGCGGAGGCTGCGCATGTCCGAGCCGCGGTATCGCTTCATGGCCTTGGTGTAGATCTTCGCGCCTCGATCCATGGTGAGCAGAATGAAGCGGGCATCCTTGAACCCTTCCCGTCGAGCTACGTCATCAACAAGCTCCATATTGCGGAGAATCTGGTTCCTGCCCGGACTGAACGTGCCGGAGGCTGTGGCATCCGAATAAAGCTTGGCCTCAATGAAGACCAGAAGCTGGTTGCCAATACGGATCTCACAATCAACCTCCGTTGGCCGCTCAGGGGTTTCAGTCGGGTCGCCTTGCATGATCTTCTCAAGACGTTCCTTGGCCCGAACCCGAGCGTCATAGTTCTCCAGGTGCTTGAAGGCGGCTTCGCCTTCCTTCAGCAGCTTAGCCCCGAGCCATTGGAGGTATATCTTTGGGGCCGTGTGCGGCACCCAGAACCGAACCTGGGCGTTGTCGATATGCGGGGCGTAGGCTTTGGCGAACCGCTGGGAGACGGCGGCGCGGAAGAAGTCCAAGAGCCATTGCTTCGTGGGCAGCTTTGACATCGCATGGAAGAACGACCAGGTGAGTGCGTCCTCTGAGTTCTCCGACAGGAGAGCCCGTCCTCGCTCCCCGTATTTCCGCAGAGCGTCTTGGACCTGCGGGTCGTCCGTGTCGGAGAGATCGATGCCCGCGAGATTATGGGCGAGGGAGGTATGAATCCTGACGCCAGAAGGAGATAAGTATGCGTTCTCAAACATAGGCAGGGTCGGGGTATTGCCGACGGAAGGCCAGTCTCGCTCGGTGAAGCCGTGAGCGGAGCGTGCCGAGCGGGACGCCGATGATCCGAGCGGCCTTCTCGTAGGTCATCCCGTCCATATAGCAGAGGGTCAGGGCTACACGATTGGCAACGCTCATCCTCTTCAAGGTCCACTGCACGGTCTTGATGGTCTCCCGACGCTCCAGAGACTCTTGGGCATTATCTCGGGAGTCTGGGATGCGCGCATCGAGACTTGGACCGCCATCGAACGTAGGACGGTCGAGAGAGACGACGTTCCGGGCCGCGTACCGTCTCCGTCCATCCAAATAGAGGTTCTTTAGGACAGTAAAGCACCAGGACCGTAGTGCTCGACGCCGGTCATAGCGCAGCCACTGTCGGGCAACCTTGCGATAGGTTTCTTGAGCCAGGTCCTCGGCATCGTCCGTATTGCGGGTCAAGCCGAAGGCGAACGCCCTCACCGCTGGGCCATCCTGTATGATCATCTGCTTCATCTGGCGAGGCATGCTGGAGTTCAAACCGGGAGACCTCCTCGCTGGATTATTGCGCACAGGTTCTCGTAGCTGGTGCGGCTGCTGATGAGCGCCGGGTCCTCCACCCCGCAGATGGAGAGGACCAACTCTTTGATCTGCTTGCGGCTGACGTTGTTGCCGAAGGCAAGACCGAAGACTCTCTTCACCTGACTGACGGATGGATGCCATGCGCCATTCCCGTGCGTCGGAGCTGACATGGATTGAACGGGAGCGGGCGTCATCGCAGCAGGCGGTGCCGAAGGCGCTGGCGGGAGCGCTGCCGATGCGGGCGGCGTAGGCGCAGGCAGAGTATTGGCTCCCTTGAGCTTCGCTGCTATCCAAGCCTTGATCAGCGTCACCGGCAGGAGCGGGCGAATGGCATTGCGTTGAGCCTTGGCGACGGCCTTGGCGGTGGCGAACTCATCGTCGAGCAGTTGCCCCGTGCGGAGGCGGAGCTTCTTCGGCTGCGAGGCGATCCCGATCCGAGAACTCCCGGACTTCGTGTCGATGGCCTCGCACATGATCTCGACCGAGTCGTCAGTCTCCTTCTTGATGACCTTCTCCACGGGAACCATCACGCCTTTGTATTCGCGGGCGGCTTCCTGGACGCCGAGCCAAGAGAGCCCCACGACGACATCGGTACAGGCGCACTCAGGCGGAATCTTGCCGTCCGCGCCTCGATGGCGCCGGCAGAAGCGGTAGACGAACTCTTCGATGTAGCGACCCTTCAAGGCATCAACGATTAATGCCTCGTCGCGCTGATCGAAGACGGCGTAGGCGTCTTGAGAAGTCTCAGGCGCAGGCGGCGCTGCGGGTTGAAGCGGAGCAGCGTTGCGCACGGGTACGGCCACCTTCGGGATTACGACGTCCATAGATTCCTCCACTGACTCACAGCTTCCTGCCGCCTTCACATTCACTCCAAAACGGACAGAGCTTAGGGCTGCAATACGGATGATTCGGAGCGGGCCAGAAAAGTTCTGCCTTGATAGCAGCCGCGATCTGGGCGAGCATCTTCAGAAACCGCTGGATGTCCTCATCGCTCCGGGTCGTCTCGATGCGAATGACCTTCGGAGACCGCCCTCGAATGAGGTAGTCAAAGGCCGCTCCGTTCTCGATCTCACCCGTCCGGACCCGATTCCCAAGGGCGTAGGCCGTGAGCTGGATGTCCTTATGGACATTCGTGGGCGAAGGAGTCTTCGTGGAGGTCTTATGGTCGATGATCAGGCCAGACGTGTCATCCACCAGATCAATGATCCCCCGGAAGGTGTACTCGGTGTTCTCGAACTTGAGCTCAAAGAGGTCCTCGACGATCCTAGGCTGTATCTTCGGAGCGATCTTCGACTGGTAGATTTCGAGAAGTGCAGCCCCTTCATCCATCATCTTCCCAGGATTCTCGTCCGGCTCCCAAGCCACTTGCCCCTTCTGATGTTCCCAATCGGCTGCGAAGAACTCCTTCACTTCTCCGACTGGAAGGTCTTGTCGAGACTCGATCTTCTGACGATAGTTGTGGGCGATCCCCGCATGAAGCGAGGTCCCGAAGGCCATGTATGATCGCGGCGGTGTCTTTAGACCCAGGACGTATCGAAAGTAATACGCCCGGGGGCACTTGGTGAAGAGATTTATTTTAGAGACCGAGAAGGCCAGCGGAGCAGGAGGCGGAGTTTCATTGCTCATGCCCGGCTCCCAGGCACGAACAGATGCGGGCGTGTCTCCTTCAGGCTGCTGTATCCGCCCTTCCCATCGAGAATCAGATGATCGAGCAGCGGTATCCTTCGCCGCTAACGAATTTTGACCCACCCCTGCTAACAAGAATTGACCCGCCTGGCGTCGCTCACTGAAATAGACCCGGGTCTGCTCACC
>Ga0209211_10004690_pt1 | contig 21042 bp, 13 predicted proteins | sample RifGroA2_FD_183992 | JGI IMG/M metagenome (GOLD analysis project Ga0209211, IMG submission 183992) | Groundwater microbial communities from Rifle, Colorado, USA - Groundwater A2 (SPAdes) (version 2) | ecosystem: Environmental > Aquatic > Deep subsurface > Groundwater | place: Rifle, Colorado...
ACTATAACGTCATAGGAGGCGACGATGAAGCGAAGAGCAATGCTGACTCTGGCTGTGATGATTACGCTTGGGTTGCTTTTTCCGAGCAATACTCACGCTCAGGGCAAAGAGAAAAGCGCCAAGAGCATGCCCAGTCAGGAAGAAATGATGAAGCGTTGGCAGGCGTACATGACCCCGGGAGGGGCGCACAAGAAACTGGAATCGATGGCGGGAACATGGGATGCCGAGATCAAAGTGTGGATGAATGGTCCGGACGGAGAACCGGCGATTTCCAAGGGTACTGCGGAGCAGAAAATGAATCTGGGCGGTCGTTACCTGCAGCAAACCGTAGCCAGCGAAATGATGGGACAACCGTTCACCGGAACAGGGTATACCGGATACGATAACTTTAAGAAGAAGTATCTCGGTTTTTGGATCGATGATATGGGCACGGGGATGACAACAATGGAAGGCACCATCGACAAAGAGGGGAAGACCCTCACCATGTGGGGAGTCATGGACGAGCCAACGACCGGTGAAAAAAACAAGAAGGTCAAATACGTAACGCACCTTCTCGACAACGACAAACATGTCTTTGAGATCTTTGATGTGTCGGGGTATGGCGACAAGAAACCGACCATGCAAATTACGTACACCCGGAAGAAGTAACTGCCGGCGCGAAATCAACGACGTCATCGGGGGCCCGCTTCAAAACCGGGCCCCCACCGTTTCATCCCCGCCCCGGCGAGACAAACGAGACAGGTGCAGCGAAAAGGTGCTCTTGCCAGCGCTTCAGCCCGAAAGTCACCGCCGACGTTCGGAACAAAGGGTCATTTTTCTCGTATCTTGTGAGTAATGGAACCCAGCCGCATGTCCTATTTCGATCGCCACCCCAATCTATTCCGCCTTCTCTTTGGCCTGATCAGCGCGTATCTGTTTGCGCTTGCGGTTGTTTCGTTCTATTGGGTTGCGTCGAAACCGACTGACGAGAACCTATTCACAGATCCGCCCTCTAGTCTCTACGTTGCCTCTGTCATCGCGTCGGCAAACGCAGCCCCCGATGACCAACTTCATCCGGGAGATTTGATCGACAGGATCGAATCGAAACGGGTCAAAACGCGAGAGGAGCTGGATGGTATTGTTTCATCCCCGACTGCAGACGAAGTATCAGTTGGAGCTATTCGCCCGGCAACCGGCGAGAGGAAGCAGATCCGAATCCCCAAGCGCCTGTTGACCATAGAGACCGTCCGGGATATCGGTCCAACCGCCCGGATCATTGCTGTAACAGAAGGCGGAGCCTCCGATCGTGCCGGCATGAAAATCGGCGATCTTATCGTCCGGATTAACGGGCAGCGATTCAAGAATTCACTCGACGCAGACCGCCTCCTTGCAGAGGGTCAGGTAGGGAAAGCGCTTGTTTATGATGTCCTTCGCGGGAACAAAGAGCTTGCGCTCCATGTAACGATTGCGGCCATCGGCGTGCCATTCTCTCTGCTCGTTTCAACGTTAAGCGGAACGCTTTTCATTCTCATGGGGGTGTTCCTCGGGATGGTGCGTCCGCGATACAGCGCGGCACGTTTGAGCGGTCTGACCTTCGCTGCGTTTGGCTATTTTATCATGGCGTTTTTTGCGCGGCGGGGGGCGTATGTTGACCTGGGCCTTGACCTGATCCGCGATGTCACCTTGATCGTTACTGTGTTTTTTGCAGTACCACTCACCACTCATGCTTCGTATTACCTTCCTCTCGAGCGCACGGAACTGAGATCAAAGAAATGGATCCTCAGGGTTGGATACGGATTGGCCGGCGCCGGGATCATCGCGGGCGTCTTTTTCTCCACCTTTGGGTTTCTGAGCGGTCTGGTTATTCTTCTTCTCTACACTCTCGTCATTGCTCTTGTCTTCCGAAAGAGAGCGAGCCCCGAATACAAACGATTGAACAAAGTCATAAAAACCGCATCCATTGTGGCAGCCGTCGGGGCGTGCGTCGTGGGGATCTATTTTGGAGCAACGGGACAGCAGCAGAACATCGGCTACCTCAGTCCGTTTTTGCTACTCATTCCACTCGCGCATCTCTATACGATCGGGCGTTATCACCTCATGGATCTTGATTTGCGGATCCGGCGAAACGTGCAGTACATCCTTGTAACAGCTCTCTGGGATCTCGCGATCGCCTGCGCGGCGTTCCAGCTTCTCTACTCGTTGCAGGGCGCAAGTCTTCCGATACCAAACATACGCATCACGGCAACATCTGTCGAAATTCTAAACTCTCCGATGCAGCACGATCAACGAATCTGGCTCGAGAAGGGAATTCTCATGCTCGCGGCAATTGCTGTTGTCTATGCGGGCTGGCGCGTGGCCAAGCGGGGCCAGCGGCTGATCGATCGGTTGTTCTTCCGCGCACATCACGACTATCGCACGGCGGCAAATGAACTTGCGGAAGTTATGGCCACGAAGCTCAACATGGTTGAACTTGCCCGGGGAATGGTGGAAAAAATCTCCAGCCTGTTACAGCTCAAGCGGGCGGGTGTGCTGTTTTTCAGGGACGAGCAGGTCTGTTGCTGTCAGGAAAGCTACGGGTTCGACGGTAAGTCATGGGCCGAATTCTGCATTTCGTCGAATGAAGACCTTACGCGGGCGCTACAGTCGGTGCGAGACGAGGCGAGCATCGAGTCTCTTCCGGCATCAATCCGGGACGCGTTCCGTACCCATGGCTTCCTCTACCTTGCACCAATTCGCTCTAAAGAAAGACTGGTGGGGGGACTGCTCGTTGGCGAGAAGCGTTCTGAGGCCGCGTATCAAGAAGAGGATCTCGAATTTCTCGGCGTTGTTGCGAGGCAGGCGTCTGTTGCGATCGAAAACGCGTTCCTCTATGAACGTCTGGCAGAGCAGGAACGCATGAAGCATGAGTTGGCGATAGCGCGCCGCATTCAGCTGGCTTCTCTGCCGCAGGAAACACCGCTGATCGAGGGTCTTGACATAGCGGGTGCGTCGCGCCCGGCACTCGAGGTTGGCGGAGACTATTTTGATTACCTGAACGGGGAAAAGGGCACCATCATGGTCGTCGTCGGTGATGTAAGCGGAAAGGGGACTTCGGCGGCTCTTTACATGTCGAAGGTGCAGGGAATCGTTCGCTCGCTGCACGCGTTCCGGTTAACGCCAAAAAAGCTTCTCGTTCGGGCGAATCAGCTCTTATGCCGTGACATGGAGAAGAGTTCGTTTGTGACCACCATTACCGGCTCTTTTGAGACCGCAGCACGACGAGTTGTTATTGCCCGTGCCGGTCACTTGCCGATGTACCGCTTCGATGCCGAACACAACAACGTCGAGAAAATTACACCACGAGGGCTGGGCCTAGGTCTGGAAGCAAACGACACATTTTCCTCCGAACTGGAAGAGCGCGTCGTGTCGTACCGGCCGTCGGATGTTTTCGTATTTGCAAGCGACGGTGTCGTCGAGGCAGAAAAGAAAGGAGGAAATCAATTCGGAGAAGAAGCTCTGATGAAATCGCTTTGGAAATACTCAGCCAACGACGCTGCGACAATTCTCAGAAAGATCATGGATGAGGTGAAGGAGTTTTCCGGGGAGGAGGAACAGCACGACGATCAGACCATTGTAGTCGTAAAAGCCCGTCCGTAGCAGACTCAGATCCGCTCGCAGTCGGCCTCGCGAACCCACCCAACCTTTCCGTCGGCCAGCACAATTTTTACCCATCCAGCGACACCATCACTCAACCGAACCTTCAGACCCTCGTGTACGACAAACGCATCAAGGCCCTGTGTATCCGGCGAGCTTTTGGCTGTTACCACGGAGGCGGTGACGATCGCGTCGTCACGGGAATGCGAGTCAGCCGCCTGTGAAATCATCAGGACTGTTAGTGGAATCAATGCTATGAACGCGCTAAGAGCGATGATCCTGGCAAGCCTGAGACCAGAAGACCAACTAAGGAGATACAAGACAGCAAGCCCGCCGAACAGCAATATCCAGGCAATAACAAAGAGCCAGACCGTGACGCGAAGCGGGACAACCACAGAGAGCGATCGAAGCCACTCGATAAAGAAAAGGTCCGGCAAAGGCTCGATGCGATCGGCGGTCTTCAGGTTCACAAGGCTGAGATTGTGTTTAATATCGGGATCGTTTGGTTGAAGACGAAGTGCGCGTTCGTAGGCGAGAATGGCCGGGGCGACCTTTCCAAGCCGGTAGTACGAATTACCAAGATTGAAGTAGACCGCTGCGCCGGCAAAGCCCTGGCTCAAAATGGCTTCGTATGCTGCCGCGGCCTGATCGAATTTCCCTTCGCGGTAAAGGCTATTCCCGCGCTCGAAGTCATCAGATGCTGTTTGGGCGGACCCAACAGCACCGACAAGCACGAGCAAAACAATCCACGCACAAAATCGTTGCACGGTCATCGTTTTCCGGAATAGTTCTTTTCCACCGAGTCAATGATACCCGCAGCTGAATCGAGGAGCTCGGCGCGCGCCTGCTGAGTATCTGAAGCAGGTGCAAACCGGGCAAATTCAGCTCTCTCGATGCACGAACGCAAGAGTTGGAGTGTTTCGGCCGGCACGCTTCGCTGTTCAAGCTGCGTTGCGGCGTCGTCGATCGTCAGCTCAGATTTTTGGATACGCAGCTTATCGCCCAGGTATTCCATGAGAGCCTTCGAGATTTCTGCATGGTAACTTTCCGTATTTCCCTGCGAGAGAAGCTTCTTCGCCAGCTTCAAGCGCTTCGCCGCTTCCCGCCCAGCTTTGGCGGCGCGGAGCACATCAACCCTGCCGAAGAGTTTTTCCCGGCGCTTGCGATAACCGAAGGCCGCAAGAAACGCAAGGGGAGGAAGCACCATGAAGAGTGCAAACCAGATGTTCGAAAACGGAGACGCGTCGATTTGCACAATGTCGCCGAGAGAAAGCTTGAGATATCGGATATCCTCACCGAGCAAGCGGACATCAGACTTTGACGCAACCGAAGCGCCGGCGCTCATGTCTTTACCGGGCAGAATGGTGAAGTCAAAGCGGGCCGACCGCAACTGTGTATACGCGTTGCGATCGAGATCGAAGAACGAAAATACAACAGGCGCGATCACGCGAGCACCGGCATTGCGTGGAATGACAAGGTACTCTGCAACCTTCTTCCCCCTGATAACACCGCCTTCGCGTGTAATTTCCTCGGAGACCTTTGGCTCGTATGCTTCAAAGTCGGCAGGGAGCGATGGCTTTGGTGGTGTCAGGAGTTTTACATTCCCGGTTCCGGCTATCGTCAGGCGAAGTGTGATCGGATCGCCCGTTTTTACCTCGTTTTTGTCCACCGTCGCGTTGAATGTGAAACGACCAACGGCTCCGCTGAAACCGGCTGGCGGGTTGCCTGGAAGCGGATCGACCGTGACCGCCAGAGAATTTGACTTGAATTCTTCAGTCTGTGTGCGGGCAAAGAGCGGATCGTTGAAGAAGGAATCGAAAGGGTCATTGCTCTTGCGCTGCGACGGCGCCTGGTAGGCACATCGAACTTCGAGCGGTGAGATGGCCAGGCGGCCGCTTTGCGTTGGGAAGAGGGCCGTCTTTCTGATCGTCGCAACGCGAAATTGTTTGCCCTCAAAAGTCTCCGCGGTGACGGTCGGCTGCTTCGGCTGTTCAACCTCCTCTGCCCAGAAGCCCTGATAGACAGGCGCCTTGGCGATGTCATATCCCGAGACGTTGAGGCGGGTATAGAGCCTGTAGGTCACCGTGACCGGCTCACCTTGCTTCACCCGCTGCTTATCGGCCGTTGCGCGGATGAAAAGGTTTTCTGCAACTCCCTGCGGCGGCGCTGCGGCTTCTATTGCCTGCGCCTTCAGCTTGCCCTGGACTACTTCGATTTGCAGTGGCTGCGACCGAAGTGTTGCCCCCTTGTAGTCTACGCTTGCCGCGCCGATGTTGTACTTCCCAGCCTGCCTTGCGTACAGGTAGTATGTGAACGCTACCGACCCGGACATTTGTCCGTTGATAATTTGCATGTTCGTGGACTGATTGGGTCCGCTCATGACAACAAAGGAACCGAACGAGGGCGGGCGAAGGTTTTTGACGGAGTTCATGTCAGAGCCGGAAACGGTGAACGAAACAGCAAACTGTTCCCCCGCGCCTACGGTCGTGCGGTCAAGAGCGGCAGAGAATGTGCCATCCTGAGCCCGAGCTTCGGCTGTAAGAACTGTGAGGAGCAAAATAACGGTGAAGAGCTGTTTCATTACCAATCTTTTTCGATGTAGACTCGCGCCGCCGCACGCTTGCGGAGATTTTTCTGGATCTCTTTTTCGTTGTTCCGCAGCGCCTCGAGGATGCGGTCAGCCTGTTGTTTCGGCATCTGATTCCTCTGTTGCTGCTGATTTGTCTGGTCCGGTTTTGCCTGCTGCTGTTGAGGCTGCTGTTGAGGCTGCTGTTGCTGCTGGTTCTGATTCTGGTCTTGTTTCTGCTGGTCGTTTTGCTGCTGATTCTGCTGCTGTTGGTCCTTCTTGTCCTGCTGATTCTGGTCCTGCTTGTTCTGTTGGTTTTGTTTCTTTTGATCCTGTTGCTGTTTTAATCGTTCCTTTGCAAGAAGGTAGTTGTACCGCGCGTCTTCATCGCTGGGATCAAGGCGGAGCGCGCGTTTGTATGTCTCAAGACTCTCCTCAAGTTTGTTCGATTTGAAAAACGTGTTGCCAAGATTATAGTACGCCATCTCCTGGTCGCCCGAGGTCTTGGCAGATGCTACGTGATTCGAGTAAATTCGTTGCGCTTCCTCGGCGCGTTGCTGCTTGTAGTACGCGTTACCGAGGTTGAACTGAGCCTCGCGGGACGTCGGATCTTTTTGCACGGCTTTCTTGTATTCAGCCTCTGCATCGGGGTACCGTGACTTCGCGTACGCATCATTGCCGGCGCTTACATGGGAGCGAACCGTCTGGGCGGATGACGTTGAGACGGCGAGAATCAGAAGAAGAGGGAGAAGCGTCGCAGCTGGAAACAACTTCATGAGCCTGGTCAGCAAACGACCGCGGCGTTCAGACAATAAGGTGTCGATCATCAGGAGGATCAGGCCGAGGGCCAAAGGATAGAAAAATTGATCTTCGTAACCCGTCACCTGCAAGCTCCCCATCTCTGTCTTTTGTAGCGACGAAAGCTCGTTGAAAATGCCGTCGATTTCATTGCCTGCGTTTGTTGCGCGTCGGTAAGAGCCGCCGGTGGAAAGGGCGATTTGCTGCAGAGCCGTCTCATCAAGGCGTGAAAGCACAATGTTGCCAGCCCGGTCATGTTTGTAATCGGTCCTCTCCGCGTTGGCTCCATAGACCGGGATAGGGCTTCCATCTGCTGTTCCCATACCAATGGTAAAGACCCGCACACCCCCTTTTCTGGCCCTCTCCACGGCTCCCGCAACGTCACCCTCGGTATTCTCGCCGTCGCTGACGATAACAATCGCCTTTTGAGTTGGCAGATCCTGCCGGAACGATTTCATTGCCACGTCAATGGCATTGCCAATCATCGTACCGGGGACGGGGACAGCATCAACATCGACAGCGTTAATAAAGAGATCGGCGGCAGAATAGTCGGCTGTCAACGGAAACTGGACGTACGCTTCCCCGGCAAACACCACAAGCCCCACCCGATCGCCATGCAATTTACGCAAAAGATCAGAGACATCACGTTTGGCCTTTTCCAGCCTGTTTGGGCGAATATCCTCGGACTTCATACTCAGCGACACATCAAGGGCTACGAACAAGTCAATTCCCTCCCGCTTTACCTCTTCAAGCCGGGTGCCAACCTGCGGGTTAGCGCCGGCGAGTATAAAACAGCCCAGCGAAAGGAGAAGAAGAACCTGCTTGACGGTTCGCTTTGCCGTGCTCGCATCGGGGGTGAGCGAAGAAACAAGCGGTTCATGAATGAATGCTCTGAGCAGCTGCTTCCGGCGTCGATGGAGAAAAAAGAAGGCGATCCCCAAGGCAGGGATGAGCAACAAGGCCCACAAATATTCCGGATGTGCGAATCTGAGCATACGAGCTTTCAGCGATCAGCGGTCAGCATTCAGCTTGCGCAGAAAAGCAGCAAGCATCTTCTTAATTACAATCGTGTTTTCCGATAAACGGTCATGTTCTGTCTTCTTGAGGAATCCTAGATCAAATGAGAGCAGCAAAAAGTATTCAAGCTCGTTCGCGGAACCAAATGCGTTCTGAAGAAATCGAGCAAAGTCAGCATCGGTCTTTCTCCCACAACCCTCAGCAATGTTTGCATGATCGACACACTAGAGCGGCGCATTTGGCTCGTTAAACCATATAACTCGTCTTTAGGATATTCTCGTGTCAACTTGTAGATTCCAAGAGCGACCCGATGAGCCTTTTGCCAAACATTCAGTTGTCGAAAGTCCTTCATGATTGCCCTCATGGAATTTCGATTTTTGGCTAACCGCTAATAGCTATCAGCTAAAAGCTAGGGTATCTTCCTCAGCACCGTCGCGCCCAGCACCACCTCAATCAAAAGCGCAAGCAAGCCCGCCGCCAGCCAATTATAGAATAGCTCGGTATACCGCTTGTATGCGGTTACTTCGATTTTCGATCGTTCGAGCTGGTCAATCTCTTTATAAATTGCCTTCAGTTTCCGGTTGTCGGTGGCACGATAGTACTTCCCGCCCGTCATGTCGGCGACGGCGGTCAACGTCTTCTCGTCGAGATCGACAGGAATCAATCGCCGTTGTATGCCGAACGGTGTTTCAACGGGATACGGCGCCTCGCCCTGGGCGCCGACACCCACCGTGTACACGCGGATATTATACGTGGTGGCGATTTTTGCGGCCGTGATGGGATCGATTTCGCCCCGATTGTTGACGCCGTCGGTAAGGAGAATCATGACCTTGCTTTTCGCATTGCTGTCTTTTAGGCGGTTGACGCCATTGGCAACGGCCAGTCCGATTGCCGTGCCGTCGGCAATCATTCCGTTCTTCACTTCTTTAAGCTGCGACTTCAAGACAGGATAATCAGTTGTGAGGGGGCACTGTGTGAAGCTCTCAGCAGAGAAGATCACAAGCCCGATACGATCGTTCACCCGGCCATCCACAAATTCATCGGCAACTTGTTTTGCGGCTACCAGGCGGTTGGGAGAAAAATCTTCCGCCAGCATGCTGCCCGAGATGTCAAGCAGAAGAACGATATCAATACCTTCGGTCGAAACATTTTCTCTGCTCGATATGGCTTGCGGCCGGGCAAGGGCGATGATGAAAAGAGCAAGTGCGGCAAGGCGGAGCGCGACGGGAACATCGTGGAGTTTCTCGCGCAAAGCTCGCGGCGTGTGGTCAAACGGTTGCAGAGATGAAAATGTCAGCTCCGTGACCATGTGCCTGCGGCGACGCCAGTACCAAAAGCCAAGCAACGGAACCAGGAACAGGGTCCAAAGCAGCCACGGATATGCAAATCCATCACCGAACATCTTCCACCTCCTGAGCTTCAGGTTCGGGTGATGGTTTGGGAATCAGCGTTCGGACAATCTCGTAAGCGGAGCGCAGCTCGCGTTCATGTTCCTCGGGCGCCGGTTGATACTTCGCGAACTTGACGAGATCTGCGGTTGTCAGGAACGAACGGCACCGTGCCTGCAGGGGTGCTGCCTCGGGCAGACGATGGAGCTGGTCGAGGATTTCATCAGAGGTCGATTCGAGCGCAAGGAGGCCAAACTGGTCTTCGAAGAATCGCCGCACGATTTCGGTGACCTCGGAATAGTATTGTTTCACCTTTCCCTGCTGCCAGAGGTGCTTGTCCTCGAGGACGCGCAGGGCTGCGAGGGCGGTCTGACCTGGCGGGATTGTCGGTTTTGGCGGCAGAAGAGCGGCTTCGCGCTCTTTCCTCTTCTTTCGGTAATAGTAATACGCAAGTCCGGCAAGGAGAAGAACCGCCAGGGCGATGAGGTATGGCAGAAAATCTTCAAACCTCCATGGTGCGTCCAACGGGGGCTTGATGTCTTTAATGTCACCCTTGACGTCAATAGGAATGCCGACGATGGAAAGGGAGAGCGTGTTTGAGTACGCGAGGCGAAACGTAGTGTCGGCGTTACTTCTATAGGCAAAGGCAATGGGAGGAATGAAAACATTGCCGGTGTCGAACATGGTAAGCCGGAATGTCCACTGCTGGTGTCCGTCCGCGGGTTGCGCCGGCTCAATGGCGAGGATCTCAAACGGTCCAACACTGTCACGCGGAACCGGGACCAGCGAATCCACCCCCTGCGGAAGCTGGGCATCGACGTGGAGAAGCACCCACTGGCCAATCTTATACTGCGCCGAGTCGGTCCGGGCGGAGATCTTCGGTTCCTGCGCATACGCGAAGCAGGAAAAGACAAGCAGCGTCGATATGAATGAGATGCGCTTCATGCTAGCGAACTACCACCTTCGCTCGCGGAGTCTGAAGAAGTCAACAAGCGGCTTCATGTATGGTTTGTCGAGACGGATATCAATACTGTCGAGCTTGGCTTTGACAAACGTGGAGCGTCTGGAGTCTTCCAGCGACCGTCGATAAGCCTGGTAAGCAGCGGCCACCCTGGGATTTGCGGTATCCACCCATCGCTGTGCGCCCGTTTCTGCGTCTCGGAACGTGACCAATCCAACCCCGGGCAGCTCCCGCTCCCGGGGATCAATCAAGCGCACGCCGATCAGGTCGTGCCGTTTCCCCGCGATGCGAAGCGCTGTCTCATAGCCACTGTCGAGAAAATCGGAGATGACAAAAACGATGCTTCGTTTCTTGAGAACGTGGTTAAGATATTCAAGAGCGCCCTTGATGCTTGTTGCCGATCGTTTCGGTTCGTACGAGATCAGTTCACGCACAATTCTCAGAGCATGGGATTGACCCTTGCGCGGCGGCACGAATTTCTCTATCTGGTCTGAGAACAGCATTGCCCCGACCTTGTCACCGTTCTTCATCGCCGAGAAGGCGAGGATGGCGCTGATTTCCACCGCGATGTCGCGCTTGAGCTGACCTTGCGATCCAAAAAACTGCGAACCGCTCAGATCAACAAGGAGCATAACGGTCAGCTCGCGCTCTTCTTCGAAGATCTTCACGAACGGATGATCGAATCGCGCGGTGACGTTCCAGTCGATTGTGCGGACGTCATCGCCGAGCTGATACTCGCGAACCTCTGAGAAGGCCATACCGCGACCCTTGAAAACCGAGTGGTATTCGCCCGAGAAGACCTGGTTCACGAGACCGCGCGTGCGGATCTCAAGCTGGCGGACTTTTTTTAAGAGTTCTTTGGTTTCCAAAATCGTTCACGAAAACACGAATGGAGTTTCGAGTTTCAGGTCTAAAGTTCAAAGTTGTAAGGCGTTCAAAACGCTAATCGACAATCGCAAATTGGAAATCGGCAATGTTACGGAACCTCAATCTTATTCAATATTTCCTGGACAATATACTCGGAGGTAACCTCCTCTGCTTCCGCCTCATAGGTCACGGCAACACGATGGCGGAGGACATCAAGGCTGATAGCGCGGACATCTTCAGGAATGACGTACCCGCGGCGCTTGATGAATGCGTGGGCCTTTGAAGCAAGAGCGAGGTTGATCGAGGCGCGGGGAGAGGCGCCGTAGCTGATCATCGGAGCAATCTTGTCGAGCTTGAATTCTGCCGGCTGGCGCGTTGCAAAGACGATATCGAGAATGTAGCGTTCGATCTTTTCGTCCATATAGACGTTCTTGACAACGTCGCGCGCCGCGAGGATGTTCTTTGGTGATACAACCGGCCTAATCTCACGCTGGTCACCGAGGACGTTTTGCCGCATGATCAGCAATTCTTCGTCGCGTGAAGGATACCCGATCTTCACTTTCAGCATGAAGCGGTCAACCTGCGCCTCGGGAAGGGGATACGTTCCCTCCTGTTCGATGGGGTTCTGCGTCGCGAGCACGAGGAACGGCTCGTCGAGCTTGAACGTCTCCTCGCCAATTGTTATCTGTCGTTCCTGCATTGCCTCGAGGAGGGCGCTCTGAACTTTCGCCGGAGCCCGGTTAATTTCGTCAGCGAGGATGAAGTTTGCAAAGATAGGGCCTCGCCGGGTGAAAAACTTGCCATCCTTCTGATTATAGATCATGGTGCCGATGAGGTCGGCGGGAAGAAGGTCGGGCGTAAACTGAATGCGTTGAAACTTGGCGCTGATGGCCGAGGCGAGCGTCTTGATCGTCAAAGTTTTTGCCAGACCGGGAACTCCCTCGAGAAGAATGTGGCCGTTGCACAACAGGCCAATGAGGAGCCTGTCGACCATGTATTTCTGGCCGACGATTACCTTTCCCACCTCCGCCGTGAGGTTGTCGACGAAGGCGCTCTCGCGCTGTATCATCTCATTGATGGTTTTGATGTCCACTCGGTCCTCCTAAGTCATTGAATCTGAAGTAGTTCCACATTCTTATTGGACGAAAAAGGGGGAGATCCGTTCCGCCCCTCCTGCAACATAGAAACCATCTCAAATTTGAGATAGGTTCCAGAAACAATTCGAGCCACACAACAAATTCTCCACTGAGGCACCAATCCGCCTCATCGAACCTTAATGCTGGCGGCGGGGATAAGCCTTTGGCAGAAAATGAACCTGGTGGGCGGCCCGGAGGAGCTATCAGCGATCAGCTTTTAGCTGATGGTTCCGTACAAAACAAATTTAGCAAAAAATGAGGCTGCATGCAATCCACGGTATCAAGCGTCCTGCAAGGAAAAGGTTTCAGCGATGGAACCACTGTTCGTTGAATGCCGTTGACTATTGCGTAAGGAGAACGAACAACTCGTTGGGCGTCTGCTCAGCGTTCAGATCGGTAAAACAGGAGAAAAGGCATGACATCAAATCAGGGCAAACGAAAAGTTGGCGTTGTCGGCACCGGCCTTGTTGGATCATCACTGGTCTATGCTCTGATGATCCGAGAGCTGGCAACAGAAATAGTGCTTGTGGATATCGATAGGGAGAAAGCAACCGGCGAAATGATGGATTTCAACCACGGGCTATCATTCAGCAAGCCGGTCAAAATCACGGCGGGCAATTACGCCGATTTGAAGGAAGCACAGGTTGTTGTTATTGCAGCGGGAGCTTCTCAGAAACCGGGCGAGACGAGGCTGGACCTCCTCGCGAGGAACGTGAATATATTTCGAACGATTGTTCCCGAGGTCGTGCAACACAATCCAACCGGCATCATTTTGATTGCGACCAATCCCGTCGATATCCTGACGCACATTTCGTTGAAGGAATCGCAATTGACCGCCGGAAAAGTCATAGGGTCGGGGACGATTCTTGACACGTCGAGGTTCAGGTTCCTTCTCGGTCAGCATTACGAAGTCGATGCCCGTAGTGTCCACGCTTACATTGTGGGTGAGCATGGCGACAGTGAGATACCCGTGTGGAGCCTGGCCAATATCGGTGGCGTTCGACTGCAGGAATTTGCCCCATTGAAGAACAAGCGCTACGATCAGATAGAGATGGATAACCTGTTTGCGGGCGTCCGCGATGCCGCTTATGAAATTATCAAACGAAAAGGCGCCACCTACTATGCAATCGGCCTGGGCCTGGTCTCGATTGTGGAAACGATTCTCGGGAACTACCGGAGCGTGCTCTCCGTCTCGACGCTGATGACCGGACAATATGGCGTATCAGACATGTGCCTCAGCCTTCCGTGTGTTGTCGGGGCAAACGGGATAGAAGAAATCCTGACTTTAAACCTGAGTCCCGGCGAAGAGAAAGGCTTTCGACTCTCTGCTGAAAAACTGAAGGCAACACTGCAGTCGCTGGGCGGTTAGGCGGGCACCTCCACCGGGGAAATTCGTTTCATTTCATCCAATCTTTGGATACAATCTCCGAAGGCCTTTTCCGCCACGTTCACACACCTACAGGTCACCCATGAAGCGCCGCGACGCGATGAAACTCGTTGGCACAGCAATCGCAGCCATTCCATTTTCCAATCTCCCGGGGAGTGAATTGTTTGAACACCGAAGCGCCGAACTCGATCCCGACGTCCCAAAGCTCTTCGACCGATTACTGAAGGAACGAGCATGCTCTTGTGCTGTTCGGATGGAGCGGGGCGGCGCGCGGTTATATCTGAACGGGAAAGAAGAATATCCGCTCCTTGCTGTAAGCTCAAGCCTGCTGCACACAGCGCAATCGTACAGAAAAATGGGAATTCGCTTCCTCCATCCTCTGATCGGCATGGAAGACGGCTGGATAGCGCCGGGCAAGTACGACTGGACACGGTTCGACAACTACTTTTCGAAGCTGCTGGAACTTGTGCCCGACGCTTTCATTCTTCCGCGCCTTCACCCGTACGTACCAACCTGGTGGAAGGAAACTCATCCGGACGAGCTCATCAAGTGCGGCCTTCCTATAGATCCGGGTCAATACAAAGCGGTGGAGCAGGTGATCGAGGGAGGATTCAACTGGACGGCCCTGGGCGACCCATATGCGGCGTCGTTCGCATCGGAGATCTACAAGCGGGATACCGCTGCCATGTTGCGCGATTTCCTGAAGCACATGGAAGCATCGCCTCTCAAAAGCAGGATGATGGGATATCAGATTTCAGGCATGCACACCGGTGAATGGCACTATCTCGGCTGTCGGTGGATGCCCGACTACAGCGCGCCGATGCAAAAGATTGCCGGACCGGTCCCATCGACAGAGCGAAGAATCGACAAAGGCGGGCCCTTGATGCGCGATCCCGAAAAGGACCGCGACGTTATCGAGTTTCTGCTCAAATACCATAAGAATACAGCCGAAACAGTGGCGATGTTCGGGAAGGTCATTAAAGAAGAGACGGTCCGACGCGTCATCTGCGGCACGTTCTTCTGCTATGTGCTGGAAAACGTGATGATACAGGAAGCAGGACACCTTGTCCCCGAAGCGGTGTTGACGTCCCCTGACTTCGATTATATTGCCACGCCGTACACCTATCAACGAAGCAACGTGCCCGGCTATCAGCGGTACGACAGCGATGTCATCGATGATGCAGGAAACTGGCTTGGTCGTGCGCGGGGAGTGGGAGGCGACGGTGCGTATCGCGTGTTAAGCGAATCGATGCGGCGCAATAACAAGATGTTTATTTCAGAGATGGATCCGAGCACGTACGTCGAACCGTACCGCCGTAGCGAAGGGGGGTCCGGCTCCGAAACTGTTGAGGGAACGCTTAAGATTCTGCAACGCGATCTGGGTCAAGTGTTTGCAACAGGCCACGCCGGTTGGCTGTTTGATTTCGGCCATTTAATGCCACCATTCAAGGCCAACAAGGGCTGGTATGACGATCCGCCGATGATCAAATTGATCAAGTCCTTTGCAGATATTGGCGCTAAGTACAGACCGATACTCGACATCAGCCCGGTATCAGAAATTGCGGCGGTGTATGAACCCAAATCATGGCTTGCTACGCAGCACTGGTGGGCAGAAGAGCCGTGGAATGGTTTCGGCATTGTTATCAGCGACTATTTTGGGCACTGGATGGTGAACTCCCAGGCGCGGACGATCAACCGGGTTGGAGCGCCGACAGATTTCATGTACAGATTTGACCTGAAGACGGAAGACCGAATGCGCTTCAAGCTCTTTCTCATGGTAAACACCTTCTTCCTGACGCCCGCCGAAGTGGAGCAACTGCAGGCGTTGTTCAAAGGGAGCGGTGCGACCGTGGTCTGGTTCTATGCGCCGGGCTATATCGGTCCCGAGCGCTTTGAGCCGAAGCAGATGGAGGCGCTCACGGGTTTTTCGTTCAAGCGCATCGATGAACCGGGACCAATGATGATCCGATGTCTCATCGACGATTCGGGGACAAAATTCTTCCGCGACTTCGGCGTGAAAAAACCGCACTATCCCCGGTTCGCAGTGCTTCCCGGCGACGATAAGGGGATTCGGGTTCATGGCAAGTGGACGGACAGCGATGAGATTGCGTTTGCCGGCAGGGAGCACAACGGCTTCACGTCGTACTATGTCGGAGCCGGGCCGGTGCCGGTGGAGGTTCTGCGTTGGGTTGCGGAGAAAGCAGGCGTGCGAATGTGGAGCACGAAAGCGGACAACGTCCGGGCTTCAAAAGGAGCAGCTATGATTGTGGCAAGCGATACCGGGGAGCGGATCGTGAAGTTTCCTCAGCCGATGATGCCGGTGGGTGGAGGAGTAGCGAGGAGGGAGCACCGGCTCAGCATGGAGTTTGGAGAGGTGAAACTTTTTGTGAGAACGGCCTAACCGAGGTTTTGGATAGGGCTTGCTTGCGACGCTACCGCGATCCAGCAAAGAGAAAGAAAGCCGCGGTGTGGTCGCGTGGCTATTTCAACGTCAGAAACGGAAGTTAAGCAAGCGAGAGAAGATTCCGCCGGGAGGAACGTGCGGTGAAGCTTCGTGAATCCATGACGCCGGCAGAGACGGGGAAAGAAGATCGGAACAAGATGGGGCTCGAAGAGGTAGAGGTGTTTATCGAGCGACCGCAAGGATGGACTTGCCGCTTGCAGAATCAGAGGAACCCCGGTTGTCTACCAGCGAGCATAGTTGGTGCGTGTGCGGACGCCCAAGGGCAACGCGAACAGAGCCATCCGTCCCGCTGAAAAGGAGTCGCCGATTTTGCCTTACTTCACCAGCGCTCGCACTTCATACAAATCAGTACGCCGGTCCAGCCAATTAAGGACACTCCCCGTTTGACGATGTGTCTTCAGAAGTTCTAGATCGACGTCATCGACGATAACGGTTTCAATGTTTGGCGTGCTTTCTGATTGGATGGCGTCGCGAGTGAATGGGATGTCTGAGGGCGTAAAAATTGCCGACTGCGCATAGTGGATATCAACATTCTCTACGGAGGGGAGGTTTCCCACACAACCCGCTATCACGACGAAGACATGATTCTCAATCGCGCGCGCCTGTGCACAATAGCGAACGCGCAGATACGCGTAGCGTTCATCCGTAGAGAAGGGAACAAAGACAATCTGAGCGCCCTTTTCGACGGCAAGCCGCGTCACCTCCGGGAACTCAACATCATAGCAAATTTGGATGGAGATTTTTCCTTTGTCCGTCTCGAAGACCTCTATCTTGTCGCCGGGTTTCACACCCCACCACCGCCGCTCACTCGGTGTGATGTGGAGTTTATATTGCTTGCCAATCGTACCATCCCGACGGAATAGATAGGAAATGTTATAGAGATCATCTTCCTCGACCGTGAAATGTGACCCGCCAATGATGTTGATGTTGTATCGAACAGCTAGCTTCGAGAAGAGTTCAAGATACCTGGGCGTGAATTCCGAGAGTTTGCGCATCGCGAGAGCGGGTCTCTCCACGGGCAGAAATGAAAGAAGCTGAGTTGTGAACATCTCGGGGAACACGACAAAGTCGGACCGATAATCAGAGGCAACATCGACGAAATACTCACATTGCTTCGCAAACTCAACGAAGTCCGGTATTATCCGCAATTGATACTGCACCGCGCAGACCCTTACCGGGCGAGTTGGCACAAACTTGAGCTGCACGTCGGGTTGGTAATCAAGATTGCTCCATTCGAGGAGCGTTGCATATCCCATCGATTCCTTGTCAGCTTCAAGGTACGACTGAATGAGGCGCTTGAGCACAAACCCGTTGGAGATCTGTGTGGTGAGAACAGGATCGACAAGAGTCTTACTGATGACTTTATCGACGTACTCCCGGGCAGTCATTTGATCCTTGTAGTTCCCATATCCAGGGATCCGACCGCCGAGGACGATCCTCATAAGGTTCAACTTCACAGCGAGGTGCTTCCGGGCCTCATACAACCTACGAGCAAACTTCATTCCACGATATCGGGGATCAACCATGATTTCAATGCCGTACAACGTATTGCCTTGCGGGTCATGGTTGCGGATGAATCCCTGATCGGCAATCTCTCTCCAGTTGTGCCACTCGCCGTACATTGCAAAATCTAGAACAAGACTGCTTGACGACGCAACAACCCTCCCTTCATACTCAACGCAGATTTGGCCCTCGGGGAATATGAGGAGTTGGCTCTCCATCTGCTCTTTGGTCCATGGTTTCATTCCCGGAAAGGCTCTTCGCTGGACCTCAACGATTTGATCATAGTCCTCCAACCGTATCTGCCGAACAACGATTGTTTTCTCGGATGGTGAAGAAGGTGTTTGGGTCATTGGGAACTCAATGTCGAGTAATGATCGGTGGTTTAACAGACCTCGTCCTGCGTTATGCCTCAGAATACCGTGCGGCGTACGATTTCACGCTCGTCACGGCGGAAAACGCGATGTGATTTGTCAAGACGATTTTCGACCGTTATCTGCGAGTGGAAAACAATGACTCGGGCATCACGAGGCGGTCAAGGCTTGCCCGCAGCTCCGGGCCCAAAAATCGGAGTCCAACCTGGTATGAGGCATTCGTCCACCCAAATCCCTCTCGCGTGATATAGGCGAACTTTGTCCCGACGTTTCCATATTCAGCGAAGGCCTCGTGCGTGCGTCGAACGACGTCATATTTTTCGGTAACAGTACCATTGTAGTTCACAGCGTTGGATGTTATCGTAAAGAGCCATTTGTACGCAAGCCGTTCCGCCTCCTTCGTAAAACCGTAACTCTTCAGCCCCCGCCACACCATCACCTGGTGCGGCGCCCAGCCGTATGGATAGTCCCACTGCCTCTGCGGACGATCCGGTGCAATGGGACCCCGCGACTCTTCCGTTGACGCACTGACACCGCCCGGCATTTCGAGAAGAGGGAGAGCCCTCTCAACAAGTGCTCTCGCTTGCTCAGGTGACGCGAGTCCGGCCCAGAGCGGGTACAATATCGTGGCGCTTACGTACTCTAACCGCTTGCTCCGTTTCACGTCGTAGTCGAAAAACATACCGCGGTCGGGGTCCCAGAGAAACCGATTTACGAGGTTTTTTCGCGTCACAGCCCTGGAATACCACTCACTACTTGTCTCCACCGAACCGTCAGGAAACACAAGAGAGCCGCCAAACTCGCGATCAATCGTTTCCGCAAGATCAATCTCATATTTGTAGAGCAGCGAATTGAGATCCACAGTGACCAGATCGGCACATCGGCCGTAGAGACGGTAGCTCGTATCATGTCCCGATTCCCGCATCGCCCGGTCATGGACAAAAAACTCGTCCAGGCTCGGCTCATCGATCAATCCCAACCTGTAGGAGCGCTCGAAGTTCCCTGGATTCATGCCTCGTTGCCTGGCGTACTGGGCAAAAACTGCGTCGAAATGACCGGGTTCAACCTCCGGGGGAACACCCGCGCCCCAGTCCGCGTAGCGGCTCAATCCCACCGGTGTCACATGATTCTCTCCCATCCATACGGTGCGGTACTCTGTGATCGCTGCCCGGAGAACGGTGCGAAACCACTGCCGGGAGGAGGTATCTTTCGGCAGATGTCGAAAGCACTCCAAAGCCATGGACGTCAGGAACGGGGGCTGTGATCGCGTCAAGTAGTAGGTGCGGTTCGCATTCAGGACGGCGCCGTAATGAAAAATCTCGTAAACGAAGTTATCGACAACAGCCCGAGCCAAATCCACTCGTCCGTCAAGCAACAAACCGCAGACAATGAAATAACTATCCCATCCGTACATCTCATTGAATCGCCCTCCCGGTACTACGAAAGGAACGCCGGCGGTCGAACCACCGGGACCAGACGAGAGGGCCAGCGACAGAATCCCATGGAGGCCGTCCCGTGATCTTACATAGTCGGTAGTGACTTGTTTGGGTAGCTGAACGACCTGCAAGTTCAATGCGGGTTGGCGTTGACGGACGGATCTAAAGTACTCGTACGCGCGCCGGTCTGTGGATGGCACATAAAGATATCGCTTGCCGTCCACGGTTGCGGTTTTTTCGTCCGCCAGAATGGACATCAGGCCCGGCTCGTCAATCCGCCTTGTCAGGCCGTCCCAGTAGAGATCCCGGATGGAGCGCGAAATCCGGTCGGTAGGTTTCTCATAGATCCGGTCGAAGCGCACGAAGGTTGTTTCAACTCCAGCGTCGGTCAAGAGACTCAATTCCTGCAGCAGGTTGGATAGAAAGTAGGTGCCCTCCACTTGATGGCGCGAGCCATCTGCACCGGGAAGAACGAAGCGCTTGTCACCGCGTTGGGAATCGGGTATTCGCGCATCATCAACCGTGATCTTATGATCACCATCCGTATCTTCGTCGCGCAGAAGCTCACGAATCGTTTCCCTCACATGGAGTCTGATCTGTCCGGTGGATTGCCGGCCATAGGCCGGACCGTGAACATCCAGCGAAAGAGCAATCATCAAAATCAGAATCGGCGCGAGCGGATGCAGAGAACAAGCCTTTCTGAGACGGTCACCGTCCGTCGATGGGGTAACAGCAGCTCGGGAAAATATGTTCCGGCTCGGCGCGTTCAAGCTATTGGGCTTTCGTGGTTGCATCGGCGGAGTCGCGCGACGCTCCCAATGCCGCCTTCTCTGAAATCGTCACAACAACCTCCCGCGGCTGAATGCTCTCCAGCACAAGACCATCAGGAAAAGAGAAATTGGATCTGGTCAACCCCAGAGTCGTCTTTCCTTTCCTGGCGTCAAAGAGCTTGATTGTGGCTTTTATCTTCGAGGAACTAAAAAAATAGAATGACCTTTTCGGGCCCGAGAGTGTTATCTCTACTTCATTTGGTTGACCGCGCACCACGACAAGTTGGGGTGGGGGGCTTTCGTACTCAATCGGGATGGTAAACGATCGGTACTCTACTCTTGACTCGTGAACAAAGAAGAACCAGAGGAGAAGCGTAACAGCCAGGGCGATTGTTTTTTCGCGATAGTTCCTTTTGAAGAATCCCCTCCATGAACTGATGTCCGTTGCGGGTGCGATACGGCGGTAGAATGATTCAAGAAGCCCGTTTAGCTCGACGGAATCCATCACCGCGTGAATGTTGCCGTTTTCCGCCACAGAGATGGTTCCCTCCTCTTCGGAGATGACAATACAGAGTGCGTCGGTCAGCTCGGCCAGTCCCAGAGCCGCGGCATGGCGGGTTCCATGGAATTGAAGCTTCCCTACACTTTTCGACAGAGGAAGATGACAGGAATATGCGGTTACCCGGTCATCACGAATAATCAAAGCCCCGTCGTGTCCCGGCGTGTGTGGATCGAACAGGCTTCTGAGGAGCGGCTCGCACTCTGT
>Ga0209211_10004693_pt1 | contig 21025 bp, 18 predicted proteins | sample RifGroA2_FD_183992 | JGI IMG/M metagenome (GOLD analysis project Ga0209211, IMG submission 183992) | Groundwater microbial communities from Rifle, Colorado, USA - Groundwater A2 (SPAdes) (version 2) | ecosystem: Environmental > Aquatic > Deep subsurface > Groundwater | place: Rifle, Colorado...
CATTTTCGTCAACCGCTACTTTGTCGCGTGATAATTCTAACCCAACAAGCGTTTGGGCCTGTATATGGCAGAGATTACACCTATAATAGTTATGCACCCTCATGGCCTCTGCCTGCTCATAGTTTATCCCCTTCTGTATCGCTTCTTTTATCAATGGGACCATCGGGTCGCTCGTTGTTCCTGTTGGGACACCTATGCCGTTGAGGTTTATCTTCCCTTTGACTTTCGCATCACCGGGAAACGTCTTGTCAGGAGTGACGGTGAATAATGCGGTTGCGTGTGTCCCGACATAAAGAGTTGTCGAGATATCCGAAGATATTGCAGTATCTGCCGGTTTCAGCGTGATTGTGTAGTTACCGCCTTCTTGAGGTATGAAACTTCCAAAGTCAATGGTCTGTATATGATTGATCTGCAAGTCGTTTACAAACAATTCATTTGAATAAACAATGTTGCCGCTCAATATCGCTTCAAGCTTCAAAGTTGTAGTTATCGGTACGTTCCCGGTATTTCTTACTGCCGCTGTGATTGTCACCGGTGTAAGTAAGTCTGCTTGGGTAACAGGCGGGGTAAGGGCTATTGCGCCGAGAAGTACTGAAGCTGGCGTGATTGCAATGGTCGTCGCCTTAGCCGTGAGTACTGACGCTGTTGAGGGTTCTGTGATCTTTAAGGTGGCCGCGTAGTCACCAGCAGGGAATTGGACTGTGTTCCACTGGACCGTAACCTGAACGTTGGACAATGGAGAAAGGGAGATATTCTGGTCTGCAGGGTATGCGATGGATACAACGTTGCCGTTATTGTCCTGCATTTCCACCGACACTATGCCTTGTACGGTTGTGCTGCCTGTGTTGTTTATGGTTGCCGTGATAGTTGCGTTTTCGTTGGCGTTATAAGTCTGTCTGTCGGCGGAAAGAGCTGTAATGTCAAGGTTACTGGACTGGCTTTGGTCAAGGGTGAAGTCTACGGTATATGCTCCGGTTGCCGGGGTTGAGATGTTATAGCTGAGGCTGTTGTATCCGGTTGCGGATGCCTTGATCGTGAAGGCTGAAAGTGTCAGGCCTGAAAGGCTATATGCTCCGGCAGTGTCTGTAATCGCAGTCAGGCTGGTGCCTGCAACTGTTACTTTAGCGCCTGCAACGGGCTGTCCTGTGGATGTATCCGTGACTCTGCCGGTTACTGTTGTAACTTGTGGAGTCGGCGCGAGGTTGATTGTCTGCAAGTCTGTTGTTGTACCGGCCATTATCATTACCTGATAGTTCTGGCTTGTGTATCCTGTGGCGGAAATGGTGACCTGGTATGTATTGGGTGTGATGTCGGAGATTATGAATGAACCCGTCGCGTCGGTGTTTGCGGATAGGCCACCTGTAAGGGTAATAGCCGTGCCCTGCATTGGGTTGCCTGTTGCGCTGTTAAGGACTTTTCCGATCAGGCTGCCGGTTGTCATGGTCGGAGGGGTTGTGCTGAGTTGGGGGTTAAAGAACAATATCCCGCCTGCTGTGATTGTCGCGGGGCTTGTTATGGGATAATAGCCTGCCTTTGATGCGGTGATAGTCACAGCGCCCGGTGTAATGTTGGCCAGCATAAAGCTTCCATCGCTGCCTGTTACGGCGTTTCCTGTAAAGGAGCCTGTGATCTCAATTATTGCTCCTGCAAGTGGCTGGCCGTTGGAGGCGTCTGTTACTGTGCCTTTGATGATGCCTGAGGTTGTGCTCGTGGAAAGGGGAACGGTCCCGAGGTTTATGATCGAGCCTGCGGTTACGGTCACTGTTGACGAGGACGACGCGTAGCCGTTTGATGAGAATGATATTTCCTGAGTTCCTGCGGCTATGCCGGACAGGCTGAAGTGGCCGGCGCTGTCTGTTGTTGCTGTTGCTGACCCCTGACTCCCGACACCTGACACCTGAACGGTTACTCCTCCTAATGGCTGGTTGGTTGAGGCGTCAATGACTGTGCCGGTTACACTGCCTGTGGTCGGCTGCGGTGGAGGTACGGGTTTGTTTTCGGAATAATATAATGCCCTTAATGCCAAAGCAGTTGAATACGGGTCGTCGTTCCAACTGCCGTTTGTTGATTGGGTTGAGGTAAGATAGGCAATTGAGTTACCAAGGACTGTATTGTCGGTTGTGACTCCGACTAAGGCCATGTATGCATAGGCTGTCTCATAAACTGTCCCCCAACTGCCGTCTGTCAGCTGCTGGTTGATGATATATGTTGTTGCTTTGTTGATTGCGGTTGCGATTGAGGTGTTTTGAGGGAATTGCTGCAATGTCCATGATACTATTGCTGTCATATAAACGTTGCTGTCGTCGCCCTGATAAAAGGCCCAGCCGCCGTCAGTATTCTGGGTATAAAGAAGATAGCTGATTGCCGAGTTGATAACGGTCTGGTCGGAATAATTGATTTTTGTTAAGGCAACTATGGCTAAGGCGGTGTCAAGGTTGTTGACCTGGAAGTCATCATAGCCGCCCCATGCTTTTGAAAGCTGGTCTATATATGTTAAAAGCAAATCTGAATCTACGCCTGAAACTGAAAGGGCATGGATTCTTTCTGATAAATAATCGGTTGTCTCCAAATCCTGGGATTGAAGCCATGAAAGTGCAGTTGGATATTGCGAAGCACCTGTTTGATTCAAGACCTGTAGGGTTTCTATGGCCGCAGTGGTAGCGGGGAGCACATCTGCATTGGAGCCATCATTGCCCCATGAGCCATCAGAATTCTGGGTGGAAGTGAGATAGTTGAGGCCATTGGTCATTGCAGGTGTCCCTGCAAAAGCAAATGATGCAAACATGAATTGAATCAAAAATATTAATAATATCGCGCCCCTTCTCATAAAATTCCTCCCTTATGAAAATCTATTTTTCAAAGTTTATTTAAGTAGCAAATCGATCTATTCCTTTTGGTCTCAGGCTCTTTTACTGTTCTTAAATAATTCAAACTGATCCATTCCGTTCCCGAAAAGTGATATATAGACGCTTAAAGCCAAAAAATATTGCTGTAAGTCCCAGTCCTAAAAGAAATAATACCAATAAAAAAGATGTGAACCAGTTATCCGCTTTCACTCTCAATCCAGCGTATAAATAAAATAAGAATAGCCCCGATAGAACAAGAAACATCCCGCTGCAAGAGTCTACGAGTCTCAAATACCTCTTTTTAATAATCTCACTCCCTAATATTAGATGATCACTTCCCCTGCTTCTTATTTAAGACCCTCTTTATTGCAAGTGCAATAATAGACACCATACCCAATACAAAAAGAATATATCCTAACCCAGTCAATATTCGGAATGGCCATCGACCAATATCTTTCAACAAAAGGAACATTGTGATGTAATTACTATCCCATCGACCCTCGACTGTGCTATTTGCAAGTACCATAGATAGTACGAGTAATGCACCCAGAGGGAAACCTCTTCGGAGCCCCGACCACATAAGTGGGCCTCTTTTCAATATCAGTTACGATCAGAAAAAAATAAAACAGTCCGAGCAATCCCGCTATGCCAAGGGTTTCAGCAAGAAGATTTATTTATTTATCTCTCTCCCGGCGTCATGCCTGCATATTTTTTTCTTTTCTATACAAATGCATTGCGACAACAATTCCAACAAGAAAAGTTAAAGCATATATCAAAAACCAGTGGAATAATGCTGATACTGTCGAAGCAACCCACAGCAAAAAAAGCGATGCGGTAGTTTTAAGTAGTTGTTGATCGTTCCAGAATGTTTTGATCAATAGAAATAATTTTCTTTTAAAACATAATCGAATAAAGACATAAAATGGATATACTGCGCTCAGAATTGCAGGCCACAGAATCAAATCTCCGGAGCCCGATGCCAGAGAATAGTTTGACAGAAGTTTAGTAACTTCCATCTTAAGTTTCTCATCCTTTATCCTTATAAAAAGCTTTGACAACTGATATAAGAATAAAGTCAGATTGACATTCACAAGGATTATTGAATAAATATCAATATGCAATTCCAATTCCAAGGCACTCCCATCCTATTTTATTTACTGACCGTCCAATAAATGTCATACCAAAAACGCGCTGAGCGACTATGCCCATTGGCGGAGGAATAAAGTAGAGAAAAGCAAAAATTGACATCACGGATGTCACAACAGTCTTAATGCAGTCCCACTCCGCATTTGTAAATTTATCAGTTAAAAGCTGAACTCCAAGCGTCATTAACACTGTGCCTTTTGCCATCAAATAAACACCGAAGGCAGCAGTTACCGGGGTCGAAAGCAAAAACATACCAACAACTATTAAAAGAGCACCTATAAATGTTAGCATTACCGCGCCACTCAATCCCCCGCTAATCATATAGGCACCCTCACCTGTCATCGGGTCTATGATAATATAGCCGCAGCCTGTCCACCCGTTAAAATTGATATTTGTCTTTGATACCGTGACTTCTTTCCCTGCATTAACGGCGTTTTGTATGGCCTCAATAGTCTCTGGATATAGCTGAAGCTGAGGAAGGATAGAACCAATGTTTGTCTGGTTAATTATATATATCGGGATTCCTTGATCATTTGCGATTTGAAGAGCCTTAACCGCTGAGATTGCCTGAACGGGGTTCTCTGGCGTTGCAAGCAATTGTTCAGCCACCGCACTTTCCAATGCTGACGAGTTCATTCCTGAAGCGAGCTGATATTGGACTTTTATATTGTTATCTCCATCAAGAGCCTTGCTTGCCGTTATATTTCTATCGGCATCCATTACAAACCCTCCTTCACTTACGCTCCTCGGTACTCCAAAGGTATAGTTTACATTCAGATCAAATGCAAATATTGTTTCAGATGGCAGTCTGTTGCTCACAATCCCCATTGTTTTAGCCTGTACAAAATTCATCGCATCAAGCTCTGCATAATACGATAGGGCTGTTGTGTAAAGCAGGTCTCCGAGAATATCATCCTTTGTCAGACCCGTAAAATCACTTACCTGTAGTTTTGCCTTTGTTGCTTCAAGCTTGGCTTTCAATGCGAGCACCTGGCTTTCCGATATGCGTCCAGGGTCAATTGCAATGGCATAATACGATCCTGCTGTCACTCCGTTGACAATATTATCAGTCCCTTGATTAGGGGCGCTGAAAGCCATTGTGAAGGTCTCCGTTGCCCCAAGCTGTATGGACGTGCCTGTGGCTACAAGTTGCCCGTCTATTCTGAGTTCCGGTTTTACGTTTATCAGATATGCAGGTAATGAACTTGGCAGTTCGCTTGGCTGAATAGGTGTCCCGTCTGCATGAGGCTTAGGCAGATATGAGTTGATTACGGCTTCATCATTTGCTGTTGCAGGGCTGTAGCTCAGGGTTATTTTCTTCCCGGCTATTTCAGGGAGGCTTTTTGTTATGTCAATCGGTGTTCCCATATCAATATCGAACATATCTTTGCTGACATTGAAACTTACTGTGTGCCTGAGGCTGTCGGGGATTTCTGCATATTTAGCCCCTGTTACTATCGGCTTGTACGGCAATGTACCCATCAGATATGGGAATTCCTGTTTGATTACTTCTTTCTTTCCGAGAACGTCTCCTACTGTCGCATTGGGATTGTTCTGTGATATGTAGTTCTGCACTTGTGTTTGGTAATCCTGCATCTGCTGCTGGATATAAAGTGAGTTAACGCCTGTGACTGAACTGTTTGTTGTGTCTATTGTGGCTGTGGACTGGATTTGGGCGATAAAAGCTTGTGCGTCAAAGGGTACTGCCGCTTTTATATCGATCCCCGGCGTGTAAGCATACTGTTTATACGAGGCATCAAGCGAGACCCACATGTCCCCCTGCCCTGTCTTGTGACGTGCGCCTCTCGACGGGAAATAATCAATGTAAGCCTCAACCCATACCTGCTCCATTCTGACTTTCCCTATCTTGCCGCCATAGGTAACACCGACAACCGGTCTTCCTCCGGTTGAGATAAAATCAATGGCTGCATTGGCATCTGTAAATCCTCCTGCCCAATTCATAACTTTCTCAATAGGCAGTTCGATTGTGCCGTAGACGTATTTAGCAGGAATATTAGCGGCCCTAAGAAGTGCTATTAGAAGACTTGACGTATCAAAGTCATTGCACTGCTTTGTCTGAAGGCACATGTTCGCGCCCTGGATAGAGCCATAAGTCGGCACGTATTCGATATTGTTTCTGACCCAGTTGTAGATTTTTACGGGGTTGTTGTTTAGTTCCGTTGCCTTTGCCTGTATCTCAGCGGTGAACTGGACTTCTATCGTCTCCGCAAGGTCAGCGGCTGACGGAAGAGTTGCTACGGCAAGCAAGACAGGGGTTGGGGATTGAGTGTTAGGGATTGGTGAATCGAAAAGACCGTTTATTGGGCCATTCGCAGCCAACAGAACGGGCGCGTCGTGCGTTGAACGTCGTGCGTTGAGCGGACCCTGACTACTGAATTCTTCCGGTTTTGTGCGCGGCTCTCTCTTCTTTACTTCCGGCGACCTATGAGGCAGTTTGTTTGGATCAAGCGGCTGATGTTTTCTCGGAGCTTTAACTTTCCCAAGATGTTTCTTAGTCTTCTCAATATTGCTATCTGCTTCCGCCTTTGTCTTTGCTTTATCAACTGCATCAAGGTTTGTCTTAAGTTCTTTAAGGTTATCTTCATAATGCTTTACGAATTTATAATGCCTCTGCAATATCTCATCCGGCAGCTTTGAATCTTTGAGTTTCTTCTCCGTCTCCGCAAACTCTTTCCTTATTTCAACATCATGCCCTTCAATCTCCGTTTTCTTTGTTTTTAGTCTTGCCTTTTTAGTGCCCGGGTCAGCGACAGTATCAGCAAGAGTCCTTTCAATATCTTCAACCGCCTTTTGCAGTTTTTCTTCTGTTTTTTGTTTTCTTTCTGTTTGCTGGTCCCTGATACCTGACACCTGACTGCTGTCTTTTGTTTGCTGACTGCTGCTGTTGTTCGCCTTGCCTTCCGAGCTTCCGAGCTTCCGCTCTTCCGCGCTTTTCATTGCGAAAGCAATGTCCGCCCCTCCTCCAAACGTCCATGAGAAAAATACCAAAACAACAATCGCAATTGATTTTAAAAAATTATGTCTCATTTATTTCCTCCAATTTTTATGAGGTTTAAAATACCTGTTTCAAAGAGATGGCACGAATGCTACCAGCTTGCATTTCGTTTGTCAACATCAAATTCAAATTTTAGGTTTCCTGATATAAATTCCAAGAGGTTGAAAATACTAAATCTTGAAGATACTAAATCTTGAAGATACTAAGCTGATAAATTGAAGGGAGGATGGATTAAAATTGTCGATTACAAGCCTGAAAAGGGGATGTCCCAAGGTTTATAATGGGGCCGTTGAAGCGTCTACTCCTGTGCCGGATACTGTGCCTGTGGTCGGTTGTGGTGGAATAAGACCCGGATGAGGTCTGACGAACACAAACTGTGTCGCTGTTAACAACACTCCCGGCTACATTCGTAAAAGCAGCAGTGCAGCCAACTGAATACTCGCCGCCTGAAATCGAGATTGATGCGGGGGCAGCAATGCCTGAAACAGTAATGGTATTTGAAGCAATAGGGGTATTCAGCGCGACACCTCCCTGGTCTGTAAAAGTAAAAGGGTCAGGTGCGGTATCCACAGAAATCTCGGGGTCAACAGGTACATTGTGACCCACCCTGTCATCTTTAATCTGGAACCTGAACGGCGGCCTGAATATATCGTCCAGAATAACAGGCGGTAACAGTAACACTTCCGGGGATATTCCAGGTCTTTCTTCTTTGACTATCTGCCAGGGTGTCTTACCTTTCTTGTACGAATTTGGCCTAACGAAGTTAAAGTAGTGTTGGAAGATGGCCACTTTCCTTAGAAAGTCATCTCTGCCGGTAAACCCCTCTATATCGTAGAACTCGTTCTCTATAATGGCATGACTTGATTCAACGTCAGCGTTAGCATTAGGACATCCAGGAGGTATATAGCAATGCTTGGCCTTGTATACTTCCTCTATGGTATGCGTAAAACCTCTCTGTGCTTTCTTTTTAAGCGTACCGGAGAACTCTGATCCTCCGTCCGTTTGGAATGTCGTCTCGGCAGGCTCTATGCCATAAGCTTTTAAATGATCCAAATATCTCTGGGCTGCCATCTCTGCGCACTTCATGGAACGCTCCTCTGCAAAGGCCAGCATCAGTGTCCCGCTCTTTGTGTCCCTTATGGTGTACTGAAACTTTGGCAGCCTGTGCTTTTTCATGGATATCCAGTAATGCGGCATATCATATAGAAACTTTGTGTCTTCCTGATGGTGAGAAAGCGCCATATACTTAGCTTTTACCTCTCTGAGGTCTCTTTTCTTCTGATATTTTTTCTTGGGTCTTTTTGTAAGTCCATTCTGCCTGATTATCCTTGCTATTGCTCCCTCACTGGGCTTTAGGCAAAACATCTCTTTTAATCTCTTTGCTCCATAGCAAGGAACCTCTTTACGTGCCACTATTACTTTGTCTTCAATATATGCGGATGTTTTATGAGGTATGTTATGGGGAGCACAACTTCTTTCGTTCAAACCAGACATGTGCTCATCTTCGTATCGTCTGAGCCATTTTCTCACTGTATTGCGACTGCAGCGAAATGCTCTGGTTGCTTCTCTAATCCCCTTGTCCTGAGCATATCTGACAAGTTCAAGTCTTAGCTGGAATTTACTGTCTTTTGTTTTGCCTTCGATCATTGTAGAATAAGTTACGGGGCTCATTCAGACCTCCTCTTCTGCCGTTTCTTTGTGCCAACTTTGTATTCGGCAAAAAGAAAGTCTTTTTGAGCCCTATTTCTTTACCAGCATCCTCTTCTTAAATAGCTTCCTCATTGTGTCTTTATATCTCTTGAATCCTACTTTGCCAAAGCAGATTAATTTCCCTATAGGTGGGTCATAGTCTACCTGTTTAGAGCCGTTTTTCACCTTAGAGCCTGAAATTATATGGATCTTGCTAACGGCCCAGGCTCCCGCCACCACTCTGTGAAGCTGATAGCTCTTTATTGCGAAAATATACTATTATTCATTGTCTCATACTTGTATGGCATCATCAGAAGACCGGTGTTCATACTTTTGCTGAGACTTTTTATATCAACAAAATCATGCGGCAACTGTTCCAGGGAGGAAGCATGTCGGTAATTCTCTTTGGCTGGGAGTTAGGGGCCGGATTGGGTCATGCCTTTAATCTTCTCAGGATAGCAAAAGGACTTGCGGAGCTGGGACACAAGCCTGTCTTTGTCCTTCAGAACCTTAATGAAACAAGGCCTTTGTTTGCCGGGCTTGACTATGAGATTTATCAGGCCCCTGTCTGGTGGCCCAGGCCAATCAGTTTTACTGCAAGGGGTTATGCCGATATCCTGACCTATCATGGGTATGCCGATGCAGGGCTGCTGCTTGGCATGGTCCAGGCCTGGGACCGCCTGCTCCAAAACATACGTCCTGACCTTATTATCTCTGACCATTCTCCGACCCTGAATCTTGCCGCTCACGGCCGTTTTCGCCGGGTCACGGTAGGCACCGGCTTTACCGTACCCCCGCCCGGAGAAAAGGAATTCCCTGCGCTGCAGCCCAAGGTCCAGCCACTGGCCCCTGACGAACAGCTCCTGGCGTCAGTAAGCCATGTCCAGGCCGTAAGGAAAGGCCCTCCGCTTGAGACCCTGACCCGGATCGTGCAGGGAGATGCCTCTTTTGTTACCACCCTTCCTGAACTCGACCCCTATGCAAAATTCAGACGTAATGAAGCTGTAGGTCCACTTAAAAGGCCTGGCCCTCTTACAGCGCTGCCCGAAGAGCCATACTTCTTCGCCTATCTCCCGGCAGATCATCCCGCCATAAAGACAATCCTGGGCCTCATTGGAAGGTGCGGCCTCAAGGGCATGGTCTATGTCCGTAATGCCGGGGGGGACCTAAGAAAAACCCTGGGAACTTCAAAGGTTGAGTTCGTTACCGTCCCGCAGGACCTCTCCCAGGTTTTTGCGAGGACATCAGTCGTCCTTCACCATGGAGGCAACGGGATATCAAGTGACGCTCTTGCCGCAGGACGGCCCCAGGTTGTGTGCCCCATATTTCTGGAACAGTGGCTGACTGGCAGGAGACTCCAGGAACTTGGAGTAGCAGAACTGCCTATGCCTGAGAAGGCAGGCGAGGCACTCAGGCTGGTCCTCGGGGGTAAGCAATTCTATTCCGCAGCACAGTCAATAGGAGAGGCTATATTGCAGCGGCGTCAGGAAGGACTCCTGCCTTCCATCATCAGGACATGCGAGAGGCTGCTTTTCTCCTGAAGTACAAATACCCAACTTTCACGTTCTGTAATGCTGGAGCTTGCGGTTAAGATAAAAGAGGGCGATGCCTGGATAAATCAGCCGTTCAAAATCTTTGCGGCTTCTTTTGCGTGGTAGGTAAGTATAAGGTCAGCGCCTGCGCGTTTGATTGAAAGGAGTATCTCCATCATGATCCTGTTTTCATCGACCCAGCCCATCTTGCCTGCTGCTTTAACGAGTGAATACTCTCCGCTCACATTATAGGCTGCGACAGGGACCCCGATGGTCGCCTTTACATCTGAAATAATGTCGAGATAAGAGAGTGCGGGCTTGACCATTACAATATCAGCGCCCTCTGCGACATCTATCATTACTTCCTTCATGGCTTCGCGTCTGTTGGCAGGATCCATCTGGTAGGAACGCCTGTCCCCGAATTGCGGGGTGGATTCAGCGGCCTCTCTGAAGGGGCCGTAAAACGCAGACGCGTATTTTGCAGCATAAGACATTATCGGGACCATATTGAATCTTTCTTTATCAAGGGCTTCTCTTATGACAGCGACCCGGCCATCCATCATATCCGAAGGTGCTACCATATCAGCGCCTGCCCTTGCATGTGAAACAGCCTCCATTGAAAGGAGGGCGAGGGTCTTATCATTGTCAACATCGCCGTGTTCAATAAAACCGCAGTGGCCGTGACTGGTATATTCACACATGCATACGTCTGTGATCACATACAGATCAGGGACTGCATCTTTTACAGCCTTGATCGCGTTCTGGACAATGCCGTTTTCATCGTAGGCGCCTGTTCCAAGTTCATCTTTATTCTCAGGGATACCGAAAAGCAATATGGAGGGGATGCCGAGTGAATGGGCTTCTTTTGCGCTTTTGACTAGTTCATCAAGAGATTCCTGGTAACAGCCGGGCATTGAGGATATCTCTTTTTTTACGCCCTTGCCAAAAGTCGCAAAGAGGGGATAAATAAAATCCTCAGGAGAGATGGAGGTCTCCCTTACCATCTTCCTGATGATCTCGTTTTTTCTCAGCCTTCTATATCTGTGGACAGGAAACACTTAGCCGCAGCTTTTGCAGCCGGAGCCGCATGAAGGGGCAGCGCCACCGTTAATCACAAACCCTTCCCTTTCACCATCTTCAAGGTAATCGAGCTGCATTCCCTTAAGGGCTTCCATTGTGGTCTTGTCAACATATACCTTCAGCCCGGCTTTCTCAACTACTTCATCATCGGCCAATGGCTTTTCGTCTATGTCCAGGCCATATGAAGGACCGCAGCAGCCTCCTCCGGCATTATATATCCTCAGACCCCAGTCAGCCTTACCTTCCGCCGCCAATATTGAAACTGCCTTTGCAGCGGCCTTATCTGTTATTGTAACCATCTTACGACCTCCTAAAATATATTTGATTACGCTAATTTGTCCGTTTAATCGGGGGGTAAATCAGAGCAATCTGACATCCGGCATGGATGCTTTATACATATAGTATAGTGGATTGCACTTTTAAAAGACAAATGCGCAATAACCTTGAAAAGGCATATGGCCCGGTTTCTGAAGGCAAAGTACGGGTCGCCTAAACCCGGCTGAAGTCGTAAGCGGAAGCCGGGCAGCGCTCTTTGTCAAAGACATTGTAGCCAAATGATGATTTCACTTGCACGGAGTAGTTTTTGACAAAGAAACCGGGCCATATGCCTTGCGACAACGATTCCGGCAGCAGTGGACCTGTGCCATATTTTGACCTTTATCCACCAGATAGGCTATTTTAATAGCTGTTATGCTATTAATTCACAGGTCAATGCTAAAGGAGTTGCTGGCTTCCTTCCTTATTACGATCCTCTTCCTGAATTTCACCCTGATGATGGAAAAACTCCTGCGCCTGAGCAGGCTGCTTTCAGGGATCGGGGTGTCGGTTGTTGAGATAGGGGAAATTATACTATATCTGCAGCCCCAGCTTCTCATCCTGACAATACCCATGTCGCTGCTGCTGTCAGTCCTCCTCGCCTATGGAAGAATGAACACTGATAATGAATTGATCATCCTTAGGAGCAGCGGCATGTCGTTCAGAGGCATATCCATGCCTGTTGTATATTTCGGGTTCGGGTGTCTTGTGACAAGCCTGCTTATGAGCTTTTATCTGGGGCCAAAGGGAAGCTCCATTTTGAGAAAAACTGTCTCCGATATCATGATCTCAAAAGCACCCATGACCATAGAAGAAGGCATCTTCAACACTGCCTTTAAAAACATTGTTATACTCGTCAGGGAAAAACCCTCACCTGAAAGACTTTCCGGGATATTTATAGTTGATGAGAGGGACAGGGGTGAGCAGAAAATAATCACTGCCGGCGAAGGGAAAATACTCCCTGAAAATGACTCTCTCGGCTTTTCCCTTTCAAACGGACATGTATATATAACAAGGGAAAACATATTCACAGAGATAAGGTTCGGCAATTACTATTTCAAACTGAACCCTTCAATTGATTCCCCTGACATAAAAAACAGCGAACTGACTCCCATGGGATTGCTGAAGGCTTCCAAAGAGAACCCCGGCAAGAGCATTTCGTATTTGCTCGAATTTCACAGAAGGCTCTCGATGCCGGCCATTTGTCTCATACTTATTCTGCTCGGGCCATCCCTTTCGCTTATGGCAGGCAAGGCAGGGAGGCTCGGCGGACTTACAATCGGCCTGTCTGTATTTGCGGCGTATTACACGCTTCTTTTATACGGAGAAAAACTTGCACGGTCAGGGAAACTCCCGCATTTTATCGGCGCCTGGCTCTCATTTGTCATCCTTGGTGCATTTTCAGTTTGGGTATTTGAAAGGGTCAATAAAAGATAATGTTAATTATCCAGAAACTGTACATTAAAGATTTTTTTAAGGTCCTGGCGACCCTTGCCATGGGCATATCCTTTATTTTCAGCATTATAGGCCTTATAGACAGGGTTGAGGAGTTCATGCCTTACAACCCGTCCCTTTCCCTGCTCCTTCAATATACGCTGCTCAATGTCCCGCGCTACCTTCATTATCTCCTGCCAATGGCAACGCTTCTAAGCAGTCTTTTTATTTTCTCTCAGGCCGTTAACAGGAAAGAGATTATTGTCATAAAGGCCTCCTCAGGGAAAATGAAGACAATCCTTATGCCCTTTGTATGGATAGGGATTATGCTGATACTTTTGGGTTTTGTCCTTGGAGAGGTCATAGTCCCGGTCACTTCAAAAAAGACCCATTCTATAAAAAACCAGATAACACATAAAGGCAAAGGCGCCACCTTTAAGGAAGGCACCCTTTACATGAGGGCAAAAGACGGCTCCATAGTAAGAATAGCGCTTTACCTGCCCGACAAAAACATTTCAAAGGGCATAACAATATTTAAATTTGGAACTGAAGGGTTAAAGCAAAGGATTGACGCAAAAACCGCTGAATGGAAATCCAATGTGTGGGAGCTTAAAAATGTGACGCTGTCTGACATTGCAAAAGGCAGGACAACCGAACTGCCCACGCTTGTATATGAAGGGATAGAGTCTCCAAGGATCTTCCAGGAGGATATGTGGAATGTGGAGGAGATGACCATACTGGAACTGATAAGGTACCAGGGCAGGTTAAAGGATGCAGGATTTAAGAACATAAAGCTTACCGTTGACTTAAGCTCACGGCTGTCTTACCACTTCATCAACCTCTTCCTGCTTCTCCTGGGCATATCCCTGTCATTGGGAGGTGACATTGTCCGGAAAATATCCCTGATCCTTTCAAGGCAAAAAGGAAAAGACGGGGCTGGGGGCAGCGGTATTATAGCAGCAGGACTTGGACTGCTTATAAGCATGGTCTACTGGCTCGGTTACTCCTTTTTGCTGACCCTGGGATATACCGGTGCAATTCCACCAATACTTGCACCCTGGATAATCCCATTTTTATTTGCTATGGTCTCAGTATACCTTTACAATCAGATCCCCGAATGAATACCCTGCTTAGCTACGAGCTTCAGTTTCAGACTTCCGCGCTATTTTACAACCATCACAGGGCATCTTGCATATTTGACTATTTTTGCTGAAACACTGCCGAGATGGAATTTTTTCGCGCCATGCTTGCCATGAGACCCTGTGACGATTAAATCAGCTCCCATTTTTTGGGCGGTCTCCAGTATTATCTCGGCAGGGTCTCCCTTCCTCACCACTGTCCTGACCTCTGTTACTTTACCGGCCAGGGACTTTTCAATCTTTTCCATTACATTTTTTATCTGCTCAGAAATAGACTCGGAAATGCGGTTTCTGTCAGTCGTCTGGAGTTCTGTAAGATAGAGCTCCGGGATAACAGACAGGACTGTAAGGGGGCCCTTAAAAACTGCGGTCAATTCAACCGCTTTTTTTAATGCCTTGTCTGAAGACTTGGATCCGTCATGCGCTACAAGTATTTTTTGCATAGTTTCTATAGACTCCTTTGTTTATGTTATTTGTTTAGTTAAGACCTTTATTTGTCGATTCTTTTACTATTTCCACGCCAGCGCTTGTGCCTATCCTTGAGGCGCCGGCCTTTATAAAACCAAGGGCCTGTTTCAGGGTCTTTATCCCGCCAGCTGCCTTGACCCCTGCCTTGTCCTTAACAATGCCCCTGAGCAGTTTCACGTCTTTAACAGTCGCACCCTTGCTCCCGAACCCGGACGAGGTCTTGATGAATTCAGCGCCGCAGGCAAGGACCACCTCGGCAGCTATCATCTTTTCCTTTTCAGTAAGTAAGCATGTCTCAATAATGACCTTGTGGACAGAGTCTTTGGAGGCAGCAATAATATCTGAAAGCTCCTGCTCCACAAATTTCCAGTTTGCCGATTTGGCAGCGCCTATGTTCATCACAATATCAAGCTCATCTGCCCCATAGAGCACTGACTGAACAGCCTCATATACCTTTGTTTCCTTTAATGACATTCCCAGAGGGAACCCAATCACTGTTGTTACCCTGCTGTCATACCCGGTCAGGATCGCCTTGCAAAGAGGCACGTAATATGGATTAACACATACTGAATGAAATTTATACTTTATCGCCCCCTTACACAACTTTATAACATCAGCCTCTGTGGCCTGAGGGTTCAAAAGACCCTGGTCAATAAATTGTGCGATGTCACTCCCATAAGGATGGGGCTTCTCCTTTTTTATCCCTGACATATCCGCTTACCTCCTGCCTGTATTTTTTCAAAAGCAGTCCAGCTGTATCTCCAATCTTGTAATTTATATCATCAACCCTGTTTACCGGCATGACTTCCATCGTCGTATTTGTAATAAACACTTCCGATGCCTCATACAGTTCCTCCGGAGTATATTCTCCCTCCCTTACAACAATACCGTTTTTTGTTGCAAGGTCTATCACCATGGCCCTTGTTATGCCGTCAAGGACCCCGCAATCAATCGAAGGTGTATGCAAAACCCCGTCCCTGACAAAGAAGATATTGCTTATTGTACCTTCTGCGACATGTCCGGCAGCATTAAGCATTATCGCCTCATGCACATCGGTTTTTTTTGCCTCTATCTTTGCAAGGATATTGTTAAGAAAGTTCAGGGACTTTATCTGAGGATTAAGGGCCTCTTTGAGGTTCCTCCTGACAGCGGCGATCTTAAGCCTTATGCCTTCCGTGTAATATGATCTCGGATAATCCTTGAAGTCATTGGTTATAACTACAAAAGAAGGCTCCTTGCAAAGGTCCGGGTCAAGCCCGACTGCTCCATAACCCCTTGATACGGTGAGTCTTATATACGCGTTTGACAAAGAATTGGCCTGCAGGGTCTCGTAGACAGCGACCTTTATGTCTGCAATGTCTTTCTTTATATCGAGGCCTATAAGGGAGGCTGAGCGGAACAGTCTCTGGAGATGCTCATCAAACATAAAGACAACCCCGTCATAAACCCGCATGGTCTCATATATGCCGTCGCCGTATAAAAAGCCATGGTCAAACACAGAGACCTTTGCCTCTGCTGATGGAACTATTTTATTGTTTAAATACACAAACATGTTAGTTTTAGAATGCCTCTTTAATGTGATTGATCTCTTCTTTTCCGTTCTTTGTGATGATGCTGATCACATCAAACCTCACCGGAGATTCAGTTCTGGTATGTTTAATATAGTAAAGCGCAATCTTTTTAAGCTTCTCCTGTTTCCTGTACCCCACTGCCTCAAAAGGCTGGCCAAAGGCATCGGAAGTTCTCGCCTTCACCTCAACAAAAACCAGGGTCTCTTTGTCTCTAACAATTATATCAGCTTCCCCCAATGGTGTCCTGAAATTGCGGTGCAGGATACTGTATCCTTTGTCCTTTAAATGTCTGACAGCAATATCTTCCCCTGTTTGGCCGAGGGTCCCCATCAGATGTCACCCTGAAAGCCTGACCCTGCGGTGTCTTCCGATCCAGTGACCCTGACTTCAGTCCCTGCAAGCCTTTCAAGAAGCGCGGGTATACCCTCTATGTCATTGATATCTTTCTGGCAAAGGAGCTTTATTATCTCCCTGAACGCTGAAAATTCTTCCCACTGGCCGTTCAGGTAGCCCGCCACATTCTTATACAGGGTTTCACCCTTTTCGTCCCAGTCCATGAGGAGTATAACCCTGTGAAATTTCTCGGAGATGTCCTCACAGAACTCATACAGCCCTTTCCCGCCATGAAGAATAATTATATCGCCAACAAACCCTATTTTTCTAAGGGCATTGACATCTCTTTTGCCTTCAACGATTATCGGTATTCTCTTGTTGACCTCGTAAAGTGCCTGGATAACTTCCTTGAGCCTCTCTAACCTTTCAAGGTCAGTAGTTGTTGGAATGCTTTTTATGTTCTTTATCACAGCAATTCATTTAACCGCCAGGATATTATAGAGGGCCAGCTACTTTAGTCCTCCGCCACCCTGCCTATGCTCACGATCTTGTCTTCCCCTTCGAGGTCCATAAGCTTTACGCCCTGCGTATTCCTGCCAAGTACTGAGATCCTGCCGGCCTGCGTCCTTATCAATTTCCCGCCGTTCGTTATAAGAACTACTTCGTCCTCATCCTTGACCTGAAGCAGCCCAACTGCACTGCCGCCCTTTTCAACAACCTTAATGGATATTACGCCCTTTCCGCCGCGATTATGCACAGGATACTCTTCACTCTTAGACCTTTTGCCGAGGCCCTTTTCAGTGACGGTCAGAAGGGTCATCCTCTCCTCAACCACATTTGCTGAAACAACCTCATCACCCTTTGAAAGCCTTATGCCGATGACTCCCCTGGCGCCCCTTCCAACAGACCTGACATCGTCTTCCTTAAATCTTGCAGCAAGGCCGTTTTTGGTGCCTATAATAAGGTCATTCTCGCCTGTTGTCAGCTTGACCGCTATCAGCTCATCCCCTTCATCAAGGTTGACCGCAATTATACCCTTGGACCTCGGGTTGCTGTATTCATCAAGCAGGGTCTTCTTCACAATGCCTGCCTTTGTAAACATCACAAGGTATCCAGCCTTAAAGTCCTTTACATTAAGCGCAGTACTTATCCTCTCTCCTTCCACAAGCGGCAACAGGTTCACAAGGGCCTTGCCCTTTGCAGTACGTCCTGCCTCCGGGATCTGGTATATCTTCTGCCAGTAAAGCCTCCCTTTATTGCTGAAAAACAGCATGTAGTCATGAGTAGAGCCTATAAAGAGTTGCTCAACATAATCCTCTTCCCTTGTCTCCATCCCGGTCAGGCCCTTGCCGCCCCGGCGCTGGCTCCTGTAGATGGACAGCGGGTTCCTCTTTATATACCCGAGATGGGATATGGTTATCACCATTTCTTCTTCAGTGATGAGGTCCTCAAGCGTAAGCTCTGTTGTTGCAGCAACAATTTCAGTCCTTCTTTCGTCCCCGAATCTTGCCTTGATATCAAGCAACTCTTCCCTTATGATCTGGGACACGAGTGCTTCACTTCCAAGGATTTCCTTTAACCTGGCTATATCTGCAATGGTATCGTTGTAATCCTTTATTATCTTGTCCCTTTCAAGGCCGGTCAGTCTCTGGAGCCTCATTTCGAGTATTGCCTGGGCCTGTATTTGAGAAAGAGGATATTGTGTTGTCAGCCCGTACCTGGCCTCTTCAGCGTTTTTTGAATTCCTGATAAGGGCTATGATCGCATCAAGATGGTCGAGAGCGATCTTGAGTCCTTCCAATATATGGGCCTTTTCCTCGGCCTTTCTCAAATCGAACCTGGTCCTGCGCAGTATCACATCCCTCCGGTGGTGGAGGAAATGTCCGAGCATCCTCTTGAGGGTCAGGACCTCGGGTTTCCCGCTGACTATTGCGAGCATTATAACGCCGAAGGTTGATTCCATCTGCGTGTGCTTGTAAAGGTTATTAAGGATGACCTGTGAGACCTCTCCACGTTTGAGTTCAACCACCACCCTTATGCCGTCCCTGTCCGACTCGTCCCTGAGGTCGGAAATACCTTCTATGCGTTTTTCACGGACAAGCTCCGCAATCTTTTCTATGAGCCTTGCCTTATTTACCTGGTAAGGCAATTCAGTGACAATTATGCTCTCGCCGCCGCGAGCTTCCCTTTCTATCTTTGCCTTTGCCCTCACCTTCAGCAAACCCTTGCCGGTTGTATAGGCATCCACTATGCCGGCTGTGCCGTGGATCATCGCGCCGGTAGGGAAATCCGGGCCTTTTATCACAGTCATCAGATCGCTGACCGTTATATCAGAGTTATTGAGGAGCATTATCAGTCCGTCAATTATCTCTCCAAGGTTATGGGGCGGGATGTTTGTGGCCATACCGACCGCGATGCCTGTAGATCCATTTATAAGTAGGTTTGGGATCCTTGTAGGCAAAACAGAGGGTTCCTCTGTAGTCTCATCAAAGTTGGGGATGAAATTAACAGTCTCTTTGTCTATGTCTGCCAGGAGTTCCTCAGCTATCTTTCCAAGTCTTGCTTCGGTATATCTGTAAGCTGCAGCAGGGTCTCCGTCTATGGACCCGAAATTCCCCTGTCCGTCTACAAGCATATATCTAAGGTTAAAGTCCTGTGCCAGCCTTACCATCGCGTCATAAACAGCGGAGTCTCCATGCGGATGGTATTTCTTAAGGACCTCGCCGACAACACCGGCAGACTTTGAGTACTTCTTGTTCGGCAGCAGGCCTTCCCTGAACATCGCATAAAGTATCCTTCTCTGTACAGGTTTGAGCCCGTCCCTCACCTCAGGCAGCGCCCTGCCGATGATTACGCTCATTGCGTAATCAAGGTAACTTACTTTCATCTCTTCTTCTATACTTATAGATGTCCTCGAATTTGTCATAAAACCTTCCTTTTATTGCAAAATATCATATATTTTAGCACATTTAAGGTGTTGATATAAATATAAAACATGTTCTGTTTATAGGTATGATTTAAGACAGGCCAAAGGTAGGTGCCTTAAGCACCAGACACCTACTGTTGGCTTAAGGCAGGATATGGGACAAAAAATCTATATCTCCGCTAAATTATCACTTGCAAAAGCCAGGTAGAACGGACACTTTTCATGCTTCTCGCTAATACAGTATTCCTGAAGCTGGAAAGGACTTGGTATATAGGTTTTTGCTTTTGCTTCACTGCCTGAATTTTGTGCAATGCAGCATGCAAGGACCCCCTTACCCAGACATTGGCATTTCCCGGAAGCAGGTGAGCTTAGGCTCCTACTGTTGGCTTTATGCAAACATTTCCCCCTTGCCCGGACCCATGCTAAACAGTCCTGATGCTTTCATCTCTTGCTCAGAATATGCCCGACTCTTTTTACAAGCTCTTTGGGCTCTATTGGTTTATAGAAAAAATCAACGCAGCCCCTGTGCAGGAGTTCAGAGACCAGGCCTTTACCGCATAGGCTCGACATAGCGATCATTGGAAGACAAATGCCGTCTCCCTTTAATTTATCTATTAACTCTATACCCGACAGCCCCGGCATCTGTATGTCTATCAGCAAGAGATCAAAACGCTCAGTTTCCTTTGATGAATTCAGAATTTTAAATGCATCTTCTCCGCTCACCGCCTCGCTGGTTTTATATCCGGCCTTTCCCAACGCATTGGCAATACCATAACGGAATTGAGGCTCATCATCTATTATCAATATGCATTCAGTGTTTTTCATTTTTTTGTATATTTCACATTCTTCATAAGCCCCGCCGCAATAATCTATAGAGGCCTGAACTTTCTGACTACCCATATCACTGCAGTAACATTCTTTCATAGGTTCCCTGGTAAAACGGCATTGTCCATTATTTTTCATATTTTTTGCTGGCATTCAATGGTTACACTGCTATTTCATGTTTTGGCCCCCCCCCTCCCGGGGGGAGGGAATGGGAGAGGGGGGGTATGAATCATTCATATGAATCATTCAGATAATGATAATCAAAACTTATGCCAGGGGGAATATATAAAACATGATTTGGATTTTACTGTAAAAACAAATAGATATTAGAGGGCAGACAAAATCCTGACTGTTTCAATTACAATAAAAGTGTAACATGATACAGACCTGCAATATTACAATTATGTAACAGACTATGCTTTTTCTTCAGTTATTTTCAGTTCTTCCATTTTACGATATAAGGTCTGCCTGCTTATGCCAAGCAGTCGGGCCGCCTTTGCCTTGTTCCATCCTGTCTTGTCAAGTGCTTCAAAGATTGTAAGATAATTGCCTCCGTTATCAGAGACAGAAGAGGTCTCAATTGCAAGTGGTCCGGTCAAGTGAGAAGGCAGGTCCTCAGTTGCAATGCTGTTCTGCCGACAGACGATAAAGGCATGTTCCAGTGTATGCTCAAGTTCCCGGATATTGCCGGGCCAATCATAGTTC